>Ga0207647_10000011_pt1 | contig 156667 bp, 144 predicted proteins | sample KBSCornC2_FD_184295 | JGI IMG/M metagenome (GOLD analysis project Ga0207647, IMG submission 184295) | Corn rhizosphere microbial communities from Kellogg Biological Station, Michigan, USA - C2 (SPAdes) (version 2) | ecosystem: Host-associated > Plants > Roots > Rhizosphere ...
TTGTATTTGATCCAAGAACAAAAAATAATCTGCAGGATTTGATTGCAAACCTGACAATCAGTTCTGCTCAACTTCAGCAATTATTAAATGCGCAAACCGGCGTGCTGGCAAAAACATTAGGCAACTTGAATTCTGTTTCTGAAAACCTGGCAAAGAACAATGATGCTATTACCGGTTCGATTCGTAATGTTGAAGTCACCACTTCAAAACTGGCCAATGCAAATATTGAAGGAACCATGTCGGCGTTGCAGGCAACTGTTACTGAACTAAAAAACACAATTTCGAATCTCAATTCTAAAAATGGTTCGCTTGGCTTATTAATGAATGATCGTCAATTGTATGATAAACTAAATGGAGTAGCGGACCGCTTGAACAAGGCTGCTCTGAGTGCCGAAATAACGTTGGATGATTTAAGAATTCACCCTAAACGCTACGTTAATATTTCCGTTTTTGGAAATAAGAAAGCTGGTGAGCCTTTAACTTCACCCGCAATAAAAGATACGGTTCCGAAGTAAGCAACTAACCATGAAGTGCACATTATTTTTCCTGCTGCTTTTGATTTGTTTACCACCGGTTTTACATGCACAGCAAAGTATTGCCGATTCCACTTCAAAGGAACCTGTCGAAATTTTAAACGCGAAAAATTTTTATTTTAAAAGAATTGATCCTACAACGGAATTAAAAATACTTTCAGGAAAGGTCCGTTTAAGACAGGGCACTGCAATTTTTGATTGCGATAGTTGCGTGGTAAACAGTACTGTTCACATTTTCGAAGCTTTCGGTAATGTCCATATCAATGACCATGACACTACAAATATTTACTCAGATTACTTACGCTATCTGACCAACACAAAAATTGCTTACCTGAACGGTAATTGCAGGATGAGCGACGGACATGCAACACTAACCACTCCCGATCTGCAATATGATGTAAACACCAAGATCGGAACCTACACCCACGGCGGACGTGTTGTCAATAAAAAATCTGTTCTTACAAGTAAAGAAGGCACTTACTACAGCGACCTGCGTGACATTTATTTCAAAACAAATGTCGAGTTAAAAGATCCTTCCTATTATCTGAAGACCGATTCGCTTCTTTACAACACAGAAACGCAAATTGCGCGTTTTATCGCCGATACCTACATCAGAGACAGCAGCGGGAGAATTGTTCGAACAAAAGAAGGTTATTATGACCTTGCCAATAAAAAATCAGAATTCTTTTCAAGAACGACTATCACCGACAAAGCAATGACTGCTTCTGCCGATAAAATGGCGAATGATGAAGCCGCTGGCATTATTCAGATGGAAGGAAGGGCAGTAATGAGAGACACTGCAAAAGGAATGAATGTGCTTGCCGATAGAATTTTCATTGATCAGAAAAGAGATGCATTTCTTGCAACCAAAAAACCTTTGATGATTATTAAGCAGGATAATGATTCGATTTATGTTGCGGCAGATACTTTGTTTTCGGCAAAGCTTACAGAGTTGTATAAAAACGATTCCGCAAAACTAAAAACATTCCACTTCAAGGAAAAAGACAGCACGAATAGATATTTCGAAGCATATAGACATGTCCGCGTTTTTTCAGATTCCGTACAATCGGTGAGTGATAGTTTGTACTATTCTTTTTTAGATTCTACTTTTCATTTGTTTTACGATCCTGTCGTGTGGAATAAAAAAAGCCAGATCACAGGCGACACTATTTATTTGTACACAAAAAATAAAAAAGCAAGCCGCATTAAAACAATCGAAAACAGTTTTATTGTAAATGAAGTTGAAGCGGGTGTTTATAATCAAATCAAGTCATCAAGGATGGACGGTTTTTTTAAAGAAGGAACCCTCGATTCTGTTCGTGCAAAAGGTTTAGCTGAATCTGTCTATTTTATCCAGGACAATGATAGTGCCTACACAAGCGTCAATCAGACAAAGAGTGATGCAATTGATATTTATTTCAATAAAGGAGATTTGTACAAAGTGATTTTCCGAAGTGATTTGAAAGGCACACTTTATCCCATCTCACAAAAACAGCCAAATGAAATGAAACTTCCTAATTTCAGATGGTTGATTGACCGCAGGCCAAAAACAAAATATGATTTGTTTGAGTGATTTGAATTATTTCAATTTTCGTTTACCAACTCCCTGTTTTGTTATTTTAATTGGCTTAATAAAACCTTTCTCATCAAAATACATTTTATCGATACAAACTACACGATGATTGGCATCAGTTTGGCCTAAGGGTCTGCGATGATAAACAATATACCATTCATCTGTTCCGGGAACATTAATTACAGAATGATGGCCTGCACCTGTTGCTACGTTCGGGTCTTGCTGCAAAACAGTTCCAATTCTTTGGAACGGGCCAAACGCAGAATCGGCCATTGCATAAGCTACATGATAATTGGGTCCCCCCCATCCTCCCTCCGACCACATGAAATAATATTTGCTATTGCGAATAAACATTAGCGGGCCCTCTACATAACCTTTTGGCGTAATCTCTTTGTAATATTCATTGTTTGCAAAAGGAAGCAATCCTGTAAAATCATTTTTTAAATGAACAATATTGCAATGTCCCCATCCTCCATAAATCATGTAGTATTCGCCATCCTTATCATGAAAAACAAATTGGTCGATTGGCTGTGCACCATTTTGAATTTGATTGATCAACGGTTGTCCCAAATAATCCCTGAACGGTCCTTCCGGTTTATCTGAAACTGCAACGCCAATTCCACCAACCTCGCCTGGATGAACATCGTTTGCACTGAAGAACAAATAATATTTCGAATCTTTTTCAACAATGGCCGGGGCCCACATTGCTTTCTTTGCCCACCTGATGGATGATGTATCAACAATTCTTTCGTGAATTTGCCAATGCTGCAAATCCTTTGATGAAAACGCATTCAGCAAAACCTGCTGTTCATACGGCGCAGAATAGGTTGGATAGATCCAATAAGTTTTGTTGAAAACAGCTGCTTCGGGATCGGCATACCAACCTTTAATAACCGGATTGTTTAGTTTTTGAGCACTAAGCTGAATGGCACTAAACAATAATAGAGGAAGAAGAGCTCGATATTTGATCATCATTTGATTATTTTTTTTGGCGATGAAAATTATTTCATCGCGATTTGTTTTCTTTTGTAATAAATGAACCGCACAATTGCTGCCGATACAAGAACAAGCAAACAAATTTCGCACAGAAGTTTTTCACCATCAAAATAATCAGGCTCCCGGTTTTTTAGTTGCGGATCAAGGAAGAGCCCGTGCACACACATTAGCAAAGCAGTAGCGTAGGAAATAAGGTGAATATTTTTCCAAAGTCTGAATCCCAAATTTCTTTTTATAGATTTTTGAGTGCTGACAATTACAATCAGGACTGCATAAAAAGAAACAATGCCTAAAGCCACGAAGAACTGCTGGTAAGAAGAATGAAATGGAATCAAAATGTCTGCAGTAAAAAACTTTGTCGACTTATCGAACAACAAAATAAATGGATGAACAAAGATCAGGGCCAAAGCTAAATACGCAGTCCAGTTATGAATTTGAAGAACATCAAGCTTTTTGATCTTTTGCGGTAATTTTTTCCAGTAAACTGAACGTTTGTAAGAAGTTGACAACAACAAACCCAGAAGAAAATTTAAACTTAAAACCACCATGCCGCAAAGACCAAGTGTAGATGAAATGTCTAAAACAGATGTCTCCATGTGTCCACTAAAGTAAGCAACAAAATGTTTTTGAAGATCAAACTTTGATGATAAGAATTACTAAGCGATGAAGGCAGTACACACCGGCAGCCGAATAGTGGTAATGCAGCTGACTAAAAAATCTTATTAACACTCACTCAAACTAAGTGGAATATTTACTGCTAATCCGCCTTCAGCAGTTTCTTTGTATTTGCTATTCATGTCAAGTGCGGTTTCCCACATCGTTTCTACCACGGCGTCCAACGAAACTTTTGCGTAATCGGGAGAGCTTTGTAAGGCCAGTTGTGATGCAGTAATTGCTTTGATGGCTCCCATCGTATTTCGTTCAATGCAAGGAACCTGCACCAAACCAGCAATCGGATCGCAGGTCATTCCCAAGTGATGTTCCATTGCAATTTCAGCTGCCATCAATGCTTGTCTTTGTGTTCCGCCCAACGCTTCGGTCAGTGCAGCGGCAGCCATTGATGATGAAACGCCAATCTCGGCCTGGCATCCGCCCATTGCCGCAGAAATGGTGGCGCCTTTTTTAAAGATGCTACCAACTTCCGAAGCAGTAAGTAAGAACTGGATAATTTTTTCTTCCGTTACATTTTCAGTGAAGATGATATAATAATGCAATACTGCAGGTATCACTCCCGCTGCGCCATTTGTTGGGGCGGTTACTACCCTGCCGAACGATGCGTTTTCTTCGTTCACTGCCAGTGCAAAGCAACTCACCCAATCTAAAATATATTGAAACGAATTCCCGCCTTGCTGAATAGCTTTTATCCATTCGTCATGACTGGAATATGGCTTTCCTTTCAACAATCTTTTATTGAGATCGGCAGCACGTCTTTTTACATTCAACCCCCCGGGCAATACGCCTTGTGTATGACAACCACGATACGTGCAGTCTTTCATTACCTGCCAAATCTTCAATACACCTTCCTTAGTTTCCTTTTCTGTTCGCCATGCGGCTTCATTTTCCATTACAACTTCGTGAATAGCCAAACCGGTTTTCAGGCACCAATGCAAAAGTTCTTCGGAAGTGTTAACCGGAAAAGGAAGATCGATATTCTGTTTGTTATCAATCTCACCTTCTTTTACAACAAAGCCCCCGCCAATAGAATAATAAGTTTCACAAATCGAATCGCCATTATTCAACCGTACTAAAAAGCTCAATGCATTTGGGTGATAGGGAAGTGTTTCTGAAATTAAAAACTCAATATCTTCTCCCGGGTCAAAGTCGACCTCATACTTGCCACCAAGCAAAATAATTTTCGTTGAAGCGATATCATTGATCTTTGAATCAATTTCATTTACAGCAAATGTTACAGGATCATCACCACTCAATCCTAATTGAACAGCAACATCTGTTCCGTGTCCCTTTCCTGTTTTTGCCAGTGACCCGTACAGCAAAACTTTTAAAGAAGAAACGCAATCCAATTGACCTTTTTCGGAAAGTGCTTTTACAAACCGTTCAGCGGCGCGCCATGGGCCCAGGGTGTGAGAACTTGACGGGCCCACGCCAATCTTAAACATGTCGAATACGGAAATAGCTTCGTTTGTCAATCGTTAGAATTTAAAGCAAAGTTAGTTGCGCAAACTCAAAATGCTACTGTACAGAATTGAGTTTAACATCAAAGATCAAAATGGAGTTTGGAGGAATGGGGCCGGCCTGCTGATTACCATATCCCAATGTGGGGGGAACATACAAATGGATTTCGCCACCTGCCCTTACTTGAGGAATTCCGTTTCTCCATCCCGGAATCACACCATCCAGGCCAAAACCAATTCCCGTATTATGATCAAAAACCTGTCCATTGGTTAGTGTCCCAACATAGTCAACATTTACAGTAGAACATGCATTTGGATGTTTACCGGTACCGATATTATCAACAACATAAAACAATCCGCTACAATGTTGAACAGCGTTGGTAATTCCTTTGGAAGAAAGATAACTTTGAACTGCCTGTATTTCCGAATCAGGAGCTTTAATTGAACATTCGTTGTAATCACAACTTGGATTTTTGGAACATCCGGCTAGCAAACCAAGAACAACAATTGCAGAAAAAATCTTTTTTATCATTGGATATTTTTTGAACAAGACTTTAGTTTTCATCAGGCTGCTGCATGGCATTATCCTGATTGCGTTTTCTTAACAACTCCTGGTAATGCAATTCATTTTGATCCCATTTATGCTGGCCTGTGAAATAGGTTATGAAAAACACGATTGCCAATCCGGCAATCATAATTGTAATGATAATTGACGAGTTATTTTCTAAAACAGGATTTGCCTTGCGGCTATAAGTTGCTGCAAATATGCTTAACGCAAGTCCGATAGCAATAAATACTCCTAACCGTAAACCAACAGAAGCCATTCCAAAAAAAGGTTTCTTTTTTTGTCTATGTTCAGACCAGTACCTCAAAAAATCTTCGTCTTCTTTTGAAAGCATATAAAAAAACCCGCCATTTAAGCAGCGGGATTTTGAGGTACCGAACAGACTCGAACTGTTGTAGCAGCTTTTGCAGAGCTGAGCCTAACCCCTCGGCCACGGTACCAATTCATTTCGAATTTAGTATTTAGAATTTCGAATTCAAAACCGAAACTCAAAACCCCAAATTGTTTGAGCGGCTGCGAAAATAGGTATTTTTGAACACCAAATAAAACGACATTTGTTCCTTAACATTCTTTAAATCATGCAGCGCATTGCAGAATCAGAATTAATCATTAATCCACGTGGTGCTATTTACCACGTCGATCTCAGGCCCGAAGAATTAGCAACCAATATTATTATTGTTGGCGATCCCGACAGGGTTGGGATGGTTTCAAAATATTTTGATAGGATTGAAATAAAACGGCAACACCGTGAATTTATTTCTCACACTGGTTATATCGGCAATAAAAGAATCACGTGCACATCGACCGGGATTGGGCCGGACAATATTGATATTGTGATCAACGAATTTGACGCATTGGTAAATATTGATTTTGAAACAAGAACGATCAAACCTCGACTGACCTCATTAAATATTATACGAATCGGAACGTCCGGTTCCCTGCAGGCTGATGTCCCTGTAGACAGTTATGTTGCCGGCACACACGGGTTGGGTTTGGATAATCTTTTGAATTATTACCGTCTTGAACACAATGAACAGGAAAAAGAATTACTGCAATCCTTTGTGACCCATACCCAATTGAATTCACAAATCTGCAATCCTTACATCAGTCTTGCATCGGCATCTTTATTAAAACATTTTGTTGATGGGTTTCATCAGGGCATTACAGTTACCTGCCCTGGCTTTTATGGCCCGCAGGGAAGAGTATTGCGATTGGGGATTCGCAACCCGGAATTAATCGACCGCTTGACGCAGTTCAGATTCGGACAACACCGCATCACCAATTTCGAAATGGAAACATCAGCCATTTATGGATTAGGCAAATTATTAGGACATCATTGCTTGTCCGTCAATGCAATTATTGCCAACAGAATTGCAAAAGAATTTACCAAAGATGGGCATAGTTTGATAGATACATTGATCAAAAAAGTTTTGGAGACAATCAGTAATTCTTTATGAAAATCCAGTTTTATAAATACCAGGGAACAGGAAACGATTTTGTGATTCTTGATAATCGCAACAAGCAATACGACAGTTTAACCAAAGAGCAAATCGAGTTTTTATGTGATCGGCGTTTTGGGATTGGCGCCGACGGGTTGATGTTGTTGAATACACATCCCGACTATGATTTTGAAATGAAGTATTATAATTCAGATGGAAGAGAAAGCAGCATGTGCGGCAACGGAGGCAGATGCCTTACAAAGTTTGCAAACGATATTGGACTTGTTCAAACCGATTATAAATTCTTAGCCATCGACGGAAAACATGAAGCCAGCATCAACACAGATGGCACTGTTGCTTTAAAAATGAATGATGTTGATGAAGTAAAATACGATCACGGCAATTTTGTTTTAAACACGGGCTCACCACATTTTGTTACGCTCATTAATGATGTGATGCATTACGATGTATTTAAAAAAGGCAGAGAGATTCGCAACAGCAATGAATTCAAAGACGGCGGCATCAACGTAAATTTTGTTCAACAAACAGAAGAAGCCGATAAGATAATCGTTCGAACTTATGAACGTGGCGTAGAGGATGAAACATTTTCTTGCGGCACGGGTGTAACAGCGTCTGCATTGGTTTGCAGTCATAATGATAATGGCTTTAATCGTGTGGAAGTAAAAACCAAAGGCGGCGATTTGAGTGTTGAATACGACAAGATAGGAGACGCTTATAAAAACATTTGGCTCAACGGACCGGCAGTGAAAGTGTTTGAAGGAACCCTCGAAATTTGAAAAGATCAAAGTTCAGTTTTCAGATTTCAAATTAATGGTTATCTATGCTTCGTTTCAACATAAGGGTGTATGGCATTTTGATCAATGAACAGAAACAGGTCCTGGTCAGTGATGAATTTATCAGGGGCAATTACTACACAAAATTTCCCGGCGGCGGTTTGGAATATGGCGAAGGAACAAGAGATTGTTTGAAGCGGGAATTCATTGAAGAAATGAATCTCCAAATTGAAGTTGGTGAACATTTATATACAACTGATTATTTCCAGGTTTCAGCATTCAACGCCGATCATCAAATCATTTCCATTTACTATCTGGTAAAGCCACTGGAAGAAATTTCGGTGCGACTGAGTTCAAACGCTTTTGATTTTGACGAACATCAATTGGCCGTGTATGAAAAAAAAAATGAAGCAGAAAGTTTTCGTTTTGTCGACTGGAACGATCTTTCAGAAGAAAGTGTGACCTTACCAATAGACAAAATTGTTGTGAGCATATTAAGAGAAAGATTTGTTTTTTGAACAGCCACTTCCATCCGCTGATTTGTCCATTCAACTGCGATAACAACCGATGTTAATAATCGTTAAGGCTTTTGTGGGAAATCCAGTAGAATAACGACTTCTTTAGTAATTTTCATGCTTTCTCAAAAGACCGTTGTATTATTTCCTAAACAAAAAAATATGCACATGAACCGTCGTGTTGCTGTTGCTTTTGCAACCAGCTTTCTCATTTCCTCTGCCATATTTGCCCAGGTTAATTCGCCGCAAAACGGACAAACTCCGGGCGGGCAATTTGGCCAAAACCGCCAGCAAAGCGCTGGCCCTCGTCCCTACTCAGAAGTGATCACAGGCAAAGCCAAAACAAGCAGAGGTTTGCTTACAATTCACCGCGTGGATGACAAATATTATTTTGAAATTCCCGATTCAATTTTGGGTCGAGAAATTCTTGTAGTTAACCGTATTTCAAAAGCTCCGGCTGGTGCCCGTGCAGGTTTCCTCGGTTATGCAGGTGATGAAATTTCTGAAAACGTAATCACTTTTGAAAAAGGGCCAGGCAATAAGATTTTCTTAAGAAATACTTCTTACACTGAAGTAGGTCGCGATTCAGCCGGCATGTATCAATCTGTTCGCAATTCAAACCTGCAGCCAATCAACGCTGCATTTCCCGTTGCAGCTTATCATACCGATTCAACTACGAGTGCAAAAAGCACAGTGATCGAAATGACCGATTACTTTATGGGTGATAACGATATTCTCTTCTTTGATTCAAGAGTAAAAAGGCAATTGGGTTTGAATGCTTATCAAAAAGAAACCTCTTACATCATCGATGCACAATCATTTCCGAATGATGTAGAAATTCAAACTGCAAAAACCTACATGCGTACGCCTCCGCCTCAACCCGGGCAATTCTCTGTTTCAATGGGTGGCGGCGCAAATGCAGGCACGCCAACAACTTTCGAGTTGAATAGTTCAATGATCTTGTTGCCAAAAGTCGCAATGAAGCCACGCTATTTCGATCCTCGTGTCGGATATTTTGCAACAGGCTATACCGATTTCGATGCCAATCCACAAGGCATTGAGCAAATCAAAATGATTACAAGATGGAGACTGGAACCAAAGCCTGAGGACGTGGATAAATATTTGCGTGGGGAATTGGTTGAACCACAAAAACAAATCGTGTATTACATCGATCCGGCTACTCCTAAAAAATGGGTTCCTTATCTGATACAGGGTGTGAATGACTGGAATGCAGCTTTTGAGAAAGCAGGATTTAAAAATGCAATCGTTGCAAAAGTTGCTCCTACAAACGATCCTTCTTTTAATTTGTATGGCGCAGGTTATTCTGCAATTGTTTATAAACCTTCCGATGTTGCTAATGCAAGCGGTCCTCACGTTCACGACCCGCGCAGCGGTGAAATTTTGGAAAGCCATATCAACTGGTACCACAACGTAATGAACCTTGTTCGCGACTGGTATTTTATTCAAACTGCTGCTGTTGATCCGCAGGCAAGGACCATGCATTTTTCTGATTCGCTGATGGGTGAATTAATTCGCTTTGTTTCCTCTCATGAAGTTGGACATACCCTGGGTCTTCGTCACAATTGGGGTTCATCATCAACGGTTCCCGTTGACAGTTTAAGAAACAAGAAATGGGTTGAAGCAAACGGCCACACTCCTTCTATTATGGATTATGCCCGCTTTAATTATGTTGCACAACCTGAAGATAACATTACAGAAAAAGGCTTGTTCCCACGCATCGGCGATTACGATAAATGGGCAATCGAATGGGGATATAGATGGACGCCTCCGTCAGTAAGTCCGGAGCAGGAAGTTGCTTCGCTCAATCAAAAGACAATTGACAAATTAAAGAACAAGCGTTTCTGGTTTGGAACAGAAAGCGATCCTGATGATCCCCGCGGACAAAATGAAGATCTTGGTGATGATGCAATGAAAGCAAGTTCTTATGGTATCAAGAACCTAAAATTGATTTTAAATAAATTGCCTGACTGGACTAAAGAGTCTAACAAAGACTATTCAAATCTTTCCGAAATGTATTCTCAATTGAGAGGACAATTCGGAAGATATATGGGTCATGTTGCCAAAAATATCGGTGGAATTTATACCACTCCTAAAATGACCGATGAAAGAGGTGTAGTAGTTGAATTTGTATCAAAAGCAAAGCAAAAAGAAGCCATGCAGTTTTTGCAGGATCAATTATTCAAAACTCCAAAGTGGATCATCGATAATGATATTGCAGATTACACCGGTGATAATAAACTTACAGTTATCAACAGTTTGCAAAATGGAAGTTTAAACCGTCTGGTGAGCAACAGCACATTGAACAAATTGTTCCGCTTTGAGGCTGAGCAACCAAACAATGCCTACACCGCAAACGAAATGATGACGGATTTAAGAAAAGGTATCTGGAGTGAACTGGCAACCAGGCAACCAATCGACATCTACAGGAGAAATCTTCAGAAATCATACGTAGAAGTTTTGGATAAATTGATCAATCCTGATCCAAACCAAACTGTCCAAATTTCTTTTGGTGGTGCTCCGGCCCCGGTGATTAATCCAAGAACGACAGATGCAATTTCTATTGCAAAAGCTCAGTTGAGAAGCTTGGCAACTGAAATTCGCGCCGCTTTGCCATCATACAAAGATGCCAGCAGCCGTGCACATTTGCAGGACGTTTTGGATCGAATCAATGAAACGTTGAATCCAAACAACAACAAATAATCAAAACCCCTATAAAAAGAGCCTCTTAAATTTAAGAGGCTCTTTTTATTTATTAAAATTGGATTATCCTTTTTTCTGCTCTTTCGCCCATGCGTCTTTTAGAGTTACTGTTCGGTTGAAAACCAGTCTTGCATAAGTGTCTTTGTTATCCAGGGTAAAGTATCCTTTGCGCAAAAATTGATAACGTTCATTGATCCTTGCATTCTTCAAGGCAGGTTCGGCATAGGCAGTAGTAATTGTTTGTAAAGAATCAGGATTTATATAATCTTTAAAATCTCCTTCTTCGCTTGAAGGATCTTCAACCTTAAACAACCGGTCATACAGACGAACTTCGGCAGTAATTGCATTTGTTAGTTCCACCCAATGCAAGGTTCCTTTTACATTAATGCCTGATGTATCGTGCCCGCTTTTACTTTCAGGAATGTAAGTACAATGCAATTCTGTTACATTTCCCTTGTCATCCTTTATTACTTCATCGCAACGAATGATGTAAGCATATTTCAGTCGCACCATTCCACCTGGAAATAACCGGAAAAATTTCTTCGGCGGATTTTCCATGAAGTCTTCACGTTCTATGTACAGTTCTTTTCCAAACGGAATTTCTCTGGATCCGCTGTTTTCATCTTCAGGATTATTTTCCCCTTCCAAAACTTCCACATCGTTCGTGTAATTTGTAATTACAACTTTTAATGGATCAAACACGACCATTCTCCTGATTGCAATTTTATTCAAGTGTTCACGTACGCAAAACTCGAGTAATCCTACATCAATAACATTATCTCTCTTGGCAATTCCAACACGGTCACAAAAATCACGAATGGATTCAGGGGTGTAACCTCTCCTTCTCATTCCGCTGATCGTTGGCATTCTTGGATCATCCCAGCCATCAACATATTTTTCAGTGACAAGCTGCAATAATTTTCTCTTGCTCATTACTGTGAAGGATAAATTTCTTCTTGCAAACTCATATTGATGCGAAGGAAAGATCTCGAGCTTTTCAATCAGCCAATCATACAATTCGCGATGCGGAATAAATTCAAGCGTGCAGATTGAATGCGTCACATGTTCAATGCTGTCGCTTTGCCCATGCGCCATATCGTACATTGGATAGATGCACCATTTATCTGCTGTGCGATGATGATGTTCATGTTTGATACGGTACAAGACCGGATCACGCATCAGCATGTTAGGGTGCGCCATGTCAATTTTTGCCCGTAGCGTTTTGCTTCCGTCAGCAAACTCTCCTGCCTTCATCCGCTGAAATAAATCAAGGTTCTCTTCAACGCTGCGATTACGATACGGACTGTTTTTGCCCGGCTCGGTTGGCGTTCCTTTTAAAGCAGCAATCTCTTCAGAAGTGGAATCATCAACATAGGCCAAATTATTTTTGATCAGCTTGGTAGCATATTCATATAATTCATCGAAATAATCGGAAGCGTACCGCTCATTCTTCCATTCGAAGCCAAGCCATTTAATATCTTCTTTTATACTGTCAACATATTCTGTTTCCTCTGTTGATGGGTTCGTATCGTCGAAACGAAGATTTGTATATCCCGGGAATTTTTTCGTAAGTCCGAAGTTCAAACAAATGCTTGTTGCATGCCCCATATGTAAATAGCCATTGGGTTCCGGCGGAAACCGCGTAACAATCGAAGTGTATTTCCCATTTTTCAGATCCTGTTCAATAATTTCTTCAATAAAATTCAACGACTTTTCTTCGCTCATACTTTGTTTTTCAGAAGTGGCAAAGATAAACAGCGTAGAGCCTTCAGCAATCAGCTCCTTTTTTGAAGAACAGAAACATGTTGATAGTATTATAACAAAATTTTGCCGATTGCACAGGCAATTCCACCGAAGTGCTCAAAAAATTTTTAGTTTATGAATTTATATTTGCTGCTCCCTGAGTCTCGTGTAAAAATCCTCTGAACCATGAAGAAATATTTTACAGAAAAAAATGCCCTGACCGTGATGGTTGCTTTGTTTTGCCTGATCATGATGATCAAAGCATTTCTGACCAAGGCTTCAATTTGGGAAGCAGTTGCTTTTGGTTTAGCCTTCAGCATGGCCATCGAGGTAATTTGCCACAGGGCCAAGGAAACCAAATAAGGACCCACTTTATTTTTCTCTATTCTTTTACAAGAGCTTGATTGCGACTGTTAAGCCAGGGCTGCAGCGCACAGTCCCGTCCCCCTAATTCTTATTACCAGGTCTGAAGAGTTATCATTTGCTGAACCATTATAATTGAAGTAAAAATCTGCTGCGACCGCTGCGGCTATTCATTTGAGGCTGGGGCTAATCAATTAAGATAACTTCATCTTTTCCATCTTTTTCTTTCCACAACACTTTTACTTTTTGAGTAACAATGGAGTCGATTGATTTGCCAGTGTAATCGGCTTGTATGGGAAGTTGCCTGCTGTATCTTCTGTCTATTAAAACAACAAGTTCTACTTTTTCAGGACGCCCGAAATCCATTAGCGCATCTAAGGCAGCTCGTATCGTGCGGCCGGTGTACAGCACATCATCAATCAAAATCACTTTTTTCCCTTCAATTGAAAATCTGATATCAGTTTGGTTGGGGACATGTAACTCTTTGCGAATGTCATCACGATAAAAAGTGATGTCAAGTTTTCCGTAAAGAATAGGATTTGTTTCAACCGAAAGTTCCTTCACAATTCTATCCGACAGGAAAATTCCCCGCGGCTGTATTCCAATGAGCGCGGTATTTTCTAATTGAACATTGTTTTCAAGAATTTGATTTGCCAGCCTTTTTATCGTCAGTTCAATTTGCTGTTGATTCAATAAAGATTTCAATGTAGAAATTTTCATAAAAATAACCATTCAGCAACTTCAGTAATAAAAAAAGTCCCGCCAAAGAAGCGGGACCTCTGCTTTGAAAGAGACAATTGTTTATTTTAAATTTATCTGCGATTAGAATTAAGCATATAAAATAGTCCAACCTGAAAAACATTATTGTGCAAAATGTTCGGGCCGACGTTATTGATATTGCTCAAACCAAAATTGTAGCGTGCATCAACGCCTAAACCAGAAGTGGAAACATAACCTAATCCAGCAGCCCAGGAAAAGTCAATTGTTTTAAAATCCTGGGTTGAAAAATTATTTGTTTCTAAACTTCCAACCTTGTCTTTTACACTTCCTAAAAAACCAAGTTGCGGACCGGTTTGCAAACGAAAACCGTTAGCAAACATATATTGCAGCAGAACGGGTATGTTTATATAATTGAGGTTTAGTTCGTGCTCGCCGTCAGAGACTGTATATTTTGCTCCCTGATTTGAATACATTACCTCTGGCTGTATCGCAAGGTTTGGAGACATATGAATATGAGCAAGCAGACCGGCATTCAAGCCCAGTTTAGAACCCATTTGACTACCATTTTTGTTGCTGAGGTTGGAAACATTTAAACCTGCCTTTAAACCCAATTGAGCCTCTTGCGAAAAAACGGCAACACCAAAAAACAGAGCAAAAACAAATAAGCTGATCTTTTTCATAACTTTCTTTTCAGTGGCATAAACAAAAAAGAGGCCGCAATAAATTACGGCCCCAAATTTTTATTCAGATTGGAAGGATTACTTACTTTTTCTTCCACCACCTGCAAAAAATCCTATCTTAATTCCGAGGTAGTTGTTATTGATATTATTGGTTTTCCCAACTACATTATATTCGACAGCCATACGGAAGTGACCAAATTCGAAACCTACTCTTGGAGTTCCGCCAAATTTAGAAGCTGATGCACCTTCAACTACATTACCGTTATTATCAACTGAGGCCGCAGCGGTACTAAAAATTCCCAAACCCGCACCAATAAAAGGTCGGAATTGGTTTGTATTAAAATAATAATCACCAGTTGCAAGATAAGAAGCAGCAGCTTTTACATCGCCTGAAACGTAATCACCGTTTACATCTTTAGTTGCTCTTGCTACAACAGCACCCTCCATTCTCAAGCCAAGAGAAATGTTATCATTTAAAGCATATTTAGGTTCAACAGCAAAAAGAACTCCTGCTTTTGCACCTGATCCGCCCGGCATTGCATATCCAATTGCGAAGTCAACTTTAAATGGTTTAAACGTAGTCGATTGGGAATAGCCAATTGCTACAACGGTTAAGAATAGGATACTGAAGATAACTTTTTTCATATACAATAAATTTTGGTTTAGGCCACAAAATAGCAGTATGGAGGGGTAAATGGAAATAAACGACAATGAACAAACGAAATTCGAGCAGTTTTTCGCGGGTGAGACCGGAAAAATACGAAGTGATTTATCGCAAAAAAGAAGAAATGGCAGAAAAGGGCTGTCGAAAAGAATAAAAACAGAGGAGAACGACGCATTTATAATTCAATAAAATAATTAAACCAATTTTTTTTTCATGATTTCTCTCCTACATTTGCGACCAATTTTTTAAAAACCAAAATTGAAAAACATGAAGAAAGTATTATTCGTAGCCCTTTTCGCAGTTTCAGCAAGTGCAGCATTTTCTCAAAGCAACATCAACAAAGGTGATTGGATGGTTGGTGGCGATGCTTCATTCAATTCCAACAAAAGTGGAGAATACAAGACGACTACTGTAGGATTTGCCCCTAACGCAGGTTATTTCTTCATCAATAATTTTGCTGGTGGTTTGAGAGTAAATGTTGCAAGTACAAAAGAGACTTTCAACAGCACCGATGCAACGAGTTCTGAACTTTCACTTGCGCCTTTTGTTCGTTATTATTTTCTGCCTGCTTCACAAAAAGTAAACATTTTTGCCGACGCAAGCTTTGGATTTGGCCAGAACAAATACAAGAGTGGTTCAATTGATGAAAAAACAAACTTTACCAGCTACGGAATCAAAGCCGGTCCAGCAATTTTCATCACGCCTGCAACAGCATTGGAAATTACTTTAGGTTACAACTCATCTAAAGTGAAAGATGCTACTGACAGAAGCAACAACTTCGGAGTTAACTTCGGCTTTCAAATCCACATTCCAGGAAGCAAGAAATAATTAATTCTTATCTCAATAAAAAAGGTGTTCATAAATCGAACACCTTTTTTATTGAATGAAATTGATCAAATGCCTTCACTTTCTCCTCTTAAAAAAGGATAGCGGTAATCGGTAGGGGGAACAAAAGTTTCCTTGATTGTCCTTGCACTTAACCAGCGATACAAATTCAATTGCGAACCTGCTTTATCGTTAGTGCCGCTTGCCCTTGCGCCGCCAAATGGTTGTTGTCCAACTACGGCACCTGTTGGCTTGTCGTTGATATAAAAGTTTCCGGCAGCATTGCGTAGTTTATTTGTGGCAAGTTCAATTGCATAACGATCCTGGGCAATGATGGAACCAGTCAATGCATAAGGAGATGTTGTGTCGACAAGATCTAAAGTCTCTTCAAATTTGTTTTCATCATAAACATGAATCGTAAGCACAGGACCAAAAATTTCCTCGCACATGGTTACATATTTCGGATCCAGGGCTTCAATAACCGTTGGATGAATAAAATAACCTTTTGCTTTATTATAACTTCCACCAACCAAAATTCTTGCATCCGAACTGTTCTTTGCCTCATCAATGTAGTTGGAAATTTTGTCAAAACTTTTTTCATCGATTACGGCATTGATGAAATTCCCAAAATCTTCAACCGTTCCAATCTTAAACGAGTTTACACCATCAATCAATAACTGCTTTACTTCTTCGGCCAGATTGGATGGAATATATGCTCTTGATGCAGCCGAACATTTTTGTCCCTGGAATTCAAAGGCACCGCGCAGCAAAGCAGTTGACAAAACCTTTGCATCAGCCGATCTGTGTGCAATCACAAAATCCTTTCCTCCTGTTTCTCCAACAATTCTTGGATAGGACTTATAATTGCCAACATTCGCTCCTATTGTCTTCCACATTTGATTAAACACCCCGGTTGAACCCGTAAAATGGACGCCTGCAAAATCTTTATGTGAAAAGCAAACCTTCCCGATTGTCGGTCCGCCAACATAAATCAAATTGATAACGCCATCGGGCAAACCTGCTTCTTTTAAAATGCGCATGAACATTTGCGCTGAATAAATTTGAGTATGTGCAGGTTTCCAAATGACAACATTGCCACACATGGCAGGTGAAGTTGGTAGATTGCCGCCGATAGCAGTAAAGTTAAAAGGAGTGATTGCCAAAACAAATCCTTCCAGCGGACGATATTCGGTCCTGTTATGCATCCCGGTGGCACTTATCGGTTGCTGCCGATAAATCTCACTTAAAAAATGAACATTGAATCGAAGGAAATCAATCAATTCACAGGCACTATCAATTTCTGCCTGGAAAGCATTTTTACTTTGCCCAAGCATTGTAGTGCCGTTCATGAAGTATCGATATTTGGTTGAGATCAAATCTGCTGCTCTTAAAAAAATTCCTGCACGATCTTCCCAACTCATATTAGCCCAGCTTTCTTTTGCAGCCAGTGCCGCTTCAATAGCTTTGTGGACATGCGTTTCGTCACCTTCATGAAAGTAACCAAGCGTATGTGCAATTTCGTGAGGCGGATGAATGGGCTGCTTGTTGCCGGTTCTTACTTCCTGGCCCCCGATGTACATGGGCACATCAATTTGTTTCGACTTTAATTCAGCTAATGTTTTTTTCAATGCCTCTCTTTCTACAGAACCCGGAGCATAGGAATAAACCGGTTCATTTGTTGGCATGGGGTAATTGAAATATCCAAAATTCATAGACTTGTATTTATCTTAAGGACTTAGTTTTAGTTATGCTTCCTGTTCTTTTTCCATCATCAAATATGCTTTGACGAATCCGTCCAGTTCTCCATCCATCACAGGACCAACATTTCCTACTTCATAATCTGTTCTGTGGTCTTTTATCATTTTATAAGGATGGAAAACATAGCTGCGAATTTGCGATCCCCATTCGATTTTTTTCTTGTTGGCATTAGCCGCGTTTTTTAGCTCTTCTCGTTTGCGCAATTCTTCTTCATACAAACGACTTTTCAGCATTTGCATGGCTTTTTCCCTGTTTCCTATCTGCGACCTTTCGGTTTGGCAAACAACAACAATACCGGTCGGAATGTGAGTTAAAAAAACTTTTGTTTCCACCTTGTTTACATTCTGTCCACCGGCGCCACCACTCCTTGCGGTTTCCATTTTTACTTCACTTTCCTTAATCTCAATATTGATGCTGTCATCAACCAGTGGATAAACAAACACGGAAGCAAAGGAAGTATGCCTTCTCGCATTTGCATCAAAGGGGGAAATGCGAACCAGACGATGAACACCACTTTCTGCTTTTAAAAAACCATAAGCAAATGGGCCGTCAAATTGCATGGTGCATGTTTTTATTCCTGCCCCATCACCGTCAACCCAATCCAAAATGGTAACGTTCCAACCCTGTTTTTCGCCATACATGCGATACATGCGTGCAAGCATTTCTGACCAATCCTGGCTTTCTGTTCCACCTGCACCGGAATTGATCTGCAAAACCGCAGGTAATTCATCTTCGGGTTGATTAAGTGTGCTTTTAAACTCGGCTTCGTCAATCATTTGCAGGGCCTTATCGTAGGCGGCCTTTACATCTTCTTCGTTGCCTTCGCCTTCTTTCCAAAATTCAAAAAGCACGGCAAAATCCTCGATAGCAGTTTCAACCTGCTCATAAAGATTTACCCAATATTCATCAAGCTTGATTTGTTTTAAAATAGAAGTTGCCCTTTGATTATCATCCCAAAAACCGGGAGCTAAAGAAAGTTGTTTATCCTGGGCTATTTTATCTCGGCGGTTATCAACGTCAAAGAAACCTCCTCAGTCCACCAAGGCGGGACCTCATATCATTTAATTTCTCTTGTGTCATAGCGGCGCAAAGATAAGAGAGTTTGCAGTTCAGAACTGAGAGTTTCGAGTTAATTCAGCAGGGGGAATTATGAACTAAACTGAATTACTGCTATTTGGCTTCCCTTGCCCCCAAGCTTGTGCGTTTGCCAGTTCTATTGAGCTATCGGCAAGCTGGGTCAAATAAAAAAGGCGATCAAAACTGACCGCCTTTTAAAAATTTCTGATTAAGCATTTTGGGCTGTTCTTGCTGCATTGCCCATTGCGTTTCCGTAATTGTCTTTGATCTTATCGAAAGTATCGGTTGCTTTCTTTTTAAGATCGTCAACAGTGTCGTTGAATTTTTCAGGATCGTTCAGATAATAAACAACGCCTGCTACTGCAGCGCATACTAAAGCTCCAATCAATATCTTTTTCATCTTTTATAAATTTTCTTTTATGGAGGCAATGACTGTGCCAGCCCTGCAATAAATAATTCGGCAGGAAATTGAAAAGGTCAGTTTCAATTCATGCAAAGTTTTACCCAGTTTAATAAGCATTGACATTGGAAAGGGTAACAAATCAGGCCTTTACAAAGTGCAAAGCAGAATCATTAAAGCTTGGAGGGAGCGCAGTAACGAAAGATTAAGCCGGCACTTCTGCCAAATACAAAATCTTCCATTTGTAAAAAGCCTGGTTGTGCATAACGAAGTGAACAATGAGTTAAGAAGAAAATTTGGAAACGGTTTGTTGTCAAACGTATCTTAGAATCACAATTGAGACGCAGCTTTCCTTCAAAAAGAAAACTGCGGACAGAGGTTCTTCAAAGAGATTCTTTGTCTTTCAATCAAAAGCATCGGGTTAGTAAGTAATATTGCTTCGGCAGTAGAAAGATTAACTTGGTGCTTTTTCTTTTAGCCTGTTTCTGCTGCCTTAATTCCTCAGAATTCTTTAGATGCTGCTTCTTTCATAGAGGTCGTTTAGCCGATGTTTGTTTAGACCGCTTATTTGGCTCATATCGTTTCTGTCGGTGTCATTTCTTGGCCCTCTTTCATTTCTTGAATCACGTTCATTACTGGCTGAAGTATCACGTTTCAGCTCACCGCTTTTTCTTTCTCTCTGCGAATTTCTGCTCTGCCGTGACATAATATGCTTGGTTTTAGTGTAAGACTTGATGCAGTAAATTCCATGCCGCAAATGCGAGGTAAAAAGCCATTTCAATTTTCAATTGAGCCATTTCTTATTAGCTGTTGCTCTTCAAGCATTAAACCAAATCAGTATTGTCTTCGCCCAGTCTTGCGGCTTCTCCTTCATCCAGGTCATCATTGGGATTGTGTGCAGTTAATTCAGCATCTTCCTGCATATCTTTTTCTGCTTCATCATATGCCCGGTTTGCCTGCTGTTTTTCCTGCCTGCTTATTTCCTGCGGCAATGGATGTTCATGTCTTCCTTTTTTATTGGTGTCATTGCGTTGCTGCATAAAATTATTTTCAATGAAGAGATAAAAATCTATGCCGCTTTGAATTACTAGATGAGTTCTTTTAGATTGAAAACTCAAACGTGAGATGTGACATTATTTTACTTCAAAAATATTATCCGCTTTATTGGAATCAACATTGTAGGTTCCAACCAATTCCACTCTTGTTATTTTTTGAGTAGTAGGAATATTGATCGTCACAGTTGAATTGCCTTTTTCCCATACACCAACGGACCGGTGAACCTTTGATGTCGTTTTGTCTGCGTAAGTAATTAATAGGTCGACAGGAACGGGCTTACTTCCTTTAGATGTAATCAGAACATTGTAAGACTTTATTTTTTTAGTTACGGAAGTTATTGCAAGATCGGGATAGCCATTATCAAAATACCAACGTTTCCAAAACCAGTTTAAATTTTTTGCTGAACCTGCATTCATGCAATTGAAAAAGTCGTAAGGCATTGGATGCTTGCCTTGCCATTGTTGAATGTAATAGTGTAATGCTTTTGTAAACAAACTATCACCCAGCAAATCCTTTATATACAAATAGCCGAATGCAGGTTTGGGATAAGAATTTAAATAGTACGCAGTTCCGTTCAATTGAGTTGATAAGGTTGTAATAGGAAGATCCACTTCCGTAGCTGCAGCTGATTGATAGGGAACAACTCCATAAGGGTCCACAATAGTGCTGTCAATCATTGGAGAAATTAACCACTCACCAATTGTTGCCCATCCTTCATCCATCCATGCATATTTGGTTTCATTAATGCCCATGTAAAATGGAAACATGGTATGAAAAATTTCATGATCGGTGAGCTCAATACTTTCGGCCCTGTCTTCAAGTGGATTATCATTTACCATCATTGGATATTCCATTTGATCGAGCCCATCAAAAACCGTTTCGTGCGGATAAGGATAAGGCCATTTGGGAAAACGATAGCTCATCGACTCAACCGTTTTTTTTGCAAACTCAATGACTTCAAAATAATCTTTGTGCCTGGGATTAAACACTGCATCAACTCTTGTTCTTCTTTTTGTTGAAGGATCGACAAGGAGCGAAGAGGATTTCCAGGTGTAGTGATCGCTGGTAGCAAAAACAAAATCGGTTACATCTTTTGCTATAAAGTGCCAGGTATTGAAGGGATGTTCCGCGGTGACGTTTTGCTTCAGGTCCGTTGAATCGATAATGGTTGTTATTCCATCATTTGCTTCCGCTTGTTGAATGCGCTGGCAATAAACCGGGTTCAAAACTTCGCCACAATTTTGCAAATTGCCTGTTGCCCAAACAACAAAATTCTTAGGAACTGTAATGTTTACATCGAAATTGCAGAAGTCGTTATAAAATTCCTGTGAACCATTGTAAGGGATTTTATTCCATCCGTCAATGTCATCATACACCGCTATTCGGGGAAAAAAATATGCAACAAAATCTGCGTTCGGTTCAACTTCTCCGGTTCGGATATGTGAACCTTTATTCAAACTGTAATGATAGCTGATCTTAAAATGAGTTGCTTGACCATGAGTAACCGCCTGGCGGCTCAGCGTCATGTTGGTTGCATTGATCAATAAATTCTTTACAGCAATGCTCTTATTATTAATCCAAAAAGAATCTATGATCAATCCATCAGTAATATCTTCAGGTGAAATTTTTGATTCACGAGGCGAGCCTTTTTGGTAAAGATTCGGATACAGCTTAAACCAGATTTGCTTCAATGTATCCGGACTATTGTTGACGTAAGTGATGTCAAGCTTTCCTGAAACCAATCTTGTGTCTGGTGAAAAGCTCACATTGATCTTATAGTCGGCTGTGTTTTGCCAGTAATTTTTTCCAGGTCTTCCGTCAACTGATCTTGTTTCCTTTTTGTAAGTTGCTTGAATGTTTCTTGGAACAAATAATTGTTGGGAAAAACAATTGACGGTCGCCAAAACGGCTATCACAAGTAATCTGATTTTTATCTGCATACCAAAAATTAGTATTGCAATTTATGCAGAGCTTTTCTTAAGAATAAAAGAAAAATAAAGGCCACCGGAGTGGCCTTTTGTTAAGGAGTTGCTGTTGCAGTTATTTGACCTCTGACTTCTCCCGTAGAATTGTTGGCCGTACCAAGCGTGTAATACCAATTACCACTCGTTAGCTGTGCCGCCTGATCGGCCGTTAAAGTTGTTTGTCCCGTAAGGGTTCCCGTCTCAGTAAGACCCGTTCCCAAACTCCATTGTGATCCAATTAATGTTCCGCTTGTACCACTTGCACCCGAATAAAAACCACCCGATGTAGGAGCACCTGATAATCCGTTCCAATTCGTTGTGTAGGTCAACACCCTTGTATTGGGATTGTACGTTCCTGTGATGGTAGCTGTTCCGTTTCCTGCGACGGCCGGAACCATTTGACTGCCACTTGCGTTGCCACTGATGTTATACATAGTTGGACCCGGTGTGTCGCTGTCATTCCTGTTACAGCTTGTAAAAGCAAATACACTCATTAACACTGTTGCTGAAAGAATCAGCCATTTTCCTGAAAACACTTTTTTCATACCCGCAATTTTTTAAATTGAAAAATAAATGACTTGCAAATAGCAAGCATGTGACAAGGCGAACAATCACTATGCCCAATTAGCAGAAAATAAAAATATGCGTTGAAAAAAAATTCTGAAAATCAAAAAGATAACACAGAAACGATCTGTTCAAGATAGGCTTGATCAGTGGCGTCGAATTGATCCAATACATCGCTGTCAACATCCAAGACAGCAACCACTTCATTATTTTTAAAAATAGGAACAACGATTTCAGACTTCGATAGACTGCTGCAGGCAATATGACCGGGAAATTTTTCAACGTCAGCCACAATCAATGTTCTGTTTTGAGCCCAACTGGTTCCGCAAACACCTCTTCCTTTTTTTATTCTTGTGCATGCGACAGGACCTTGAAAAGGACCAAGCACCAATTCATTCTCCTTCACTAAATAAAATCCAACCCAAAACCATCCAAACTGTTCTTTTAATGCTGCAGTAATATTTGCAAGATTAGCAACCAAATCAGTTTCGCCTTCCAGCAAACCTTTTATTTGTGGAATCAATCCTTCGTATTGTTCTTGTTTTGTTCCTGATAATATCGTCAAGTCTTCTGCCATAATTAAAATGATTTGCGAAGATAAAAAACAAAAGCCGCTCAGTTAAGCGGCTTTATAAGAAATGAATTTTCAAATTAGTTTCCTCCGCCACCATTCTGACGCTGTTGCTGCATTTGCTTTCTCATTTCGTCAAAGAAATCATTTACAGACTTGATTTGATCGTCAGTTAAAGGAATGGCCTTGTATTGTTTGTTAACGTCTGCCTGTATATCGTCCATTTTTTTCTTTCTATCATCTTCGCTTAAATCTCTCAAGCCGCGCATTTGTTGACGTGTGGCAATTTGAATATCACAAACTTTGTCAGCCTGCGCATCAGTAAGTTTTGTTTTTTCGATCAATTGAGGTTTCACTCTATCCTTATAGCGTTGTGCCATCTGTGCAGGGTCAAAATTCCCCTGGCCTCCACCACCCTGCTGGGCATTTGCATTTGTAATCAAAACGGTTGTAAACACAGCAACCATTACTAACAGCTTTTTCATAAATGTTTTTTTGAGTTTAGATATGAAAGATAGTTCGGCCCCAGGTTAATCAAGGTTAAAACAAGGTTATAGAATTTGAAATAATAAAAACTGCGTGATTTCGTCGGGGGAGAAATTATTATCGGCAACAAAAACAAGACTCTGATGGCCATTCGAAAGTCTGGGCCCAAAAGTTACCCCTTCGATATTATCGGTATAAATTCCGAGTGAATCCATGTTCAACAACAATCGCTTTGCAACTGGATGAAACGAAGTGTTTTTTAAAGAAGAAATAGAAGAAACATCCTCGGCTCCATTTAAATCGGCCAGATAAATTTTAATCGTACATGGCTTTCGGCCGCTGGAAAATGAACGTTCAATAACGATCAACTGGTGATCATTTAAAACCAAAATATCAGGGATGCCGTTTATTTTAAAAGCACCCGGTGGATTTGCAGGATAAGCAACAGGATCAATTTGATATCCGTATTGTGCAATTGGCTTTCGCGTTTTCACATCATACTTAACAATCCGAATCCAGGCTGAAGAATCGTCCAAGCCTGCTCTTGGTCCATCTTCATACAAAGGTTCCTCAACGCTTACAAAAAGGTGTTTGTAGTGATTTGCAAAACTCAATCCTTCAAACACTCCGTTTTGTCTTGGCCCTTTTTCTATTGATTGCATGTGCATGTTCGAAGGCAAGGCAAAACTGTCAATGTATTTCCCCCCGGTTGTAACGGCTATGACTGAAGGATCTTCCAGTACCACTCCTTGTTTTTTCACAATTCTTTCTCCTTCGCTGGTCCAAACCAATTGCTTTGTTTTTGCATTGTATCGAATGTCTTCCGGATCGGGAGTATGATATGGATCTTGTTTTGAGTTGGGATAAACAGTCCCATCGGATTGCAACAAAGTCTTTACACCGGTAAATTCAACCCTGTCAATTTTATTTTGGTCGATGTGAATTTTTGCCTTGTAAAAACGAGCCGGATTCATTGCTGAACGATCATCAGAAATCAGGTAATAAACATCGTGCTTTGCATCATAATCAATTCCCGACAATCCGCCGATCGTTGTGTTTTGAAAACTTTTATTGTAAGAAACATCGTACTCATTAACAAACTTTAATTGTGTGTTGTCAGCAAAAAGAACTGTCTTTTGTGGAGTGCAGGAAGCGATCAAAATGCAGATCAAAAAATATTGAATTCCATTGTTCATTTCAAAATCTATTAGCGGTTGATGAGTTGTCAAAATTGCTTTATCTTTTGCACCCAAACAAAAATCAACATGCGCCAGGCTCCCATTTTACTTTCATTTGTTTTTTCATCTTTCATTTTTATCAGTTGTAATCAAAACACAAAAACCGCTAACAGCAATTACGCTGAAGATGGCTTTGACGCATTCAACAAAGACACTCTTGCAAAAGATATCAAAACGCTTTCTTCCGATTCCTTCATGGGAAGGAAACCATTTACCGAAGGTGAAAACAGGACCATTGGTTTTTTACAGCAACGTTTTGCACAAGTGGGACTGGAGCCAGGCAACGGCAATAGTTATTTACAGGAAGTTCCAATGGTAAACATTGCCACCCAGGCTGATTCTACAATGCAGGTGCAATCATCAAAAGGAAATTTTCAGCTAAAAGGTTTTGATGATTATGTAATCTGGACGGAAAAAACAGACCCGGTAATCAGTTTAAAAAATGATGAATTGGTTTTTGCTGGTTATGGTGTGAATGCGCCTGAAAGGGGCTGGAATGATTATGCAGGTTTGGATGTAAAAGGAAAAATTGTTTTGGTAATGGTCAATGATCCTGGCTATGGAATCGATCAAACTTTGTTCAAAGGTGATACAATGACTTATTATGGAAGGTGGACTTATAAATTTGAAGAAGCGGCACGACAAGGAGCAAAAGGCTGTTTGGTAATTCACAATACAAAAGCGGCAAGCTATCCTTTCAGTGTGGTGCAAAACAATTGGAACGGTTCTCATCTTCATTTGGACAACAGGGGAAAAACAGTGAAATACTGCGATGTTGTTGGATGGGTTTCGGAACCAACAGCCGTTAAATTATTAAATGCTGCAGGATATGACTCTACTTTATTTGCAAAGGCATCGCAAAAAGGTTTCCGGCCTGTTGCGTTGAAAGAAAAAGTTTCAACAAGCATGAAAGTAACTTCTACTTTCAGCAAATCGCATAATGTTATTGGAAAAATTACAGGCGCAAAACATCCCGATGAATACATCATTTATTCTGCTCACTGGGACCATTTAGGAATTGGCAAACCCGATGAAAACGGCGACAGCATTTATAATGGGGCATTGGATAATGCAAGCGGCACTGCTGGTTTGATTCAATTAGCAAAAGCATTTAAAAGCTTAAAAACAAAACCCGACCGCACAATTTTAATTCTTTCGGTGACAGCCGAAGAACAAGGCCTGTGGGGATCGGCGTATTATGCGCAAAATCCCATTTACCCTGCCAGCAAAACCCTTGCTGATATCAACATTGATGGATTAAATAACGTTGGCAAAACAAATGACATTATTATAATCGGACAGGGACAATCACAACTCGAAGATTATTTAAAAGATGCTTCACAAAAAATGGGACGATACACTTCCTTTGAGACACATCCCGAAGCTGGTTATTATTATCGTTCGGATCATTTTAATTTTGCAAAGGTTGGCATTCCTTCCCTGTTCATCGCAAACGGAGTTGATGTGGTTGGAAAAGGAAAAGCATTCGGCCAGCAAAAAGATGATGAGTTTCGTGATAAGCATTACCACCGCCCATCCGACCAATATACCAGCAATTGGAATTTAGACGGGGCCATTGAAGATTTGAAATTACTTTTCATGGTTGGCAAAACAATAACAAGTGAAGAAAAATGGCCGACATGGAAGCAGGGAAGTGAGTTCAAAAAACTCAGAGATTCGACTGCGGCGGGTAAATAATGATACGGTTGAATTAATCTCACTTCACCCAGACCATCCAGTCCCATCCCTTCATTTCAAAACTTCTTTTGATTCCAAAATCATTTTCAGCATGAGTAAACACTTCTTTAAAATTTCCTTTTAGCCATGTTTCCAATAAATTGAAACGGACAAGATTCTCACATAGATTTAAAAGCACAATGACTTCACTGTTTTCTTTCTTCCTCAGATAAGCCAGCACATTAGTTGTTGAGGAAGTGTGCAGTTCAAACAGATCGCTGTTTGCGTTCAGTGCAGCATTGGTGCAATGCAGATTCAAAAGCGTTTGGTAAAACTCATGGAGCTCCAAATGTTTTTTCCATTCAATTACATCCTTATCAAAAAACTTTAGCCGCTTTTTATTCGGCAATTCCTGCCCGCTGTAAACTAACGGGATGCCAGGCCATGTACAACTGTGCACGGCCAATGCTTTTGCGGCATCACCATATTTTTCATACTCACTTCCATTCCAGCTATTCTCATCATGGTTCGAAGTAAACCATGCTTTGATTCCCGGCGCAATTTCATAACGGTCTAAAACATTTGTCAATTCCTTCAAAGGCAAATCCTTTTTATACCATTCTTCTGTCTTGTGCATCCACGTCCATGCGTAGGCTGCATCAAACACCTGCATATATTCAGGATATTCCAAAGGATCGGCTTCTGCCAGCCAGAACAAAGGTTTTAATTGATTCACTTCACAAATAGCTTCCATCCAAAAATCCAATTGCACCCAAAACGCCAGATCACAACGAAATCCATCAATGCCACATTTGCGCACCCAAAACTTCATTGCATCAACCATTGCTGCACGCATTTCTTTATTGCTATAATCCAACTCGATAATGTCGTCCATCCCGGATGCTCTTTTAAAATCACCATTGCCTTGCCTTTTATACCATTCAGGATGCTGTTTCGTCCACACATGATCCCAACCCGTGTGGTTCGCCACCCAATCAATGATCACTTTCATTCCGAGTTTGTGAGCATAGTCAACCATCTTTTTAAAATCATTCAAGGTTCCGAATTCAGGATTGATTGAAGTGTAATCGGAGCAGGCATAATAGCTGCCAAGTGTTCCTTTTTTTTCTTTTTGCGAAATCGGAGTAACCGGCATAAACCAAAGAGTTTGCACTCCCATATCTTTCAATCGGGGTAAATGATTTGTAAAGGCGTTAAAGGTCCCTTCTTCGGTATATTGCCTCACGTTCACTTCATAAATATTGGCATTGTAAATCCAGTCTTTTGAGCTTGTCATGATTTAAAGTTAAAGGTTAATGACTGATGCAGTATTAGTCCTGCGACAATTTGTTTGGAGTGAACGCCGGGCTTGTCGAAGAGCAATTTTTGTCCTTAACCATGTTGCTACTATTTCGTTTTTGTTGTCTCACTCACTTGTCGTTTGTAATTCTATTCGGCTTTATTCAGTCATCACCACTTATTTCAAATATTGTTTCAATGCAGCTTAAAGAATCTTTATTCCCCCGATGACAAAAACAATGCTCATTCCTTCACATTATTGCCTATTGCAATTGAGTTTTCAGTCGCCAATTAACAAAACAAACCATCACTGCTCCTTAACTTTGCAGCCGATGAAAAGTTTTGATGTTCCTATTGTTTACCGCAGTCCGCTAATCTCCGCTATCAAAAAAAAGCGCAAAGAAAGGGACCGCATGAAAAAGGATTTCAGCCCTACTCTTTTGGATTTTGGCCCGCTGAAAATTTTTCTTGCCCGTCATTTCGGTTTTTGCTACGGAGTTGAAAACGCTATTGACATTGCGTTCAGAACGATTGAAGAAAATCCCCAAAAACGAATTTACTTGCTCAGTGAAATGATTCACAACCCGCAGGTAAATGCCGATTTGAAATCAAGCGGAGTTGAATTTTTGCAGGACAATTCAGGAAAGCAGATCATCCCTTTTGAAAGCTTATCATCAGAAGATATTGTTCTGATTCCTGCGTTCGGAACCACGTTGGCAATCGAAAAAAAATTAAGGGAAATCGGGATCCAGGTGGAAAAGTATAACACGACCTGTCCCTTTGTCGAAAAAGTTTGGAACCGTAGTGAAGTGATTGCAAAGAATGAATACACGATCATCATTCATGGGAAACCCAATCATGAAGAAACGAGGGCAACATTTTCTCATGCTTCTGCCAATGCTCCGTCGGTTGTAGTGAAAGACATCCAACAAGCAGTAGAGATGGCAAAATATATTCTTGGAGAAAAACCTGCAGAACAATTTTATTCGGAATTCAAAGATCAGTATTCAGAAAATTTTGATGTAAATAAACATCTTCAAAGAATCGGTGTGGTCAATCAGACAACAATGCTCGCAAGCGATACACAAGCCATCGCAGATTATTTGAAAGACATCATGGTCAAAAAATACAAGCTGACCGATGAAAATTTGAAAGATCATTTTGCCGATACAAGAGATACGCTTTGTTACGCAACCAACGACAATCAATCGGCTGTTACAGGAATGTTGAACACCAGTGCCGATTTGGCTATCGTTGTGGGGGGCTACAATTCATCCAATACCTCTCATCTTGTTGAATTGTGTGAACAAAAACTTCCGACATTTTTCATCAACAACGAAGACAAAATACTTTCTCAGCAAACCATCATGCATTGCAATTTTCACACGAAACAGGAATTGATCACTGAAAACTATTTGCCGTCCAAACAAACGGTTTCTATTTTAATTACGAGCGGCGCATCCTGTCCCGATGCGCTGGTGGAAGGTGTAATAAAAAAACTGGCCGGATTTTATCCAGCCAGTAAATCAGTTGAAGAATTGATCACCCAGTTTCAATGAGCAACATCATCTTCGGTTACCTTATCGGTTTTTACTGCTTTTGTTCTTTCTGCAGGATTGTATTTACGTAAATACAACATATTGTAATATTCTTCAGCCATGCGGTTGCTATCAAACTGAATTTGAACATCACGCATGCCGTTTTTGACAATTTGTCGCCATGTATTGTAATTGTCATAATACAACGGAAGAATCTGGCCATTCAAAATTTCGTAGATCTGGTCCAAATCGTATTGATCCTGGTCTTGAACATTCATTGCGGTATAATCTGCAGGGGGTACAACAAAACCGTTATTTCCATGATGAACAAATTCAGGAATCCACCCATCATCCGTTGAAAAATTTACGGCGCCGTTCATTGCTGCCGTCATTCCGCTTGTGCCGGACGCTTCGCGGGGAACACGTGGATTGTTTAGCCAGCAATCCGCCGCTTGTTTCAAACGTTTTGATAAAGCCAATTCATAACCAATCACCACTGCAACGTTTTTATAGTTCTTACTTAAATGAACAAGGTGATTAAATTCTGAAATTGCCGGATAGTCAACAGGATAAGGTTTCCCTGCCCAAATAATCTGAACAGGATATTTACTGTTGCTTAATAATTTTTCAAAACGTTCTTTATCAGTGGTAATTAAACCTGCACGTTTGTAACCTGCAAAACGACGGGCCCAAACGATGGTGAATACATTCGGATCAAATAACTTCCCGGTTTGGTCGGCAACAATTTCAAATGCTCTTCGCTTCATCCATTTTTTGCGATCATCAAATGCAAGATCGTTTCCTTCCTCTCTTGACTTGTACAATTGTTTATCAGACCAATATCTCCAGTTCTGTGCATTAGTAATTGAAAGTATTGGGCAAATGTTGTCATACTTTTCCCACATGTGCCTCGACACTTCGCCATGCAATTGCGAAACTCCATTTGCAATTCTTGCAAAACGTAAAGCTGCAAGCGAGTGATTGAACTGATCATCAGGCATGCCGGTAATTTGTTTTACTTCATCAACCGAAAGGCCGCAGAAATAACTCATCTTGTGACACAGGTAAATATCATGCTTTTCGTTTCCTGCTTCTTCAGGTGTGTGGGTTGTAAACACCAAACGCTTTCTTACTTCTTCAATATCCTGATTGTATTTCTGATACAAATAAAATGCGGCAGAAAGTCCGTGTGCTTCATTGAGATGATACACTTCAGGTTTGAAACCAATCTCATCCAACAACTTAGCACCACCAACGCCCAACAATATGAACTGGGCCACTTTGGTTGCTACGTTTGCATCATACAAACGATGTGTGATGGTTTGAGAAATATAATCGTTTTCAGGGATGTCCGTCGTCATTAAAAACAAAGGAGCCGAATTGAAAACGTGAGGCGGCAGGTACATCACCTTCACCTGAACGGGATGTTCATGAATGGTGATTTCAAACTGGATATTGGTATCCTCTAAAAAGCTGTAAATTTTTTCCATCCAGGTCACCTGCAAGGTTTGATCCTGGTTACGCGCCTGGTCGTAATAACCGTACTTCCACAAAATACCAACGCCTACAAGATTTTGTCTTAGCTCGTAAGCACTGCGTAAATGTGATCCGGACAAAAATCCAAGACCGCCGCTGTAAATTTTCAAAGGCTGGTGGATAGCATATTCCATGGAAAAGTAAGCCACTCTTTTTCCATAACGTTCATCAACAGGATAAGGTAATTTAAATGCGCTAAAGTTCATCGAGTGTGTATTTAAAACAGTGCAAAATAAACAATTTCAAATAATGTGTAGTAATAACACGATGTATTCCGTTTTTATTTGGTTGAACCCTTCTTTTTTGCCGCTTTTGCTTTTGCGGGTTTTTTCCTGGGGTAGGTCCCATCGAACGAGCAATCAATACCGCGGCGGGAACCACAACCTCCTTCTTCCTTCAAAGTAACGGAGTTCGAAGTAAAACGAAGCGTTAGGCCGCAAGGATCACCACTTTGGCGGTATACTGCAGTTGTTGGTGAAGTAAGCAGCATTTCACTTTTAATTTCACCATTGCAGTCGCCGTTTTCAATATGAATAAATACCATCAATTGATTGGGGCTTCTTCCATCACGAACAGAAACAAAGTTCTTTTTGTCTTTAACGTAATCAGCAGATAATTTATTCTTGCGTGGAAGTGTGTCAATCGGGTTAATCACTTCAGCCTTGTAATTAAGAGGGTTGGTAAGAAGTAATGTAAATGTTTTTGCTTCCGGAATGTACTGATAAACATTGCGGCCTTCTGCTGTTGTGCCTCCCGGCTTTTTCTGTGAAATACTTTGAACAATCCCGTTTGATTTGTCAATGCTGCTCACCTGAGTTGTGGTGGCATCGTCATCTAAAACCAAAAAAGGAAACGCTGCATCATATTGCCCGTTTGTAAAGGGCAAAAGCAAGGCAGTTCGCTGATTAACAGTAACCGCTTTGACAATGTAATACGTCGTATTTTTTGCAGATTTTATTTTGGCGAGCGCTACGTATTTTATTTTAGCGTTTCTGCCAAACAATTTTGTTTTTAAGCTATCGGAAATAAATTTTCCAAATTCTGCAGAGCGGATCATCGTAGTGTCTTTCATGCTGGCCACTTCTGCGTCTGTAATCTGATAGGGAAGTTGTACGGTTTTAAATAAATCTGAAAAGGATTCATAGGAAAAGCCACTCTCCGTATCCGTTTTTTTGCTTTTACAGGAAAACAAAACCAGGCTAAACAAAACAATGCCTATTCTTTTCATAGCATGAATTTCAGCAAAGTAAAGGAAAACACCGCCATTGAATTTCAGTTGTTGTTTTTGCATATATTTTTTAGGTTTGTCTAAATTTTAAATTAGACAAATTGAATTTTACGACGAGTGAAGAAAATTATTTAAAGGAGATCTATCACCTGCAGGAAAAAGAAGGAACGGTAACTACCAGCGCTTTGGCAGAAAAACTCCAAACCAAGCCTGCTTCGGTGACGGATATGATGAAAAAGCTAAGTACCAAAAAGCTTTTGCATTATAAACCTTATTACGGCTTCTCGTTAAGTGCAGAGGGAAAAAAAATCGCGGTTTTCATTATCCGCCGCCACCGCCTTTGGGAATTTTTTCTTGCTGAGAAATTGAAATTTGACTGGAACCAAGTCCACTTGCTTGCAGAAGAGCTGGAGCATGTAAGCAGCAAACAATTAATTGACCGTTTAGATGAATACCTTGGCTTTCCTCAATTTGATCCTCATGGCGATCCAATTCCAAATAGTAAGGGCAAGATTCAAAACATCACAAAAGTCTGTTTGCTCGATCTTCCTTTCAACCAGATTGCAGAAGTAAGGCAGGTAACCAACCAGTCAAAGGAAATGCTGGAAGTGCTGCAACACAAACACATTGGCATTGGAACGAAGCTTGAAGTGAAAAAGCTTTTTGATTTTGACCATTCACTCGAATTAAAAATTAAGAACACAACTGTCACCATCAGTGAGCAGTTGGCGAAAAATATTTTAGTAAAGTATGAACCGATCTCACAGCCATAACTCATTGAGCGAAGTACATCAAACGGTTGATACAACTGCATTGCACAAACCGGTGTGGAAACGCATTCTTTCTTTTTTTGGTCCGGCATATCTGGTCAGTGTAGGTTACATGGATCCCGGCAACTGGGCAACTGATCTTGCAGGCGGAAGCCAGTTCGGCTACAAGCTCATTTGGGTTTTGCTAATGAGTAATCTCATGGCTTTGCTTCTTCAAAGTTTATCAGCCCGACTGGGAATTGTAAGGGGAAGAGACCTGGCACAAGCAAACAGAGAAACCTATCCCAGCTATGTCAACCTATGTTTTTACATCCTAGCTGAAATTGCCATTGCCGCCTGCGATCTGGCAGAAGTGTTGGGAATGGCAATCGGTATTCAATTACTCACCGGCATTCCTTTATTGTGGGGAGTATTGATTACGGTGTTGGACACTTTTCTATTATTGTTTCTTCAACGCCTGGGAATGCGCAAAATGGAAGCGTTTATCATTTCGCTGATCGCAATCATCGGCATTTCATTTTTAATTGAGATTGTTCTGGCAAAACCCGATTTGGGCGAAGTGGTAAAAGGCTTTGTTCCAAGCATTCCAAGTGATACAGCATTATACATTGCCATAGGAATTATTGGCGCTACCGTGATGCCGCACAATTTGTATTTGCATTCGGCATTGGTGCAAACAAGAAAAATTAAACGAGATGAAAAAGGAATTCGAAGGTCGCTAAAATTGAATTTTATTGATAGTACCATTGCTTTGAATCTCGCTTTCTTTGTAAATGCAGCCATCCTGATTCTTGCCGCAGCGGTTTTTTTTAAAGCAGGAAGAACCGATGTTGCTGAAATAAAAGATGCACACAAACTGCTTGAACTTTTTTTAGGAACGAAACTGGCTCCTTATCTTTTTGCAATTGCATTAATTGCCGCAGGACAAAGCAGCACAGTAACAGGAACGCTTGCAGGACAAATTGTAATGGAAGGTTATTTGCAATTGCGCATCAATCCATGGATGCGAAGATTGCTTACACGGGTGATTGCTATTATTCCGGCAGTAATTGTGATATTAGTCAATGGCGAACAGGACATCAACAATCTTCTTGTATTAAGCCAGGTGATATTGAGCCTGCAATTAGGTTTTGCCGTCGTTCCGCTCATTCATTTTGTGAGTGATAAAAAAACAATGGGAGTGTTCGCAATCAAACCGGTCGTTCAGATCCTGTCGTGGATCATTGCTTCTGTCCTTGTTTATTTAAATATTCGCATGGTAATTGAACAGGGAACAAATTATTTTCAAAACAGCGATAACCTATTTTGGAAAATGATCATCATACTTGGAGGATTAATATTTATTGTTTTGCTGGTGGTAGCTGTTGTCTATCCTATCATTAATAAACGACTGAAAGAAGTTTCATTGCAGGTTCACAAAAAAGCAACGGGTTTGGAAGAAGTTACCGTGCCTGCGTACAAACGCATTGCCGTTGCACTTGACTTCAGTGACAGGGACCAGCAACTTATTGCACATGCCATGAAGGAATCCAGTGAGTTAACAAGAATTATATTGATTCACATCGTTGAAAGTGCACCGGCTAAAATTTTGGGAACAGAATCAGATGATTTTGAAACAAGAAAAGACCAGGAAAAATTGGATGAGTATGTAAAGTTTTTAAATAACAAAGGTTTTAAAGCAGAAAGTGAGTTGGGTTTTCGCAACAGGCAAAAAGAAATTCCAAGATTGATCAAAGAAGCGAATGCCGATCTTTTGATCATTGGTGCACACGGGCATAAAGGAATGAAGGATTGGTTCTATGGAGAAACGATTGATGTTGTTCGTCACCAATTGAAAATTCCAGTGTTGATTGTAAATGTCTGAAGCCCTTCACTGCATTACTACCGTTAAACTTCGGTTGCGTCGCACTCTTGTACTCCGCGAAACTCTATTGAGCACTGTGGAACAATCAATATTTTAGTTCATGCAATTATTGCTTAAAATATCTCTTTTTGGATTTACCTTTTTTTCTTGTACATCCAATGGACACGAAGCCTCCAACAACAAAACATCTTCACCAAATAAAGAAGACAGAACCGGTCAATCAAGAACAGTATTACAATCAAGGTCGTCTTATTCAAATACAGACACCCTGACCACTGCTTTGAAATCAGCAGTACTTTCCCAACCAGGCAGTTTGCACGTGCAAGAAAGAATGGAGAAAACCAGCGAAAACGAACGCAGGCAAGGTCAGGATGGTTATCCCTATTACATGCATGTTTCTCGTGATTATTTAGAAAAACAAAAATTACCTGTTATTGATGCAAGGGGAAAAAATACTTAAGTTTTGTAAGGGCTGATGGAGACACCAAAATCATTAAAATGGATACTTTACAAGATCTATGGGGCATATATTTATTTGACCCTGGAAAAGATCCTCTTTATGCCGACATAATTGAAATTGAAGCTGATTACAAAAAATACTTCAATGACTAAAAAACACAAATCCCGCCTCATCAGCGGGATTGTTTCTGGATTATTTTTTCAAACTCATCTCAAATCCACAACCTCAACACCGGGATGTTTGCTTTTGTCAAATGTAAAATCAGAATCTTTTGCGTTTGAACTTGCCTTCAAACTTGTAATGGTGTAACTATACCGTCCGCCTGTTTTTTCCAAAAAACGTGCAGACGAAATGCTTTTGCTGTTTTTATCAACCAATAAATAGACTTTATGAAAAGGACGTGTTTTATCTGTTGGTGTTAATTCAATTTCTTGCATGGTTTTACCACCAACTTTTTGTTCACCGTTGTATTTGTAATAAAAATCCTTGTCGTAGAAATTGGTCAATAATTTTTGAGGAGTCATTTGTGAACCATTCCCATCAACATTATTAACCGTTACCTCGTTCGATGACTTATCGTAGCTCCAGGTTGTTTTGCCATCAGAATAAATTTCCATTCCGTCCATTACCACTTTGTATTTATTTCCTTTCATGGTAACGGTTCCTTTTTTGGTTGATAAGGCTTTACCCTGTGCATTTTCGACTTTATAAGTAAAGCTTGCTTGTGGAGAACTATAGGTCTTAAATTTTGTACTAACCGCGTCTAAAATTTTCTTGGCATCGGGATCATTAGTTGTTGGATTTTTATCCTGTGCACTTGCTGCCAAAACCACCGAACCCAACGTTAAAAGCGTAAATAATTTTTTCATCAGAATTTTTGTTTGATTAAAAATCGTCTCAAAGATAATTGTTTGTTCCTCTCTTAGAGGACGGCGTCTTAGTGATGTTTAAAAGGGATTTTTTTCTTAACGTTAGCTTAGAGTTTCAAGATATTCAAGCAATTCAGCCTCAGTTTTGATCAACACTTCTCTCGCTTTGCTTCCCTGGTTGGGGCCAACGACGCCGGCCGCCTCCAGTTGGTCCATCAAACGGCCTGCACGGTTGTAACCGAGTTTCATTCTTCGCTGCAGAAGCGAAGTGGACCCCACCTGGTTTTGAACGATGAGCTTTGCAGCATCTTCAAATAAGGGATCTTTATCGGAGGCATCGAATTCTTTTCCTTCCAGCTCTTTTTCATCGATATATTCCGGCAACATGAATGCCTGTGGATAACCACGCTGATCAGAGATGTAGTCAACGATTCTTTCGACTTCAGGCGTATCAACAAAAGCACATTGCAGGCGAACGATCTCACCGTTATAGGAGATTAGCATATCGCCCTTACCAATCAATTGTTCGGCACCACCTGCATCCAAAATGGTTCTTGAGTCAATTTTGGATGAGACCTTGAATGCAATACGTGCAGGAAAGTTTGCTTTAATGGTACCGGTAATAATATTTACCGAAGGACGCTGTGTTGCAATAATCAGGTGAATACCAACCGCGCGAGCCAATTGCGCCAAACGGGCAATCGGCATTTCAACTTCTTTACCTGCCGTCATAATCAAATCAGCAAACTCATCGATCACCAATACAATGAATGGAAGATATTGATGCCCTTTCTGTGGATTCAATCTTCTCTTTACAAACTTTTCATTGTACTCTTTAATGTTTCTTGCGCCGGCCTCTTTCAACAAATCATAGCGGTTATCCATTTCAATACAAAGCGCATTCAATGTATTGATTACTTTTTTGGTATCAGTGATGATCGCATCTTCTTCACCGGGAAGTTTTGCCAAAAAATGTTTTTCGATATGCCGATAGATGCTTAATTCAACTTTCTTCGGATCGACCAAAACAAATTTTAATTGTGATGGATGTTTTTTATAAAGAAGTGAAACAAGAATTGCATTTACACCAACCGATTTACCCTGACCTGTTGCACCCGCCATCAGCAAGTGTGGCATGCTGGCAAGATCAACAATGAAATTCTCGTTATCAATTTTCTTCCCGACCGCAATTGGTAAACTGAAATTGTTGTGTGTAAATTTTTCCGAAGATAGCAAAGTCTTCATGCTCACAATTGTCTTCTTAACATTCGGAACTTCGATACCAATTGTTCCTTTGCCCGGAATTGGAGCAATGATACGAATACCAAGCGCAGCCAAACTCAGTGCAATATCGTCTTCCAGGTTTTTGATTCTTGAAATACGAACACCTGCAGCAGGAATGATTTCATACAGCGTAACTGTTGGACCAACCGTTGCAAATATTTTTTGAATTTCAATGTCGTAATTTCTCAGCGTGGCAATGATCTGGTTTTTGTTTGCTTCCAACTCCGTAGGGTCCTGAACAATTTTTTCACTGCCATAGGTTTCGAGCAATTCAACTTTCGGATATTTATAATCACGCAAGTCTAAGGTTGGTTCATAAGGAGGAAGATCGCTGTATCCTTTTTCTTTCGGTTCTTCTTCTTTTGGTTCTTCGGGAGAAGATTTAATTTCGAGCTCAATATTCTCTTCGGGTTGTTTGTCCTGTTTTTTTGGAGTTTCTTTTATCGCAGGTTCAATAGAAAGATCATGCTTGTGCAAAATCTCGTTGGGAATTTCTTTTTCAATCACAGATTCATCAGCAGTTAATTCATCATCATCTTCATCAGTTTCTTGTTCCGACTCATCTTTTTCTGTAAGCGTCAAACCGCTGTCATTTTCCTCATCATCCATATTAACAACCATGCTTCCGTCACCTTTCAAAACATTTGCTTTTTCACCAGCCGGCTTGGTTTCGTCAGCATACAGATCATTGACAGATTTTCCATTAACAGCAGGAACCAATTTTTTGTCTTCCTCAAAACCATTGGCAGGGCTCTGGGGAACAGTCGTCGGTTTTCTTTGAGGTAAATTGAATGTAGGATTGAATTGCCAGATCAAGTACGATACGCCAACAACAACCAATAATGCCGCAGTTCCGATCGTTCCTAGCAGTCCAATCATCCAGCTGCTAATCATATTTCCCACTTTGCCTCCATAAGGAAAACCAGCAAAAGAAAATAAAAATGAAAGCGAGATGGAAACAAGCAACAATCCAATGGTCACATATTTCAAATTGCGCCAGATAGAAAACACTTTCCTGTTAAAAAGCAAATTGATGCCGACAACAAAAAAGAAAGTGCAAAAAAGAAACGAGGCCAATCCAAATCCATTATACATAAGATTGTGCGATGCATAAGCACCCAATCGTCCAAGCAAATTGGAAACCTGGCTGTCCTTATCGTTCTCAAACAAAAAGGCGATGCCTTTATTCATTACTTGCGACTGGTCATCGTCCCATGTAAATAAATAAGAAACGAAGGCAATGAAAAGAAAAATTGAAATAAGAAGTGAAACCGTACCTATAATTTTCCAGGTACGTTCATCTTTAGCCAGTTTTGCCAGGTCAACTTTTTCTTCCTTATCGTTTTTGAATTTATCAGGTGCAGGTTTTTTCTTAGCAGCAGGCCTGGGTGCTTTTTCTGCTTTTTCTTTCTTCACCGGTTTTTCTTCAGCAGCTACAGGTGTATTGGATTTAAGCTTGTTAGCCATAAAAACAAAGATAATGATCCGTTCCTTTGAAATTCAGGCGGGAGGCCTGTTTGACCAAAATAAAAACTATTTTTTAAGAAGCGCAAATAAAAGAAGAATCCAACCGAAAATAAAAAGCATTCCGCCGATTGGCGTCATTATGCCGACGCCTGTAGAAATTTCTTTGTTCATTGCTTTTAGCGAGGCAATGAGATAAAGCGAACCGGAGAAGAAAACAATTCCGGCAATGAACAAAAACCCTGCATAATTAATAATGCCATTCTGGAAACGTTCGGCTAACATGCCAACAGCCAGCAAGGCCAGTGCATGATACATTTGATACTGAACGCCGGTTTGATAAATGGCAACGGTATCGGCATCTACAATTTTTTTCAATCCATGTGCGCCAAAAGCCCCGAGTGCAACGGCCAGTCCAGCGAGTACGGTTCCTATGATCAAAAACATTTTTTGCATGGTTAAGCGTTTGCGTGAAAAATTTTATTCACGAGATTTTCAATAGTAATTACTTCTTCAGGCAAAATAACAGTAGCCTGCTGATAAAAAATTTTCCTGCTTGAATATTTTCTAATAATGTATGATTTCAACTCGGCATCCGGAATATTTTTGATCAACGGACGTTTGTCTTTTTCTTTTACCAAACGGTTATACAAACAATCTGTTGAGCAATTGATCCAAACAACGGTCCCCTGTTTTTTCAGATAATCAATATTGTTGTAAAAACAAGGCGTTCCTCCACCAGTTGCCATTACAAAACTTTCATGGCTTTCGCTGAGAAGATGAAGCACATCTTTTTCCAGTAAACGGAAGTGTTCCTCTCCTTCTGTTTTAAAAATTTCAGGAATGGATTTGCCTTTGTGCTCTACAATCTTTTCGTCAAGGTCAAAAAAAGGAATGTGCAGTTTTTCACTGAGCTTTTTGGCCCAGTATGTTTTGCCGCAACCCATAAAGCCAATCAGGAAGATTTTAATTCCCCCAGTTCTGCTGAACGGAAAACTTGAATCTGAATTTTCTTCATTTATTTCATCATTCATTACTATCGAAGCTTTTTGCAAAACAACTAATAATTTGTGAGTTTGTCCTTGCGAGGAAACTTCCATCATACTCAATAAAGTTCTGAGACTTTGAAGTAAGTGACACAACAGAAGTTCAATAACAGTAAGGAAGACGACCACAGATTTGTATTTCAACCTCACCCAACTATCACATTTATAACGCCAGAGGTTTCATCCTTCCCCGCATGGAGAGGACCGCAGTTTGGCCGAACATTGACGAGCAAACCTCTTGAGGCCCAAAAAATTTAATAAACAAATTTCGAAACCAAAACGTTTTTCCAACCCAGAGTGCTCTATTTGGACGTCGCGCCAAACGCATTCAATCCCGTCACATCCATTCCCGTAATCAGCAAATGAACATCATGTGTCCCTTCATAAGTGATCACACTTTCCAGGTTCATCATGTGGCGCATGATGCTGTATTCGCCGGTTATGCCCATTCCGCCAAGCATTTGTCTTGCATCTCTTGCAATGTTGGTTGCTATTTCGCAGGAATTTCGTTTTGCCATCGAAACCTGTTGCGGTGTTGCTCTTCCTTCGTTCATCAATGTTCCCAATCGCCAGACCATCAATTGTGCCTTGGTGATTTCGGTGATCATCTCCGCCAATTTTTTTTGTTGTAACTGGAATCCGCCAATAGGACGATCAAACTGAATTCTTTCTTTACTATAACGCAATGCCGTATCATAACAATCCATAGCAGCACCCAATGCTCCCCAGGCAATTCCATAACGGGCTTTGGTTAAACAACCCAACGGGCCTTTCAATCCTTTCACATTGGGAAAAATATTTTCTTTGGGAACCTTTACATTATCAAAAACCAACTCGCCTGTTGCACTTGCGCGTAAACTCCATTTGCCATGGGTTGTCGGCGTCGAGAACCCTTCCATGCCTCTTTCCAAAATCAGTCCCTGGATTTCACCCTGTTCATTTTTTGCCCACACAACAGCCACTTGCGCATAGGGTGCGTTGCTGATCCACATTTTGCTTCCATTCAACACCACATGATCACCCGCATCTTTAAAATTGCTCAACATACCGGCAGGGTTTGATCCATGATCCGGTTCTGTCAATCCAAAACATCCGAGCCATTCACCACTCCCCAGCTTTGGCAAATATTTTCTTTTTTGTTCTTCACTTCCGTAGGCATGGATCGGGTACATCACCAGCGAACCCTGTACCGATGCTGTTGAACGCACACCACTGTCACCTCTTTCCAATTCCTGCATCATCAATCCATAACTGATGTAGTCAAGGCCCCCACCTCCATATTCATGCGGAATGGTTGGACCAAAACAACCAAGATCACCCAATTGCTTTACTATTTGTTTTGGGAATTCAGCTCTTTGTGCATAGTCTTCAATGATCGGCGAAATTTCTTTTTTCACATAATTGCGAACCGTTTCGCGAATGAGTTTATGTTCGTCTGTCAATAGTTCATCAACGAGGTAATAGTCTGGAGACTGAAATTGATCTGTTGCCATGCGGCAAAAATACTTGTTTCGAATTTCAGATTCAGGATTGGAAATCGGGCATCGGAATTGGCAGGTTGAACTTTTTAAAAGAGGAAGCTGGTTTGCCAAATCGAATTCCAAAATGGATTCAAAGTTTAGCCATTTGATTGTGAGCCGGTCAAAAAATGAATAAAGAAAAATAATTCTTATGCACCAAGCTGAATTGCCACTTCATCTTTTGTCGCGTTGCACTCTTTTGCGCTTGGAAATTCTATTGAACAATTGAAAGCTACTAAATGCGTTCAAAAGTTTAATTAGGAAACATTTTCAAGAAAATGATTACCTGCTACTATAAATTTTGGTTTAGGCTTTTGAACAGTTTGATCAAGGGCCTTTGATCGAATTCAGTGTTTTCAATTAATAACCATTTTTCTTTAGACATTTTAGGGCCCAAGGCAGATTCGATTTGTTTTTTATAAGCCGGATCAGAAACATACTTGGGCATGTTTCTATCGACAAACTTCATTTTTTCCCGATCAGTAAGATAGCGATACAAAACACATAATTCTCGCGTTGAATCACCATCATCCATAAAAAAATGATCTTTTATATCGTGGTAATAGTATAAAGAAATTTTTCCTGAGTATAATAACTTCAAAGGAAGCATCGAAACAATATTACTATCAGGGTTAATTATGTCAAAGCTAAATTTGTCAACATAAGACATGCTGCGCGAAACATTGCGAACCTCGAATATTTGATTACCATACGAAATGGTTTTACACGAATCAAAAGGAACTAAAACTTCATTACTTCCAGGAGAATTTTTAAATCTAAACTCTTTTGAAATCCTCTTGTCTATTGAAACAAAACCTGTTACAGTAGATCCATTTCGATTAATATAATATCCATTTACAAAGCCTTTTGATTGGGAGTAAACAAATGTTGTGACTAAAACGAAAAGAGAATTGAAGAAAAATAGTTTCATTTTTTTACATCGCTTGGTTTTCAAATAAACAAAATGTTTGCATTTAATCAAAGTTGTCCCGCATAAGAAAATATCATGCACTATTTCAAAATAATTTATGCATGTCTTAAAAACGTTTATACTTTGTAAAAGGAACCAATTTATTTCTTACCTTTTCCTCTCCAACCAAAACGAATGCGCTATATAATTATTCTTTCAATTTTATTTTTAGCCGGTTGTGATTCCGGTTCTTTTGACAAGGACAAAAGGCAGATTTTGGCAAAGAATGTTTTGCATTCTCAATTGCCTCCGCATGCAACCGATTTTGACATTATTTCATTTAAAGAAGACACTGTTCCGCAATTGGATTCGAATTTTAAAAGAGCCATCCGCTACACAATGAATTTTGAATACACCGATTCGACAAAAACATTGCAAACGGCAACAGGTGAAATCTTTTTTGCCCCGGATGGCCACTCTGTGATCCGTTCTGTCATCACTAATTCATCTGCAAAATGAGCACAACAACTTCACAACGTTTTTTAGCACTGGATGTTTTTCGCGGAATGACAATTTGCTTCATGATCATCGTAAATACTCCAGGCAGCGGAGCCGATGCTTTTGCTCCGTTGGAACATGCAGGCTGGCACGGCTTCACTCCAACCGATTTGGTGTTTCCTTCTTTTTTATTTGCGGTTGGAAATGCCATGAGTTTTTCGTTGAGCCGTTATCATGAATTAGGAACAACGGCATATTTCAGCAAAATCATTCGCAGAGCCTTGCTCATTTTTCTGTTCGGTTATCTGATGTATTGGTTTCCCTTCTTCAGGTTAGACGCTGCAGGACATATCATTGGTGCACCAATCCGGAATACAAGAATCATGGGAGTGCTGCAACGCATTGCACTGTGTTATTTTTTTGCATCGGTACTCATCTATTATTTCAAAACAAGAACCGTTATTATCATCACCATTTCCCTAATGCTTTTGTATTGGATCATTCTTTTGACTTTTGGTGATGCTTCTCAACCCTACAGTTTATTGGGCAACGCAGGTTTGTATTTCGATAAATGGCTGATGGGAACTCACCATATGTATCATGGCGAAGGAATTCCTTTTGATCCAGAGGGTTGGTTGAGTACTTTACCCGCAATCGGTAATGCTGTGGCCGGGTATTTCACAGGTCTATACATCCGCCAAAAAGGAAAGAACTATGAAACGCTTACAAGACTAATGTTGATGGGTTGCCTGTTTATTTTTATTGCCTTATGGTGGAACACGGTTTTCCCAATCAATAAAAAATTATGGACGCCTCCTTTTGTTTTGCTCACATCAGGCATTGATCTTTTATTGATTGCTTCCCTGGTTTTTGTTTTGGAAATGGGACAAGGTTTTAAAACCGGGTGGAGCAAATTCTTTTTGGTGTTCGGCAAAAACCCATTGATTATTTATCTTCTTTCAGAGTTGCTTGCAACGGTGTTTTATATGATCCGCATTGGAAAGAACGAATCCTTCTACGGCTGGATCAACAAAGTTTTTTTCCAAATGATAGCTCCCGGCGCCATAGGTTCTTTGCTTTTTGCGTTGTGTTATATGCTTTTGTGCTGGACTGTCGGATGGTGGATGAACAAAAGAAAAATCTATATCAGGGTGTGATGAAGATGTTAGTTGGTTGATGATAGATGTTTAAATTGTAACTACTTCAATTTTTCATATGGGCAAACAAACTAAATCAAGAAGATCTTTTTTAACCGATACGGCGAAAGCAGCCATCGGAGTAGGACTTATTCCGAATATCATTTCATCAAAGGACAGGACAAGGCATTTGGAACAACTGAAACGAATCAGAACTTCTTACAGTGCAAACGATCAAATTCAAATTGCATTAATTGGTTCAGGAGGAATGGGTGTCGCTGACGCAACAACAGCAATCACAGTTCCAGGAATGAAATTGTTGGCCGTTTGCGATCTCTATGACGGCCGCCTTGCAGAAGCAAAAAAGCGCTGGGGAAATGATATCGCAACAACCAGGGACTTCAATGAAATTCTGGACAGGAAAGATATCGATGCTGTTATTATTGCTACACCTGATCATTGGCATAAAGACATTTCAGTGGCAGCAATGAATAAAGGCAAACATGTCTATTGCGAAAAACCAATGGTGCATGAAATCTCGGAAGGTTCCGCTGTTGTGAATGCGCAAACAAAAAACAAAGTTGTGTTTCAGGTCGGAAGCCAGGGAATGAGTTCCCTGGGAAATGAAAAAGCAAAACAATTGTTGAAAGAAGGTGCCATCGGCCAATTGAATTACGCAGAAGGGTTTTGGGCGCGCATGTCGCCAACAGGTGCATGGCAATATCCGATTCCTGCAGATGCATCGCCAACAACGGTTGGATGGGACCGGTTTGTTGAAAACACAAAGAAACGACCTTTCGATGCCACGCGTTTTTTCCGCTGGCGCAACTATCGTGATTATGGCACCGGCGTTTCAGGCGATTTGTTTGTTCATTTATTTTCAAGTTTGCACTTCATCACCAATTCCCTTGGACCAAATAAGGTTTTGGCGACTGGTGGCTTGCGTTATTGGAAAGATGGCCGTGAAGTTCCTGACATTATGTTGGGAATGTTTGATTATCCCCAAACCAATGTTCATCCTGCATTTAATTTATCCTTGCGTGTAAACTTTGTTGACGGAACCGGAGGAACAAATTATTTACGCATGGTTGGCAGCGAAGGTTCGATGACAGTTGAATGGGATAAGGTAACCTTGTATAAAAACCGCTCGGCTGCTGATGCAAATGATCCTTTATTGCAAACAAAAAATAATAACCCTTCGGGGAAAGAATATGTGTATGAAAGAAAAACGATGTTGCCCCCGGAAAAATTGGAATACACTGCCGAAGAAGGTTACAAAGGAGCCCACTTCGATCACCATTATAATTGGGCAACGGCAATTCGTCAAAACAAAGATGTGATTGAAAATTCATTGTTTGGTTACCGTGCTGCTGCTCCTGCCCTTCTTTGTAACGACAGTTATTTCGGAAATAAAATCATGCAATGGGATCCTGAAAAACTAGTAGTAAAACAAAGCTGATAAATCAATTCATCAATTCATAAAAACTAAAACAGAGATGCACATGAAACCATACATTTTTTTTATTGCAGTTTTATTCTTTATTTCTTGCAGGGGACCAAAACAAACCACAGGCTCGGATGCCGGTTACACTTCGTTGTTTGATGGAAAAACCTTGAACGGGTGGCGCACTTATCAAAACAAACCTGCAGACAGTTGGAGTGTGAAAGACGGAGTGATTTATTGCAAAGGTAGCAGCACAGATAAAACTGACCGCAGAGCCGATTTGATTACAGATGATGTATATGAAAACTTCGATCTCAAATTAGATTGGAAAATTTCTCCACAGGGAAACAGCGGTATCATGTACATGGTTACAGAAGAATATCCAACCGCTTATTTAAGCGGACCCGAATATCAAATTATTGATGACGTAAACTTTCCTGAGAAATTAGAAGACTGGCAAAAAACAGCCGCCAACTATGCCATGAATACCGCGCCAACTGCCCATCCCAAACCTGCAGGCCAATGGAATCATACAGAAATCATTGTGAACAATGGTCATGTGCAGCACTGGCTCAATGGAGAAAAGGTTGTTGAGTATGATTTGTGGAGCGACGACTGGAAGAAAAGAAAATCAGAAGGCAAATGGAAAGATGCACCGGGTTATGGCATGTCAAAATCCGGACACATTGCTTTGCAGGATCATGGCAGCGAAGCCTGGTTCAAAAATATTGAAATAAAAAAACTGTAACTTATTTTGGAAGTTAGTTTATGCAACCCTCATAAACTAACTTCTACTTCTACTTTTGCTTCCAGCAGTTCAAAACATTGTTTCACAATTTCTAGTTCTTCATTTGTTGGAACCACCAAAACTTTAACGTTGGAATCATCTGTACTGATTTCCAGGACACCTGACGAGTGATGCTTGTTTTTTTCTTCTTCTAACTTGATTCCAAAAAAATCCATTTCCGAACAAACCAATTGCCGGATGTAATAATCATTTTCGCCAACACCTGCAGTAAATACAATGGCGTCCAAACCGTTTAACACTGCTGCAAACGAACCGATGTATTTTTTAATCCGGTACGCATACATATCGTAAGCAAGCTGCGCCTGAGGATCACCGGCCTCAATAGCTTTGCGAATGTCTCTCATATCACTCATGCCTGTTAGTCCAAGCATTCCACTTTGTTTGTTCAGCAAATTATTTACCTGCTCGAGACTGTAGCCTAACTGGTTCACCAAATGAAAAATTATGGAAGGATCAATATCACCGCAACGTGTGCCCATGATCAAGCCATTCAACGGACCAAAGCCCATGCTGGTATCAACAGATTTGCCCGCATTTACGGCAGTCATGCTACAACCATTGCCCAAATGAATGGTGATGATTTTTGCAAAAGGATTTTGCAAATACTCAATCGTTTTTTCAGTTACATATTTATGGCTCGTGCCATGAAATCCATAGGCCCTGATACCTAAGTCGCTGTAAAAGGATTGCGGCATTGCATATCGGTAAGCAACTTCCGGAATGGTTTGATGGAAGGCCGTATCAAAAACAGCAACCTGTTTTGCTTTTGTAAAAATTTTTTCTGCTACTTCAACTCCCAAATAATTGGCAGGATTATGCAGGGGTGCTAACGTAAATAGCTTTTTGATTTCCTCTTTTACTTTTCTTGTAATAATAGTTGTTGATGCAAAACTTTCTCCCCCATGCACAATGCGATGACCGACTGCATCTATTTCATTGGGATTTTGAATTACGCCAATTTCAGGATCAGTGAGTAATTGCGCTACCTGGTAAAGACCTCTTTCATGATCAACCAATTCCAAAGTGCGGCGAATTACTTTTTCTTTTCCATCAACAAATACTTTATGTGTGATCACTGAATTTTCCAAACCAATGCGCTCAACCAAGCCTGTGCAAACAGGTTCTTCGTCGGGCATTCTAAAAAGTTGGTATTTAATTGAACTGCTTCCTGAATTCAAAACAAATATATTCATCATAATTCCTTTAAAATTTTAATCGTTCAAAACCAATTGAGATTCTTTTATTGTTTCATTCTTTTTTTCTTCCACCATTTCCTGGCTTTGAATTGCAGTGATTATAACAGTGTTGAAAATATCATCAACAGTGCAGCCACGGCTTAAATCATTCACAGGTTTTTTCAATCCCTGCAACATCGGACCGATTGCCAATGCACCGGTTTCTCTTTGTACCGCCTTGTAAGTGTTATTGCCTGTGTTCAAATCAGGGAAGATTAGAACATTGGCTTTACCGGCTACTTCTGAATTTGGTAATTTTTGTTTTGCCACATTAGCATCAACAGCAGCGTCGTATTGAATGGGGCCTTCAATTTTTAATTCGGGACGTTTTTGTTTTACAATTTGCGTTGCTGCACGTACTTTCTCAACATCAGCACCTTCACCGGATGTTCCCGAAGAATAAGAAAGCATGGCAATGCGTGGCTCAATTCCAAATTGTTTGCTGCTTTCTGCAGATGAAATGGCAATCTCGGCCAATTGTTCAGCGGTTGGATTCGGGTTGACAGCGCAATCACCAAAAACGGCAACACGATCGGGAAGACACATGAAAAATATAGAAGACACAATTGAAATTCCCGGCTTTGTTTTTACAAATTGCAATGCGGGCCTTATAGTATGTTGCGTTGTATGCAAAGCACCTGAAACCATCCCGTCTGCATCTCCTTTATAAACCATCATCGTCCCGAAATAAGAAACATCAGTCATTAAATCACGGGCTGCTTCAGCCGATACATTTTTGTTTTTGCGAAGTTCATGAAGTGTTTCAGCATAATCGTTGAAATGAGGAGATTGAATTGGATTGATTATGTGAAGGCTTGTATGATCGAAATGCAGGCCCAATCGTTTTATTGAAGCATTGATCTGGGCTTCATCACCCAGAATGGTTAACTCAACAATTTCCTGGTTGAGCAATCTTGCAGCCGCTTTTAAAATGCGATCATCATTTCCTTCCGGCAACACGATATGTTTTGTTTTTGATTTTGCCTTTTGAGTGATCTGGTATTGAAACATGTGGGGCGTCAAACCTTGTTGCTTGAACGTAACCAGTTTTCTATCCAATGATTTGACATCAACATATTTATCAAACGTATCGATGGCAAGTTGAATTTTTTTTGCATTGTCCGCAGTAATGCGAGAATGAATGGCACTTAATTTTGAAACCGTTTCAAACGTTCCGTCCTTTACAGAAATAACAGGAATTACAGACGGCAAACCTTCAATTAACCGTTGCACGGGTTCATCAAGCTGGCCTCCACCAGTGATAACAACTCCGGCAACTTTTGGATAATTAGCGGAAAGGTTTGCCTGGATTGCACTGATCACAATGTCGCCGCGATCGGCAGGCGTAACAATCACAACATTTTCCTTAATATGATTTAGAAACTGGGGCACCTGCATTGCGCCGGTAATAAAATTATCTACCTGGTTGGAGAGTTGTTCTTCGCCGCACACAATTTTGGCACCCAACTGGTTATACAATTCCTTCATTGTTGGTGCTAACAGGCTTTTGTCTTCCGGTATAATTGAAACGGTTACATCATCAATCAATTGCTTTGATAAAAATTCTTTAACCGCATCAACCTGTTCGGGTTTTACTTTATTTACGATCAGACCTATTACCTGAACTTCTCTCATCCCAAAATTGCCCCAAACGGTTAATGCAGAATTGATGATCTGGGCTGTTGTTTTGTTTTCACCCGAAACAACAATGATCACGGGCGAACCCAAACTTTTTGCGATTGTAATGTTTGTATCAACTTCAAATGCAGTTCCTTCTCCTACAAAATCACTTCCGTCAATAATAGTGAAATCGTATGTTTCTTCGATCTTTTTAACCTTGCAAATAACTTTGTCAATTATTTCGTTTTGATTTTGTATTTCCAAAAGCTTCAATGCCTGTTCACGGGTTAATGCAAAAGCTTCCTCATATTTCATCGGAAGTTTGAAATAAGAAAGCACCGTTTGAATATGAATGTCTTTTTTTTCCTGCGGATCAGGATTAATGATGGGTTTGAAGTAGGCTACTTTTTGAGCATTGCCCAGCAACATGTTTACAAGGCCAAGAGCAACCACCGATTTTCCGCTGTAGGGCTCTGCCGAAGCAATAAATACATTCTTTGTCATACTCATTAATTCAAATGCAAAACTGAAAAAGATATCGCTGTCCTGAAATGATATCAGTTGAAATGAAAACTGATTAAAATCATGTTATCAGTTTGGCTTAATCACCAGTAAAAGTTTTAAAGAAGTTGTATTTTATTTTCTTAAAAGTTCAGCAAGTTTTTTGAAGCTTTCGTATGGCCCTTTGTTCACGAAAGTATTCACAAGCCATGGAGGAAGATGACCACCAGGATCGGCCTCAAAAACGTAAACAATGTGCAATTTGTTTGGTGCTGGCATGGTAACATACCAACTATTTGCAGAACGCGGTACACGAACTTTTCCTGCGAAAGTTGAAAGATAGCCGGGTTCGCCAACTGCAACAATTGACAAAAAACGGTTCATGGCATCTCTTTGAATTTTGATGTGCACCACTGCATCGCGGTTTTGCATTGGCCAGGGAAGAGATGTTTCAGTGTAGTAATAATATTCGTATGGATTTACTTGTTTAATGATATAAGCATTCTTGGTATTGTAAATCCAGGTCTTGTGATGGCTTACATCATTTAAGATATGTATCAGTTTATCATAGTTGCCATCTATGGTGCATTCTACTTTTACCCGTTTGTAGTTTGAATTTTCCATGTTGGACTTGTAAACCTGAATTCCCTCATCGTTACTAATCAGGCTCCAATCTTTTTGCCCAAACACAACACTTGCCATAGCAAAACTGGAGGCCAGCAGGAGAATATGGAAGCTAATGTGTTTCATAAAATCATAATTACAACACAAAGTTGCAACCGCTTCATTGCTTAAATGATGACTTTAGATAGCTTTTGACCTATCATTCGTCAGCTAATGAATTGAGGTTGCACAGAAAAAGATAAAGAGGACCTTGATCACTTGCTGGAAAGTTCAATCCAAACCGGTGCGTGATCACTGGTTTTTTCCCAGCCGCGGACATGTTTGTCAACTCCTGCATTGACAAGGCGCTTATCAAGTTGCGGACTCAATAAAAAATGATCGATGCGCAACCCGGCGTTGCGGCCATAGGCATTGCGGAAATAATCCCAAAAAGTATAAATTGTTTCGCCAGGATATAATTTTCGGATGGCATCCGTCCAGCCCTGGTCAACCAACTTTTTAAATGCATCACGGGATTCCGGTCTGAACAACGCATCCTTTACCCAGCGCTCTGGTTTGTATACATCAAGTTCTGTTGGCATCACGTTGTAGTCGCCGGTTAAAACCACCGGCTGCCTTGATTTAAGAAGCGTGGAAGCATGCTTATTAAACCGTTCAAACCAGTTTAATTTGTAATCGAATTTTGGTCCGGGTGCAGGATTGCCGTTCGGCAGATACAGACAACCAATCAAAATATCATTAATCGCTGCCTCAATGTAACGGCTGTGAGTGTCCTGGTCATCACCGGGAAGTGCACGGCGAATTTCCTCCGGCTTTCCAACGCGGGAAAGAATGGCTACGCCATTCCAGCTTTTTTGTCCGTGCCATATTGCGTCATAGCCTGCTTCGATAATTGCATTTTCAGGAAACTTTTCCTGCGGTGCTTTTAGCTCCTGCAAACAAACTACATCAGGTGTTGATTCCTCAAGCCATTTCAATAACACCGGTAATCTTCCGTTAATCCCGTTCACATTGTAAGTTGCAATTTTCATGACCACAAGTTTGAATAAAGTTAATTCAGAACAGAATTTCGCTTTGTCGGCAAACGGTAAAATGAAAAATTTCATTTGAATTTTAATTTGGATACCATCTACTTTTGCTGCTTCAAATTTTTTAAATGGAGAATGCTGCAAAACAGGAATCAGTGGACATTGCAAAAAAAGTGGCAGAAGGAACAATTTTCTCTATTCTTTTAAGCATCAGCTTTTCACATTTACTCAACGATACCATTCAATCACTAATACCTTCCATCTATCCGCTTGTAAAAAAATCATTTCAGCTAAGCTTTACCCAGGTTGGCTTAATAACATTGACATTTCAATTGGCAGCTTCCTTACTCCAGCCTTTTGTCGGGTTTTATACCGATAAAAAACCACAACCTTTTTCTCTGGCCACCGGCATGGGTTTTACCTTGTGCGGACTTGTACTTCTTTCCTTTGCGGCAACTTTTGGATGGCTTTTACTTTCCGTTGGATTAATTGGTATTGGATCGTCGGTGTTTCATCCCGAAGCATCGAAAGTGGCCTACATGGCCTCAGGCGGAAGAAGAGGATTAGCGCAATCCATTTTCCAGGTTGGCGGAAACGCAGGCAGTTCGATTGGCCCATTGCTGGCTGCGCTTATTATTGTTCCGCATGGTAAAAAAAGTGTCATTTGGTTTTCGGTGCTTGCATTGCTTGCCATTATGGTTCTCATATATATTGGTAAATGGTATCAACAAAATAAACATCGCATTCGCCCAAAAGCTTCGCACCATTTAAGAGAAGATGGAATGCATCTTTCAAAACGAAAAGTGACCATATCAATTATCATATTGCTGGTCCTTATTTTCTCGAAATATTTTTACCTCGCAAGCATGACTTCTTACTATACTTTTTATCTTATTGATAAATTTCACGTAACCGTCCAAAGCTCACAGGTACATCTTTTTCTTTTTTTGTTTGCAACTGCGGTTGGAACTTTTTTCGGCGGCCCGTTGGGCGATAAATTTGGCCGCAAATATGTGATCTGGTTTTCTATTTTAGGAGTCGCGCCGTTCACCTTACTTCTTCCCTATCTTAACCTTTTTTGGACAACTGTATTTTCGGTTTGCATTGGTTTTATTCTTTCTTCTGCGTTCTCCGCAATCTTAGTTTATGCACAAGAGCTATTACCCGGCAAAGTAGGAATGGTTTCAGGCTTATTTTTCGGTTTTGCATTCGGAATGGGTGGAATCGGTTCAGCAGTGTTAGGTTCATTGGCCGATCACACAAGTATCCATTTTGTATATCACGTTTGCTCCTTTCTTCCTTTAATTGGATTGCTCACAGGCTTTTTGCCCAACATTGGAACAAAACATCGATAGCAAGCTTGATTGCTTGTTGCCCGATCTCTTACAGCTTTTAGCTGCTCAGTAAAAACACTGATAGGCTTGAAATTTGTTTTTTATAAGTTTAATTAATCATCTTATTTATTATTTTAGAGGGTAAACCAAAAACTAACACAATGAAATGGTATTTAAAAGTTCTTAAACAGTATGCCGATTTTTCCGGCCCGTGCCAGGAGGACCGAGTATTGGATGTTTGTTCTCTTTAATTTAATTTTTGCAATGGTTGCCATGGGCATCGATAATGCGCTGGGCATTACTTTCAAATTCACCAACATTGATGGCAGTTCTTTGCCATTCTTTTACGGGTATGTGTATGCGTTGTATTGTCTTGTTGTTCTTGTTCCCGGACTTGCGGTCGCTGTTCGACGCTTGCATGATGTCGGCAAAAGCGGATGGATGATGTTGATTTGCCTGATTCCGCTTATCGGAGCGATTTGGTTGCTGATACTTTTTTGTACAGACTCCCAGGAAGGGCCAAACAAATGGGGTGAAAATCCAAAACAGCCCTTGGCTAATTTTCCTGAATACAGTCAGGCATAAAAAACTTGATCAGATTACAGAGCCGGGGAAAACACTCCGGCTTTTTTATTCCTTTTTTTATGATTCAAATGGGAGTTTTTTCCACGCTTATGGCACAAACCACTACAATAACTACTACCCCGACTAAAAGTTCTGATAACTTCCAAGCAAATGAAGTTTTGTTATTGTCCTTCATCAAACGTTTTTTAAGATCAACAAACAACGACCATTGGTATTATTACGATGAAGCCCACAGTGGAGTTCAGTAGCCGAATTACCAGCTGCTGTTCACCGTTGCAAAAACCAGAAAAGTTACTGTGTATCATAATGATGCAGATGTTTGGACAGACAGCGCTGCGCACGAGGAAAAATACGGGATCAAAAACAACGGCACAATTAAAGCCAGAGGATAAAGCGTACCAGTTTATTTTTCGGAAAAGATTTTCCACTTATCCCCCAGCCTTCAGATCGAAGGTTTTTGGCATTGGCACATTAGATGCACAGTCAGATTAAAACATTTGATGAAAAAAGTCGTATTGCTCGGCCTGGTCTTCTTCTTGAGACTAGTATCAATGGCACAGATTGGTGACAGCTCTTCAAAAAAACCTTTAGACAGTCTGCGTGTTGACAGTTTGAGAATTGACACCACGAAAATTGATGCTTCCATTGTTGACACAATATCGAAACCGGATAGCCTGCAAGCGACAGATTCTGCAAAAAATATTTCGTCAACAATTGTTGACACAAGCAAATCAGCCGAGCTATCTGCTCCAATAAAAATTACCGATTCATTAAATGAAGTTCTGGACACAATTCCGCATCAAACCTTCAATTATCCCCGTTATAATAAGTATGGAAACCTGTTGAATGATGATCCGCTTTACAATCGAAAATATCCATGGATCATTCCGGCAACAAGAGTACTGCTTGCAGATGTTACTAACTGGGCAGCTGACCGCTACATTTTCAATTATGATTGGTCCCGCATTGGTCCATCAACGTGGAAATACAACTTGAAGAAAGGTTGGGAATGGGACACCGATCGTTTTGGGGTTAATTTCATTGGACATCCTTATTCGGGAAGCGGTTATTTCAACATTGCAAGATCCAACGGATATAATTTCTGGCAATCATTTCCGTTCGCTGTGGAAGGCAGTTTAGTCTGGGAATATTTTGGTGAGAACACAAGACCATCCATCAACGATATCATGAACACTCCCATTAGCGGAAGTTTTTTGGGCGAGGTCATGTATCGTATAAGCTCAAATATTTTGGATGATCGCACAAGAGGTGGCGAAAGGTTCTTTCGTGAATTCCTTGCCGCAATTGTTAGTCCTTCAAGAGCATTGAACAGGCTAACGCAGGGGAAAATGTTTCGGGTCACGCCAACAGAAGTTTATCAAAAAGAACCGATGAACATTACATTGTACACAGGCATTCACAAGATCAACAACAAGGTTGGAAACAATAACAAATTCGGAACAGGCGGCACAAACGCAATCGTGCATCTGCAAATTGATTACGGCGATCCCTTTGAGGTCAGACAACGCAAGCCTTACGATATTTTCAGAGCAAGAATTGAACTTGGTTACGGCGTAAATAAGTATTTGATCAGCACAATCAATGGTTATGGATTGCTGGCCGGGAGCACTTTAAAAGAGAACCGATTGCTTGGCGGCCTGTTTCAACATTTCGATTACTGGCACAACAATATCTTTGAGGTAGGTGCCATGGGATTTGGTGGTGGGTTGATTTCAAGAATGCGGGCAGGAAAAAATTCAAATATTTACTCCAACATTCATTTAGCTGTTGTGCCGCTTGCAGGCAATAACACAAGATTTGGCCCGGACACTTCAGATTATCGTCAATACAATTTCGGCGGAGGCCTGGAGGGAAAAATGGAAGAGACATTAAACATTGGTAAATGGTCAACACTTGGATTCACTGCGTTTTATTATTGGATTCATACTTATAACGGATTGCCGGGCAACAGTTTAGTAGGAATTTTAAAACCGACTATCACAATAAAATTATTCAACAATGTCAGTCTTGGATTTGAGCATCATATTTATCACAATGATCGTTTTATAAATGGAATACCAACGCTTCACTTGACGAGAACAGAACAAAAATTGTATTTGCAATTCTTTTTTGAGAACAGGGAACGAACGGGAAAATATCATTAGTGAATGGTCCATTCACTTTCTATTGCGCTTAGAAAATACTTTTTGACCTGGCTTGTGGTCGCACTCTTCAACTGCGATAATTGTTTCCAACAATATGACACAGATAAAATGAATTAACACAGGTTTACTCTAAATAGTGAACACCCGTCTCACCAGTTGTATACTTTTCTTCACCTGTCCAATAGAATTACCCGATGTACAAATCAGCGACAGCCGATAATAGCAGCTATGCAGTTAAGTAAATAAAAAGGTAGATTCGATCACCACACAAATGTTGCAACCGCACCAGCATCTAAAGTTGGACTAACCCACCTTCCTTTAAAATTGATGTTGAATGTTTGTGCGGAGTTACCATCATTTTCAACAATCAAAACTTTCTTTCCATCAGGACGTTTGAAGGCAACATCGTATAGATTACCGGTGTTGTTGCTTGCCACACGAACCGATCCGGCGGGAACAAACTTTGATGCATGTGCGACAATGTAGTAAGAAACATTTCTTGTAACGGACGACCCGATTGTAATTCCACCTTTGCATGTATTGCATCCACCGGGGGTGTGCATAGAGTAAGAAGGATCACTTGCCAAATTCCATTCTAAAGCATTGCGGCTCCAGTTACGCATGGAACCAATGATGACATTTTTCAAATGCCATTTCAAATCGCCGCCAAAATCACCATTTGATGCCGTGTATTGCTCGGTGAAGTAAACATTTTTAGAAGGAAAAGCATTATGCACTGTCGTCAATGCGCTAATGTCTCCTGCATACAAATGAAATCCCGATCCATCAACGTAAGGATTTGCGGCCGCATCACCTAGAACAGCTGTTGCATATTCAGGATGGTCGCAATTGTGATCGTAAGCAATAATTTTCGTAGTAACGTTAGCGGCTTTGAATGCCGGTCCTAAATTATTTTTTATAAAATCTGTTTCATCACTTGCATTCATCAACAAGCTTGGATTGTTGTAAGGATTCAACGGCTCGTTTTGCGGAGTGATTGCATCAATTGTAATTCCTTCTGCCTTCATTGCTTGAATGTACCTGACAAAATAATTTGCATAAGCAGTGTAGTATTGCGGCAACAAACTTCCCCCAACCGGATTTGTATTTGTTTTCATCCATGCAGGCGGCGACCAGGGCGATGCTAAAATTTTAATGTTTGGATTAATAGCGAGAATCATTTTCAATACCGCAACAACGCTGCTTTGATCTTTTCGCAAACTGAAATTTTGCAAACCGGGATCGGCTTGTCCTGATGGCATATCATCGTAGGAATAAACCGATGTACTTAAATCAGACGCAGCAATGCTTACACGCAAATAGCTAATGGCGATTGAATTATCATCTGAACCAAACAATTCTTTTAAAAGATCATTTTGTACTGAAGCATTTAATCCATAAATCAAAGCGGCACTTGCATCAGTCAAGCAAAACCCAAAACCATCAATGGTTTGATAGGTTTGTGTTGTATCAACTATTATATCAGGATTAGCGTTTGATGATGTTCCAAAGGCCAGACTAACATTTTGTTTTTGCAACAATGAAGACTGGTTGCCATTGGTCAAATAAAAATCAACATCAGATTTTGCAGGGGGCGGCGGAGGAACAATACCTCCTCCTCCATTGCCACCTGAATTATTTTTATGACAGGAACAAACAATTACAATTGAAGAAAAACAAAGTACCATTAGAATGATACTTTGCTTATATGCGTTTTCATATTTCATAATTTAAGAAATCGCTTGAGCCATTAAAAACTTTGAAACACAAGTGTTGAAATAGAATGAGGCAAACTGGTGGCCTCGGCAGCCTGCCCTTTGATCCAAAGATGGTAATCCGTTTTTTTATCTGTATTATTCATTACTACAACGGCAATTGTGCCGTCGGTATTTTTAAATGCTGTAGTTAAAATTCCCGTGCGGTTGCTTGATGCATTGATGCGTTTGGCACCAGGCCTGATGAACTTTGAAAAATGTCCTATGTAGTAATAAATATTTGTGTACAACAAATTATTGTCTGCATCAGCAATGATGGGAGCGAAACAGTAATTACCTACGTGATTTGGGCCGCCTTTTTCATCGAGCAAAATATTCCAGTCTGTCCATCCAACCGTTCCTGAATTAAAATCATTGATCATGGAACGTCCATATTTTTCACCTAGCGACCAATCATTGATTCTTGCCATGTCAAATTTTTCAACGCAGCCTTCAGTAAACAATAAATTTTTCTGAGGATAAGTTTGATGAACCATTTTTACATTATCAAAAAGCATATCACCGCCCGTCCATGTTTCATACCAATGGTAACCAATTCCCCAAACGTATTTCGCAGCTGCAGGATCATTCAAAATAGTGCTGGCTCTTTGATATACCAAATCACGGTTATGATCCCATGCAATTAATTTTTTTGAGGCCAATCCGTTTTTTTGCAGAGTGGGTCCAAGATAGTTTTTGATAAAATCTCTCTCGTCTTCCGCATTATAAATGCATGACTCCCATGTTTGATTGGCCATTGGTTCATTTTGAACGCTGAGGCCCCAGATCGGAATCCCTATTTTTTCATATTCTTTAATAAACTTCACATAAAAATTTGCCCATGCTTGACGGTATTGAGGAAGCAATTTTCCACCATGAACCATGCTGTTATTGTCTTTCATAAAAGCCGGAGGCGACCATGGGCTTACAAACATTGTGAGTTTGCCTGCGGTTGCAATTGCTTTTTTAATTAAAGGAATACGGTATTGTTCATCATGTTTAACACTGAAAGTTTTCAATAATTTATCATTATCGGCAACATAGCTGTAAGTCTCGCTTGAAAAATCGCAGCTTTGGATATTTGTTCTTGCCAATGTGTAACCAATTCCTTTTTTCGGATCGTAATACGCATCAAGAAACTCCTTTTGCTTATTTGCTGAAAGTTTGGCAAAGGTTTCCGCAGAAGCATCAGTGATCGCACCACCAATACCCAACAGAGTTTGAAAAGTTTTTGTATCATCTAAAAAAACAAAAACGTTTTTTTCCAATATTGGCTCTGAAACTTTGAATTCAGTATTGTCTTGTTCACCCAATCGCAGCGATGTATTTTCCGCAGTAGTAAATACTTTTACCTTTTTACTGGCATCGAGTTTCTTTGATGAAGTCTGTGCATGGATAAACGTAGCTGCACAAATCAATGCGATTGTTGCAGTGCTTTTCAAAAAGGTTATTGATAATCTTTTCATTGCATCTGATTTGAGATAACAGAATTGGGTTTTGACTTGGTGCTTTTGTTGGCTTGTTCTGAAAATCCAAGTGCTCGAATATACCCACTGTTTGGCACACAATTGAGGAACAGACATTGGGTTAAAAAATCATTCAAAGCTTTTCTAATTTGCTGAATATTTTCGGGACGATTTTTTCTTATGTCTGTAAAATTCTTTTTTGGTGTTTCAGCATAATGAATAATCGAATCGTAAAACGCAGGTCTTGGAAACTGAACAATGCATCTTTCGTCATCCATTTTTTTGTATGGCCAAAAGTGCCATCCAATATTTGCTTTTTCAAGAGTGGTCCTGAAACTGTCAATCCATTGGTCGGTGTTTTCTCCCGTTTCTCCGCAATAAATTGGCACTTTATATTTATTACTGAAATCAATATAGGATTGAATCACTTGTTGTGTTGGAGGTGTCCAGTATTTGTGAAATGTGTAAACGAGTTTGTTATCGAAGGGTTTTCCAAACGGAGAAAAGTTTGAATCCCACTGTGCACCGCCTAAAAACAAAAGATGGTTTTTATCTACCTGGCGAATTGCAGCAGTGATTCTTTTATATAAACCTTCGAGTTTTGGATTAAAATGACCGGCATCAAAATAAGTTGCAATTGGTTCATTCAATAGATCATAACCAATGATAATTGTTTCATTACTGTAATGATGTGCAATGCGTCTCCATATAGAAACAGTGAGTTGTTGATCGGCTTCATTTTCAAACAGGAAAGGATAGCCATTGCCATCATCTATATTATCGCCTGTCTGGCCGCCGGGTGCACAATGCATATCCAGAATGACATAAAGCTTTTCCTTTTTGCACCACGAGATCAATCGATCTAAAATTTGAAAACCATGTTCTGCATTTGTTTGACCCAAATACCTTTCGTTTGTAAATAAACGGTAGTTAAATGGAACACGAATGGAATTCATTCCGATTGATTTCAAATAGTGAATATCATCGGCAGTGACGTAGCTATCCAAAAATTTTGTCCAGAAAGAATCGGTCGCAGCAACGCCAATCAATTCATTTAATGCTTCATTAATTAATCTGGGCGAATTGGTGTTTTGAAATTTAAACATGTAGCCCTCAGGAACCAGCCAGTTGCCCAAATTTGTTCCGCGAAGAATGAAAGGCTTTCCATCCGGTGTCATAATCTTTGTTCCGCTTGTGCAAACAAAACCCTTTTGCGCAAAGGTCTTGTCGTATGAGAGGGACAGCAAAACCAAAAAAAAAGATAGAAGCAATAGTTTCTTCATAGCGTAACGCAAAGTTTATTGATAAACTCTCACATAATCAACAATCATCCATTGTGGAAATGTTGTTGTTGCATCGGGACTACCTGGCCAATTGCCACCAACAGCAACATTGAAAATGAAAAAGAAGGGTTGATTGAATGGATATGGATTCGAACCAACATCAGTACTATTGACAGTTAAATAAAGATTATTATCAATGTACAATTTGATTTGATCCTGTTTCCATTCCATTGAAAACACATGAAACTCATCGTTGAAAGAGCCCGACTGCAAAATGTAGGAACTTCCTTTTTGTCCGTGGGTAGCGGCAGAAGCACCATAATGTAAAGTTCCGTAAGCTTTTGTTGGGTCTTGGCCCAACAATTCCATGATATCGATTTCACCTGACATTGGCCAGCCAACAGTGTTGATATTGCTTCCAAGCATCCACAATGCAGGCCATACTCCTTTCCCTTTCGGAAGAATCGCACGAATATCAATTCGTCCGTACTTAAATTCCTTTTTCCCTTGTGTTTTTATTCTTGCAGAAGTATAAGATGAACCGCCATAATTTTCTTTCAGGGCATGAATCACCAGTTTTCCATCCTGCAGGCTTAGATTATCCGGACGATCGGTATAATTTTCCAATTCATTATTTCCCCAGCCATTGTTTCCTGTTTCGAATGTCCATGCAGAAGCGTCGAGACTTGTACCATTGAACTCATCGCTCCACACCAATGAATAACCGGGATAAGAGGTTGGAGCATCAAAACCCGTGTTGTTGAAAGCAGCTTTTGTATCGTCATTGCGAATGGTTGCGACCGCAGTCGATTTTGCAAGGGAAGCATTTGCCGGACCTGAAAGCACAACAGAAAATTGTTCATCAGCTTCTTCAATGTCATCCGCAGTTACATTGATATTGATTGTTTTTGAAGTTTCATTCGGCTGAAATGTGAGCAACTGATTGCTGACAGAGGTATAATCACCACTTCCTGCAGAACCTTCTGCTGTTGAATAATAAACAGTAACAATTTTTGAAGAAGCATGATCTAACGTAACCGTGAAAGGGAATGACGTGGTTCCTGAATTTCCTTCAAATAAATAAGCGTCGCTTATGGAGATTTGAGGGTCTTTTTGAGGTTGTGTATTATTGCCATCACCACCTTTGCCACAACTAAAAAGCACCAAACAAAAAAACGGCAAATACATATTGCGTAACATATTTAAAAATTAAAGCTAAGAAAGAATAGGGTGGATAAAAACGATTGCAAACAACTCCACCCTATCGGTCTTGCTTATGAGAGAAGAACTATTATCATTATCACTGGGCAACAAACTTAAAGGTATGCGTTGTTTCACTTCCTGTTCCGGAACGTAATACCATTGCGGTCGGTGATATAGAAATGATGCGGTAATTATTTGATGAAACATCGGTAACACCAATGAAATTGTTCGGAGGTGTTCCAGGTGTTGTAATTGTAGCAATACCAGCTAATCCAGGTGCCACTGAATTTGAAAAGGTGAAACTTACATTGCTGTAGGAAAGATCTGCGCCGCAAGAATAATTCGGTGAAATGTTACCTCCATTGAATGTTGATCCATGCGCATTGTATGAAAGTTTGTAGTCGCTAGTAAATGTATATTCATCATCTACCTGGCAATCCGCCAGGGGTCCGCCTCCGTAATACTGAGCAGGATTTCCATCTGTGCCAACTACAATTGCACTTGCTGCGGGATCAGGATTTAATTTCCATTTACGCGTTGTCAGTAACTTAAACGGACTGTAGGCAGAAGGATCATCGTTTGCAACACTAACAACCTGTGATGCCGTATCAAATCCTCCTTGTCCAAAAGCTAGCAACTTAACCAGGTAGCTACCCTTGTCCGGGAAATAAATGGTATCTGTTGCTTTGCCATCCAAAAAGCCTTTCCCATTTGCCTTATCCCATTGTATTTTGAATGCATTTTGACTCGTGTTCGTTAAAACATATTTATTGACCGCACCGGCAACAGGAGCTACAGTAAAGGAAGCAGCGGGTTTTGTACCAAGATCTTTTATATCATACTTGCAGGCAAAAATGCCAAAGCTGATACCAACAGCAATTAGTGCCACAAAGCTTTTTCTATGTCGAACAAATTTGTACATATCAAATAGTTTAATAGAGATTAATAATTGCTTTTAATAACCAGGGTTTTGAGTTAATCCTGCCGTAAGTACATCCTGATTTGGAATCGGCAGGACTTCATGCTTACCGGTTTTGAAACCAAGAGGTCCCAACTCTTGCGCGGCCAGTCCCCAACGAACCAAATCCACAAAGCGGAAACCTTCAAAGGCCAGTTCCAACTGGCGTTCTGTAACAATTGCCTGGAACAAAGAAGTACCGCTTGCAGTAATATCGGGCAAACTTGATCTTTGCCTGACCTGGTTCATATAGCCACGAGCTTTGGTTTCATTGTTCAAACGGTATTCAGCTTCCGCAGCCATTAGCAAAACATCGGCATAACGAATGAGGCGCCAGTTTGTGCCATAATTTAATTCAGCAACATTGCCACCCGCAGTATTTGTTTGTGTTGAAAAGCTTCCGTACTTTCTTTGAAAATAACCTTCAAAATCCCACGCGTTTGATGTAGTCCAGTTGCCGCCCATCGCCTTGAGTTCATCAACAGACATCACCGTTTGCTTTCTTCTATTGTCATCGCCGGCAGCTACATAGGCATCATATAATTTTTTCTTCGCAACATTAAAGCCCCAACCACCAAGTAAAGAATCGCCTGGTGCCTTTACATAATAATCACTTCTTGGACCCATTAACTGGATGTGGATATTGCTTTCCGGTTGCCAGTCCCATGGGAAATTACCCCAGTTGTAATTATAATCACTGTAGCTAATTTCAAAAAGAGACTCTGTACCGAACTCTCCGGATTTCGAAAACGCTTTTCCAATCGAAGGTTCTAAGCTATATTGGTTGGAAGTAATAACAGCTTCTAATTGTGTAGCTGCTTCAGCCCATTTCTGTTGATACAAATAAGCCCTGCCCAACAACGCTTCTGCTGCTCCTTTCGAGGCTCTGAATTTATCGGCAGAAGAGTAAGTACTTTTTTCAGGAAGTATTGCAATAGCCTCCTGCAAATCCTTCACAATAAGAGCATATACATCTTCTTTTTTTGCTCTTGGTGTAGTTGTAAATTGCGAAGGCGTAATTTCTGTAGTGACCAATGGAACTTCGCCCCACAAACTAACCAAATCAAGATAATTCAGTGCTCTTAAAAACTTGGCTTCCCCAACCAATCGTTTACGGATATCCGTAGCAGGATCTACTTTATTGATCACGTTATTTGCCCTGTAAATAGCGCCGTACAACAAGTTCCAGGCGCCATGAATTTTATCGTTTTGTGAATCAAAAGTGTAATCATCAAGTCTTTGATAACCTTCCTGGTCACCAGGTCCACTTCCACCAGCATTACTTTCATCTGAAAGCATTGTCTTAACCATATACAAGCTGGTCCAGTTTGTATTGTAGTGCGCAGTCATCAAATCATAGATTGCCGTTACAGCCTGCGTGGCATCCTGGTCGGTTTTATAAAACTGGTCTGCACTTAACGCCCCGGGAACTTTTTGATCAAGAAAACTTTTTTTACAACCGGTTGTCAATAACAACCCAGCCGAGCCTACGATTATACTTGTTATAAGAAATTTTTTCATTGTTTTTCAGTTTGAGATTAGAAACTAATTGATGCTCCAACCAATGCCTTTCTTGAAAGCGGATAAGTACCACGGTCGATTCCAATACTGTTTCCACCACCGTTTCCGCCCTCGGGATCCAATCCCGGATATTTAGTAAAGGTGAAGAAATCATCCAGGGAAACATATACTCTTACATTGGTTAAATGAGCTTTGCTTAAAACAGTCTTTGGAATAGTATAACCCAATTGCAATTGACGTATTCTCATGAAGGAACCATCGAACACCATCAGGTCACTATTATACACATATGGACTGCTTGTATTAGCTGCAAACCAGGTATTTGTGCTACCGGCTCCTGTCCAACGATTGTTGAAGAAAAATTCAGGTCGGTTTGCTGTGGGGCGGTCGGTACGATTGAAGCCCATAAGCGTTTTATTTCCAGACTGGCCTTGAGCAAAAACTAAAACATCAAAACCTTTAAAGCCCAGTTCTACTCTGCCACCATAAATAACTTTAGGGAAAGGATTACCGATGAAAGTCTGGTCGGCACTTGAGATTTGCTTATCTCCATTCACATCAACCACGATTGGATCGCCGGGTTGTGGAGTGTAACCTGTAATTCCTGACTTGGAAATATAGTCGTTGATCTGTTCCTGCGTTTGGAAGATGCCGTCGGTTTTGTAACCTCTGAATGCCCAAACAGGTAGGCCAAGTTTAAATACTGTCGCATTCCATCCTGTACCAACACCTGCTCCGCCCAATTCATTTACAAAAGGATTGACTTTCGTTACTTCATTGTGCAGCGTGGAAAGGTTACCTGAAATTTCATAGCGGAAAGCTGAAGCGTTTCTCGGTGTGTTTTTATAAGTCAATTCAAACTCCCAACCCCTGTTCTGAATTTCGCCACTATTTAAATAAGGAAGATTTGCGCCGGCAAAACCTGGAGTTGCAGAGCTGCCCGGGGTAAGGAGCCCCTTAGTCGTTCTTTTGAAATAATCAATTGTAAGGAACAAATGGTTATTCAAAAAGGCCATGTCTGCTCCGCCATCGAGTTGTTCACTTGTTTCCCATGTCAATTCAGGGTTAGCCAAATTTCCGGGTGCAGCTCCGATTAAAAAATTACCGCTTGCATCAGGATATCCTGGCCTGGTAGAAACTACAAAAGCCTGGTATTGCCCGATGCCAACGCTGGATGTATTACCTAACTTACCCCAACCCGCTCTTAATTTTAAATAATTAATGCTCTTATTTAAGTTGGCGAAAAACTCTTCGTTGGAAGCCAACCAACCCAAAGACAATGCTGGAAATGTGCCCCACTGGTGGCCTGCTGCAAACACAGAGTTACCATCTCTTCTTACCGAAGCATTCAGTAAATACTTGCTCTTATAATCATAAGTAACACGTCCAAAATAAGATTCAAGAGTTGTATAATTAGAGTTGCTGCCTATGCGATCGTACGTATCAGGAACCGCGTCTGCATAAGAAAATAAGTCATTTTGCTGGAACAATCCTGAATAGGAACCACCAATATAGTTCCACATAGATTTTAACGCAGAAGTACCAAATAAAACGTTGAAATTATGATCTCCTATTCTACGTTGATAGTTTAACAGGTTTTCCCATTGCCAGCTAAACCAGTTATCCTGCCTGTCATTTCCACCTGCCTGTGTATTTAAACTTTCACTGGAAAACCAAAATGTTGGACTCCATCCATGTTGTCTTTGGAAAGCGCCGTCAATACTAATGCGGCTGGTAAATTTCAATCCTTTTACAGGTTCAATATCCACATAAGTATTGCCTTCAATTTTATGTTGGATTAAGTCGCTGTGGGTGATGTCAATGCGGGCCAGCGGATTTCCATACTCTCCAAAAATATAATTGGAGATGCCGTAATAGTTCCCGTTTGCATCTTGCACCAACGTTTGCCCGGCATTCAAAGCCGCCTGGGCACGTGCGGACAAACCATTTGTGAAAACAACCGGAGTGAAAGGATCCATGGCAATTGCACTGCCCACGACAGAACCAAATTCTGAGTTTTCAGAAATGCCGGTTCTTTGAATATTTGCATAAGACAAACGTTCCCCAAGGTTTAACCATGATTTCAACCGGTTATCAGAATTGATTCTTATTGTGTAGCGATTGAATTTGGATTTTGGCCCACCAATAATACCTTTTTGATTAAAGTAGGTCCCTTCAACGAAGAAAGTTGACTTATCCGATCCTCCGTTAAAAGAAATTGCGTGACGTTGTAATGGTGCATTTTGGAACAGGGCATCCAGCCAATCTGTACTCCCGCTACCATTCAAAGCATTTAAATCTGCGAGTGTCGGCGCACCCGGCGTTTTTGCCTCAGCATTATATTGGTAATACTCCCTTGCATTCATCAGCTTTGGAAGTTTTCCAACAGACTGCTGGCCATATTGCATATTGTAGGTTATTTCGGAAGAATTTCTTTTCCCACTCTTTGTAGTAATTAACACAACTCCGTTGGCAGCAGCATTACCATAGATGGCTGCAGCAGAAGCATCTTTTAAGATTTCTACAGAAGCCACTTCTGAAGGATCGATATTATCAATACCGCCCGTGCGAACTCCGTCTACAACATATAACGGGCTTGCATTACCATTGGTGCCTGTTCCCCTAATGCGGATGTTCATCCCGGCACCAGGTGCTCCCGACGTAGGAGAAATGGTGACCCCGGGAGTTCGGCCTTGAATTGCCTGGTCAATACGAGAGCTGGAAACAGTGGATATCTCATCAGATTTCACACTTGAAATAGAGCCGGTGACTGCCGCCCTTCTTTGAGTGCCATAACCGACTACCACGATTTCGTTCAGGGAGTTAGCCTTGGAATCTAGTTGAACATTGTAAACCGTTGTACCAGCAGTGACTGGGATTTCCTGGTCTGTCATTCCAGAATAAGTTACAACCAGGACCGAACCTGTTTTTGGGACATTGATTGTGTACATCCCGTTGGCATCGGTTTGGGTTGCCGTTTGACTACCTTTTAACGATACGGTAGCCCCGGACAAAGCCTCTCCATTTGTTTTATTCGTTACTTTTCCCGTAACAGACATATTCTGTGCAATCGACTGGATAGAGAATAAAAAAATGGAAACAAAGCTTAGCAGCAAAGCAGTTTTAATTTTCATACGCAAGCCTTTAGTTTGTTTAATTTGAAATATCTAAAAAGGAGGTATAAAGCTATTTATCAAAGCGGGTGCATTCAATTTTACTACTACAGCACTACTACAACAACTGAGTGAAATCATAGATTTAAAGCCGTTTTTGCTACATCTTTACTACATCAGAAAAAAAAATTTACTTTCACATCCTTTGAACAGAACAAATGAGAACAATCGGCTTACTGCTTTTTCTTACTGCCTTTTTAACCTCTACTGCGCAAAACACCATCGGGCTGCCGGAAATCATTAATTATTCCAAGCAGACCTATTCAGCGGGGAGACAAAACTGGGATATTAAACAAGGAGAAAATGGACTCATATATTTTGGTAATAATGAAGGGCTTTTAAGTTTTGATGGGACGTTTTGGAAACTTTACCCCCTGCCTAACCACACCATTGTAAGAGCAATCGAAATTGGAAAGGACCATAAAATTTACGTGGGCGGACAAAATGAACTGGGTTATTTTTCCCCCGACACAAAAGGTTCGCTCATCTACCATTCCTTACTTGATCTAATTCCAAAGCAAGATCGGTCCTTTGACGACGTTTGGAATATTTGTACTTATGATAACCAGATCTTTTTTCGAACCAACCGGCGGATCTTTCAACTAAGCGACAATAGAATAACCGTATTTCCAACACATTCTGAGTGGAGATTTATAGGGGTAAGCAACAATCAATTGATCGCTCAGGATCTTGAGAACGGGGCCTTGCTCTTTAAAAATGGAATATGGACCTCATTTTTGAAAAACACATCTCTTTCTGCTAATTCGCTTGTAACTTCTTTTATTTCCATAAATGCTGACAGTTCTTTAATAACAACGCTTAAAGATGGCATTTACATTTATGATGGCAAAAAACCGGTTCGAATTAAAACACCGGATCTTGATTTACTTTCTGCAAACATGATTTACAAAGCAGTCAGGGTAGATAAAAACCGGATTGCCATTGCCACAAGTTTTAACGGATGTCATATTATTGATGAGAAAGGAAATCTTATTCAAAGTATCACTCACCAGGAAGGGCTGCAGGATAATAATATTCGCAGTATTTTTTATGATAAGGACAATAATCTTTGGCTTGGGTTGGATAACGGCGTTGACTTTGTTGCTTACAACAATGCGATTAAACATATTTATCCCGAATCTTACAATATTGGTTCAGGGTATACTGCGATGGTTTTTCAAAACCAGCTTTACCTGGGAACCTCTAATGGCCTTTACCGGCTAGTCCTTGACAATACAAACAATCTAAGTTTTATTAAAAGCAGGTTGGAACAGGTTACCAACACACAAGGTGAAGTTTGGAATTTATCAGTTGTGAACGATCAGCTTTTAATGGGGCACCATACGGGAGCTTATCTAATAAAAGATAAACAATCAAGTTTATTGGACAATAGCAGTGGCTTTTGGGCCTTTCTCCCCACATCAAACGTGGATCCTTCGTCTTTAATGGTGAGTGGAAATTATCTTGGCTTAAGTTTTTTCAATTTTAAAGGCGGGAAATTTTCCAGGTCAAAAATAAATGCACCTTTCGAGTCGGCAAGGTTTGTGGTGGTGGAAAATGAACACACCATTTGGGTAGCGCATCCCTATAAAGGCATTTACCGGGTCGTTATCAATCCAGATAGCACAACGACGGTCAAATTATATAACCAAAGCAAAGGACTTTCATCTTCGTTAAACAATTTCATTTACAAGATAAAAAACAGAATTGTTGCCACTACAGTCAATGGCTTATATGAATACAATGAGCAGAAAGATATCTTTGAACCTTCGTCTTATTTCAAAGGTTTTTTAAGCGAAGGAAGCATCCGTTATCTGAAAGAAGATCCTTCAGGCAATATCTGGTTTGTTCACGACAAACAACTTGGCGTCGTTGATTTTTCAGGAGCAAATCCCAAAAAAATTTATTTCCCGGAACTGAATAATAAATTGGTCAGTGGTTTTGAAAACGTTTATCCGTTTGACAATCACAACATCATCATTGGTGCAGAAAAGGGTTTCTATCACGTAGATTTTGACAGGTACAAACAAAACAGAAACGTTTTGGAAACGCAAATAAGAGTTGTTCGTTCCATTGGAAAAGCAGATAGCCTTTTGTATGGTGGCTATTTGTCGCAGTCAAAAACAGAACTTGCTTACAGTTTAAACTCACTGCATTTTGAATATTCAGCTATTCTCTACGGGCAACAATCAAACATCGAATACAGTTATTACTTGGAAGGCTTTGACAAAACCTGGTCGAAGTGGTCATCCAAACCAGAAAAAGAATACACCAACCTGCCCGAAGGCAATTATATTTTTAAGGTAAAAGCAAGAAATAATTTAGGCAATGAATCAATACTCACCAATTATAGATTTACAATTTTGCCACCATGGTATCAAACCATATGGGCTTATCTTTTTTACCTTGTTATTGTTTCTGCCCTAATCATTTATTTATACCGGCGTCAAACAAAAAAATTTCTTCGTCAAAAAGAAGAATACGAAGAACAGCAAAGACAGCTGCAATACATGCACCAATTGGAAATGGAGAAAAGTGAAAAGGAGATCGTCAAATTAAAAAATGAAAAACTTGAAGCAGAAATCGGGCATAAAAATTCCGAACTCGCAAATTCAGCCATGCATTTGGTACAAAAACGAGAGATGCTTGGAAAGATCCGTGAAGACTTAAACGTTTTGTTGAAGAAAATTGATAATGAACACCTCTCCAATGAATTTAAAAAGGTTTTAAAAGTTTTAGTGGAAGACAATAAAACCGATGATCACTGGGACCAGTTTGCACACCACTTCGATAATGTTCATACTGATTTTTTAGTGCTACTTAAAAATCGCCATCCTCAACTTACTGCAAACGAATTAAAACTTTGCGCCTATTTGCGAATGAATCTGTCAAGCAAAGAAATTGCACAGCTGATGAACATTTCAATTAGAGGTGTGGAAATTGGCAGATATCGTTTGAGAAAAAAGCTGGGTATCTCAAAGGAAACAAACCTATTTGAATTTTTATTGAACGAGCAGGTTTCGGCCGGAATAACAGACTCGATAACAGCAAAAGAACTTTAGTTTTCATTCACACTTCACTGACAAAATAGAATTTACATTTATAGTGAATGACAGCAGGTGAAGAAAGAAAGACGCTTCGCAAGATCATCCATGTCGACATGGATGCGTTTTATGCTTCTGTTGAGCAGAGAGATTATCCTCAATACAAAGGCAAGCCTATTGCTGTTGGTGGTTCACCACAAGGAAGAGGCGGCGTTGTAGCAACTGCGAGTTACGAAGCAAGAAAATTTGGTGTCCGTTCTGCGATGCCTTCCAAAAAGGCCTTACAACTTTGCCCGCATATCATTTTTGTAAAACCACGATTTGATGTTTATAAAAAAGTTTCTCAACATGTGAGGGAAATTTTTCGCCGCTATACCGATATTATTGAGCCCCTTTCTTTGGATGAGGCATATCTGGATGTAACAGAAGACAAACAGAACATAGGCTCCGCCATCGACATTGCCTCCCTTATTAAAAATGCCATCAAAGATGAATTGCACCTTACGGCTTCTGCAGGAGTTTCCATAAATAAATTCATTGCTAAAATTGCTTCCGATATCAACAAGCCCGATGGATTAACTTTTGTTGGCCCATCGAAAGTCGAAACGTTTGTTGAAAAATTGGCTGTTGAAAAATTTTATGGTGTCGGTAAAGTGACGGCAGAAAAGATGAAAACTATGAACCTTCATACAGGTGCCGACCTGAAAAAATTATCGGAGAAAGAATTGGTTCAACACTTTGGAAAGGCTGGAAAATTTTATTATCAGATTGTAAGAGGTGTTGACAACAGACCTGTTGAACCTAACCAGGAAACAAAATCGGTTGGGGCAGAAGATACTTTTCCTCATGACCTCACGAGAGCCGATGAAATGAATTTTGAACTGGATAAAATCGCAGCAACTGTTTACCGCCGGCTAACGGCACACCAACTAAAAGGAAAGACGGTTACTTTAAAAATCAAATACAGCGATTTTAAAATAATCACAAGAAGCAAATCTTTTGCACAACAATTCGACGATTATACAACGATTGCTAATACAGCAAAAGAATTATTGCTTGCAACCGAACCCGAAGAAAGTAAAATCCGTTTATTAGGAATTACCGTTTCAAATTTTGGCGGAAGCAAAACAATAAGGAAGGAAATGCCCGGACAACTTTATCTATTTGATTAATGAATAAAAAGAAAGGAAATGAAAAACAAAGTATTGGCTATTTGTGGAAGCACACGATCAACATCGGCGAACTTGCAGATCCTTCGCTATTTAGAAAATATTTCAAAAGACGACCTGGAATTTGAAATTTATACCGAACTCGATAAATTACCTTACTTCAATCCCGATCTTGACAAAGATGTTGCTCCTTCAATCGTTGAAGAATTGCGAAATAAAATTAAGAAAGCGAATGGTGTTTTGATTTGCACACCCGAATATGTTTTCAGCCTCCCTGGTGCCTTGAAAAATGCGATTGAATGGTGCGTTTCTACAACTGTATTTTCAGAAAAACCTGTCGCACTTATTACAGCTTCTGCTCATGGTGCAAAAGCCCATGAATCATTGCAATTAGTAATGAAAACAATTTATTCTGCCTTGCAACCCGATACACAACTATTAATTCAAGGTGCAAAAGGTAAAATAAATAATGAGGGAGAAATTACAGATTCAAGGACAGCGCAGCAATTGAACAATGTAATTGGAGCGTTTATCAATCAGCTCAGCGAAAGTTCTTTAAACAAAAAACCCGGAAATACCTTTTAACTTGTATGCAATTTCAGTTTCGGCTATAATTTTTTTATCTTCATTTCTACACTTATGAAGAGAATCGCCACCACAGTTTGCATTTTATTTCTTGTTTTATTTTCTTATTCGCAGGAATTAAACCAGGTTACATTTTCAAATGGAGCAAACCTCTCCTACTATTCTTTCTTAGTGGACAATAATGTTCTGATCCGCGTTTCGGAAGATGGAAAAATTTTAGAATGGGGCGAGGAAGTCTTATCAGATCGGCTGTACAATTATTATGCGCCAAAACTTCAACCCTACATGGGTAGAGTTGAATATTACGGACCTGAATCTGATTCTATTTTCAGGGGAAAAGTAAAAAGCATTGGCACGGCATATATTACTTATTATAATTCTTATGAGCCAGCAGAAAAAGCTGGCAGGTTGAAAACAATTGGTCCTTTAACCATGGATTACTATTCCAACTACGAAGACAAAATGCTGAGAGGAAAATTAAAGATGATAGGCGATCTTTCTTTGGATCATTACAGCTCAATTGAAAACGAATCTTACCGCGGAAAATTGAGATCGATTGGTAATACGCAAATTACTTATTACTCCGTTTTTGACGATAAGGCCATTGCCGGAAAAGTAAAAAGCATTGGAGGCACGTCTATTTTATGGTACGGTACTTTTGACCGCCCGGAATTGAAAGGAGCATTAAAAAGTAATTACAGGCAAATTGTTGGAAGCATCACTTACATTCTGAGATAAAAAATTCCCCGCCCTGAACGAGGAATTTTATTGAATCAATTAATACCGTTGATCGTATCTCCCAGAACCTCTGTCATCCCGATCATGATCGTGGTCGCGGTCTCTGCGGTTATAATTCCTGTCGTTGTAAGAACGCATCACTTCTCTGATTCTTTGATCTCTTTCAGCCTCAAGGAAGCGGATCTGCCTTCTTCTTTCTGATCTTCTCAGGTAACGGTCATGCTGAATTTGTTGAATTCTCCAATTGTATTCCTGGTTAATGCGGTTAATTTCTGCCTGGCGGTCCATTCCATAATAATTTCCGTTGCGGTTATGATCATAGACATTTCTGTTCGGCTGTCCGAGAATCACATCTCTTGATTCGTTTCGTCCGTAACCGCCTTGAGCAAACACTGCCGTCATTGCACCTAAAGCAAACACTAATGCGAAGACTTTTTTCATAGTGTAAATTTTAAGAGGTAAATAATAACTGTAGGAGTACAAAACTGTCTCCGCGTTTAAGAGAATTTCTGGCTTTAACTTTTTTCTGCAAAGATTTCAACAATACTTTTTCAGATCGCTAATGAATAGTTACAGCATGCTTTTTTCTCCAATCGATATTTCTTAATAAAGAGCCAAAGGCAATACAGGCAATAATGATCATTATAGACCAACCGAAGAACGGTGTAAAAGAAACCAGTTTGAACAAAATAAACATAGCCATTGCAGAAAGTACAATTTGCCAAAAGTTCCATTTGTAACCAAACCTGTCATTATACCAATTGGCAAATACCAGCGAAGTAATTACGGTGGCTAACAAGACCAGCACTATGTAGGACAGCATCATTATTAATCCCAATGGGATACCGATGATCGTAACCAGCAATAGCCCAACAGCAACCGGAACACCAATGAAAAAAATAAATCCATAACCCAGTGATTTCAACAAGGAATTTCCGGTCGTGTGCCCTGCTTTTTTAAATGTATTACCGAACAGATATTGGATAAGAGCAATGAAAAGAAAAACATTTAGAAGATACCAAATCAATCCGATTATTGTAGCATGCCCTAAAAAATACCAGTTGTTTGTTTTAAGTTTCAAGGTTTTGTCGTAGACAGTATTTCCATACTTCATGCTTTGCTTAAAATCAAGTTTTCCTTTTTGGTCCCAGTAACGAACGTTATTATTGAAGGACGCATTATCTCCAATCACAATCTGCCTTGCAGCCAATACGGAAGTTCCGTTCACACTTCCATTCATCGTTAGCTCCTCTGCGCGACAATCAAAATTCTTATTGGCAACTCCATTGAATGTAAAATTTGCCGCAGCAACTTTTATATCGTTATTGACCGTTCCATTAACAGTAATGTCTCCTCCGCTGGTGATTAATCCACCTGCAACAATTACCTCTTTTGCAATTTCAACTGTTCCGCCCGTGATAACCAAATCGCCACCAATATTTTTTAGAATGTGAAGCTGTCCTCCAGCGCAACGAACGTCATCACCAATATAGCTGTTTATATTCACCGTTCCACCCGCCAGCAACAAGTCGTTTGAAATGGTATCGTTGATATAAATAGTTCCTCCTGCAACAATCACATCACCGTAAACAGGAGCATTGATCGTAACCGTCCCACCTGCTACATACAAATCTTCGTGAATTGCTGTTGATATAGTAACGTTTCTTCCCCAATCTATACGATATGCTTTTGCCGTATTGATTAAAATACAGGTTACAAGAAATAAACTAATCTTTTTCATGGCTTACGATTTAAAATTGAATTCATCCACCGGCGAATCTATGATTGCACAATGTGCTGTTCAATGATGATGGTCAGCAGATATGGTGAACACTATCATTCAAAAGAGCAAAAAAATAGCCGTTGAGACCAACGGCTATTTCAGAGTAAACATCAAACACTATTGTGTTACAATTAATCGGGCAGTATATGTTTTACCACCGATCAAATCACTTACTCTTAAAAGATAAATACCCGTTCTCAAACTGTTTATTGAAAGTGCATCGTTGTTTACTTTATTCCATTCTCTTTCTTTTGCTCCAGCTCTGTTATACAATGAAATATTGTACACACTCAATTGTGGCATTAAAACTGTGACACTTCCGGTTGTTGAAGGATTAGGATACACGACAATGTTACCAGAAGCTTCCGTTCCTTTGACAACAATGATTCCACTATACATAATTGAGCCATCGAGATCTTGTTCAGCTAATCGATATTGAGTATTACCTGTAAAGGTGTTTGTTTCATGAAACTCATAATTTAATGCAGAACCTGATTGTCCGTTTGCAGATGAGAATACAAATCCCTGGTTGGCCCAACCGCTTCCTGTGTTACGTTGAACAAAAAATCCACTGCAATTTTTCTCTGAGCCTGTCTGCCATTTCAACAAAACAGTTGTTCCATTCCGTTGACCGTTAAAAGAAGTGAAATTAACCGGCAATGGACTGTTTGGAGTTAAGTCAATCGTTACTGTTGCAACGTTTGATTGCAATGCCGTTGGATCGATAATCTTGTATTGGAAACTGACCCTGCTGATGCAAACATTTGTCCTGATATATTCAAAAGTACCATCGCTGTGGAAGTTCAATGTTCCAACTGGAGCAGGCGACGGACAACCTTGTGAGTTGATTAAGGTTGGACCTGACACGAGCACAAATTGCATTTGAGACAGCGGATGATTGTTTACGTCATAATCAAGTCCACTATTTGATGCGGGAGAAAGCGACAAAGATTGCATTTCATATCCCGCAGGAACTTCTGAAGCCCACACTAAAAATCCGCCGTAAACATTTGCATGAAGTGTATTGACAAATTGCTGTCTGCTTCCATCGAAATAATCATCGTTGGCTACAGGTGGACAATCGGTTGTACAAGAAGATTTTTCGACTACAAAATCATCGAAAACAAATTTTGTTCCTGAACTGGTGCAATTGGTATTGTCAGCAGTCTTGAAATCCAAATAAATTTTATAAGTGCCTCCGTCGGGGATAGATGGCTGATGGAAAATAATAGTGTTATTGCCATTAGCGACCCGGATTCGATAAGACTGCTGTGAATAAACGTTGGCCCCCGTGGGCAAAGCGTTTGTTCCACCTGCATAAGTGCTTTTAATCAAATAGGCAGTTACAAATGTCGGACACGGAAAAGTGTCTTTTGCAGAAGCGCAATTCAAGTTTGCGTCCATAACAAAAACCTTGAAGCTTATGCTTATGTCACCGTTCGATGCATCAAAAGTTAAATCCGGCAAAATGAGTCGGACGGGAGCCGTTTTTCCAACAGAAGGAGTTTGCAAACCTTTGTCTGTAATGCAATCGGCTAGCGGCCTGTTGTAAGTATGCACATCTGTGTTGCTGCTTACCTGCCAGTTGGCAGGCAGTGAATTATTGGCAATACCAGTAAAATACTCTGAAAAAATTACCTGTGCCGATAAATTCATCATCCATAAAATGGAGCCGAGAAAGAGTATAACTCGTTTCATAAAGTAAGTTGTTTAAAAAATGAAGAATGATTCTGTTTACTTTGTTTCGCCGGAAATGAGAAGGAATTTGGAAGAATATTGGGAGAGGTTAAAATCAGGTGTAAAACTGCAACGGTAGATGTATTAATAAAATGATGATGGTAAGTCGATGTAATGACGGTGATCACCAAAAGAAACAGACATCAAAATCTTTAAAAGATCATGAGTTCCTTTTCATCCATTCAAAAAGTCGAAGAGCCTCCTCCTTATTAAATAATTGTGTGCCTTTATTAATTGTAGCTGCTGTTCCGCAGGCGATTCCAAATTGAACAGCCTCTTCCAAAGACTTTTCCTGTTCAAGCATCCAGGCAATTCCTGCAAGCATACTGTCACCTGCACCGACAGTACTTATTTTTTTTACAACAGGTGCCGGAAAACGCTTTTTGAAATTTTTCGTGGCAAGCATGGCACCTGAAGGCCCCATTGAAACCACCAAAACTTCACAACTGTTTTCGCTCATAACCTGGTCAACAGCTTTTTCAATTTCCGAAGTCTGAATATATTTTTTACCCGTGAGAAAGCACAGCTCCGACATATTTGGCTTAATCAAATAGACGCCTTGCTTTAGTGCTTTCTTCAAAGCTTCTCCTGAAGTATCTACAATGAACTTGATTCCTTTTTCTTTTGCAATCGTTGCAATCTCAGCTAAATAATTGTCAGGAACAGTTGGGGGTAAGCTTCCACTGCAAACAAGAAAAAGAACGTGGTCAAGACTCCTGATTTTTGTTTTTATCTGGTTCAACTCATCTTGTGTAATTGAAGGTCCGGGCATTATAAATTTGAACTGATGGCCTGTTGAAATTTCACTGACGACAATACTTTCTCTTGTGTTTGCTTTGATTTCAACAGTGTCCGTCTTTATCGATTTTACCTCTAATAATTGCAGCAATAGTTTCCCGTTAAGACCTCCATAAGGAAAAATTGCTGCAGTCTTCCCTCCTAATTCGCATAAAGCTTTGCTTACATTAATTCCACCACCACCTGCTTCGCAAATCATTTCGGTGCATCGTAACTTTTTTTCGGGAATGATTTGTTTTACTTCTGTGCTTTTGTCAACTGCAGGATTCAAGGTTAAAGTTGCAATCATAATCAATCCAATTTATCATAGATGTCATCATAGAATCGTATCTCACCATCTTTGTTATACCACACAGTGCTGTAAAGAACCATGATAGGAAGCTCTCTTTCCACGTCCACAACTTTGGGTGCCTGCTGGTTCAAACAACCTTTTGCGGTTAACGTGTCAATAGCAATGCTATTGCCGCCCAACAACAAATGTGCTAGCTCAAGCGGTTTTTCAACACGCATGCAACCATGGCTAAAATACCTTTTACTGAAAGAGAACAGGGCTTTATAAGGTGTGTCGTGCAGATAGACTGTAAATGGATTATAGAAATTGAACTTTACAATCCCCAAAGAATTATCGCAGCCTGTTGATTGCCGGATAACGTAAGGAAAGTTCCCTGCACTCAATGCACTCCAGTTAATATTGTATGGATTCAACACTTTTCCTTCTTTATTCAACACCTGGAAATTATTGGCGTCAATATAGCCAGGGTTGCGCTTGATTGCAGGCAATAATTCTCTTGTTGCAATTTTATAAGGGACGTTCCAATACGGATAAAGAATTACTTCGGTAATTGTACTGGTAAGTGTAGGCGTATGTGTTGTTGCTTTACCAACAACTACTTTGGAATCGAGCACAACACTTCCTTTATCGTAAACCATAAAATAAGCGGAGGGAATGTTAAGAAACAGCACAAATCCGTTTTGCTTGATCTGGTCAATCCACCGCAAATAATTCAACGTAGTTTTTAATTCTTCAATTCTTGTTTTAAGGGAAATATTAAAGGCAGCTAAGGTTGTACTTCTTAGTACCCCGTCGTTCAGCAAATCAAATAAGGACTGTGCTTTCTTTACCTTATCAACAATTATCCTTTTGTCGGAAATTGTCAATACAGAATCTGTAATTCCGAATTGATACAGCCTTGTCAACAACGGCTGGTTCGTTTGGTCAACTTTTTTCGAAGTGATCTTAGCATCTTTGAAACTATCCGTGCTTACTACATGGAGAAGCCAATATAGTTTTTTGATGATTGCGTAATACTCCTTTGATTGAGGCTGAATGCCAGAAGCAAAAACGTAAAGGGAGTTTTTTTTGAGATGCGATAACAATTCGGAAGCAATATTATTTTTTGCCGAAGGATTATACTTTAAACCTTCATAACCAAAAGAAGGCTTTTTATTTCCAAATTTTAGTTCGGTAAAAAAATGAATTGCAGCATCAGTCAAATGCATTTCGGCATCAACGGAATCATTTAAGTTATTGCAAGCCTGCCCGGGGAGGTAAGTTTTTATAAAGGGGTATTGATAATCGGTTTCATTCAATCCCAATGAATCAGAAACATGAAGGATTTTCAAAAAATCCTTTTGGTCATCAATATTTCCAATCCAGGCAGGCTGGTAATTATTCAACTCATAAAAGCGATTGATCTCACTAAATCTTACCCACTCATGGTATTTCAAAATCTGCTCTTTGAAATTCTGTTGTCCGAAAACGAATAATGGCAAACAGAAATTCAAAAGCAATATCAATAGCTTCAGCACTGTAGAAAAATCGTTTCTATAGACCGGCCACTTCACAAACATTTTATCATTCACTCTTGATATTGCTCATTTACAAGATCATTGTTTTTGTATTCACTCACAAATTCTTCTCTCAAATCATCGAACTTTTTCCTGGCATCCGTAATAATGGATTCAGCTTTGTCTTTCACTTTTTTGCCTTTCACTTTCCATTTCTTTGTTGTCTTCTTTCCGGTTTCTGTAAATGCCAAAAAAGCAACTAGGCCTGCTACTGCTGCACCGGCAGCAAGAGCAACGATCAAACCCTTATTCCTTTTCATAAAAACTATTTTAATGAATGAAAGTTAGAAGCACAATATTTTCAACACAATGACAGTCCTCACCGTTTTCTCTGACGGTAATCATTAATAGTCCGAAGATTTTTGAGACGACTTTTGTGCTTGTTTTTTAAAATAGCCCCTGAATAAAAAACTACGCTTTACTGCCTCCATCGTTTGATTGAAAGACTTTGCACTCTGCTGAATATCTTTTAAAGAATGTGCAAGATCATTTTTCATTTCCTCGTCTTTCAGCAATGCATTTACAGTCCCTTTTCCATTGTTAATTTCATTGTCAACTGAAGTAACCAGCAAATTGATTTTTGAAGAAAGTGAATCGGCTTTCGTGCCAATATTTCTAATTTTCTGGATTGCATCGTTGAAGTTTGAAATGGTTGATGTATCTGTCAACAATTCTCCCACAGTGCCTTTACCTTTCCTTACATCGGTTACAATTCCATTTATATTCAAAAGCATTTCATTAAGATTTGTCGAAGCAGTTTTAACTTTCGTCAATGACAATCTCAGGTTCTCGGGCAACGATTCGTCATTTAAAATTGCCCAGATTGCTTTGCTATTGTTGATACGCAATACGGTTTTCTTCAATTCTTTTGCAATAGTTGACACGTCATTATTTGTGATATCAAGCACTTTCAACATAGCATCCGTGTCTGTTCCGGTTGAGCTGAATAATACATCTCCATCTTTTACCAAAGGAGCTACCGTTTTTCCAGGAACGATATTTAAGATTTTATTCCCCATCAATCCATCAGTACCAATGGCAACAGTTGCATTAGTGTGAATGTATTTTTTCAATTTTGATTTTACCAGCAGCGTTACTTCAATTGTTGTATCATTTAAAACATCGACGCTACTTACGGTACCGGCATCAATACCACCAAAACGAATGTTGTTTCCACGCATTAAACCATGAACGTTTTCAAACCGTGCTTTCAGCACAAAAGTTTTTCCAAACAGGTTTTGATTCTTACCAATAATGTAGAGCAGCAGAATTAAAAACGCCAACCCCGCCATTACAAATAGCCCCAACTTTACCTGATTGGTTGTTTTCTTTGCCATTACTCAAAAAATTGTTTTACTCTTTTATCATTCGATCTTTGCAGGTCTTCGTAAGTTCCTTGCGCATAACATTTACCGTCAACCAACACAACAATTCTTTCTGAAGTGAGCCTTATGCATTTCATATCATGCGAAATAATGAGGCAGGATGTATTGTATTTTTCCGCAATTGAAACCATCAACTCATCAATTTCTCTACCAGTGATCGGATCAAGACCTGTTGTAGGTTCATCATACAAAATGATGTCGGGATTCAAAATCAAGGTTCTTGCCAATGCAACTCTTTTACGCATACCGCCTGACAGTTCAATAGGCATCATATCAACGGTGTAGCCAAGTCCCACATTATTTAGTGCTTCCATTACCATGTTGTTCACTTCCTTTTGTTCAACATCCATCCAGTGCCTTCGGAGAGGGAATTCCAAATTTTCCCTTACGGTCATCGAATCGTACAAGGCATTGCTTTGAAACAAAAAACCAATCTTTACTCTTAGTCTATCTAATTCTGCCTCATTTAATTCAGGAACATTTTTTCCGAGCACTTCAATTGTTCCACTATCTGGTTCGAGTAAGCCGATAATGCATTTAATCAAAACCGATTTGCCCGAACCAGATCTTCCAAGAACCGCCACATTTTCTCCTTTATTTAAAACAAAATTGAAATCATTTAAAACAACGTTGCTGCCAAATGCTTTTTTAAGTCCCTGAATTTTAATATCAGGTGTGATGATTTCTTTCTTTTTTAATTCTATGGTTGCAGTTTCGGTTGTCATCAGTTCAGACTTAAAATGTCAGTAATCTGCACTGCAATTAAATCAATCACAAAAACCATTACCGAGGAAAGCACAACCGCTGTATTTGCAGAGCGGCCCACTCCTTCTGTCCCTTTGCTTGAATAATAACCCTTGTAACATCCGATGATCCCAACAGTAAAACCAAAGAAAAACGTTTTGACAAATGCAGGCAGCACATCACCAAAGCTTAGTATATCGGTTACCTGGTAATAGAACAAAGAAAAGCTTGTAAAGCCCCTGATATTTACGCCTAAAAAAGATCCGTATAAGGCAATTGCATCGGCAAGCATAACTAAAACCGGCAGCATAAAAGTTGTCGCCATCACTCTTGTTACAACCAAATACTTGAAAGGATTTGTTCCGGAAACTTCCATTGCATCAATTTGCTCCGTTACTTTCATAGATCCCAGTTCAGCACCGATACTGCTTCCAATTTTGCCTGCAAAAATTAAAGCAATGATAACAGGCCCAAGTTCCCTGAACACAGCCACTGAAATCATTGACGGCAATTGCGATTCAACGCCATAATCAATCAATGATGGTCGCAGCTGGATAGTAAGTACAAGGCCCATAATAAAACCCGTCAGACCTATTAACGGAAGGGATTGATAACCGATAACGAAACATTGACGAATAAACTCTCTGAATTCGTATCGGGGCTTATAAAATTGAGTGAAAAATCTTCCTGCAAAAGAAGACAAGCCACCTGCATCATTCAAAAACTTTTTCCAGTTAGGGTTTAAATTCATTTTTCAATTGCTAAACCAAAACTTGGCTTTTTTTTGAACCTGTACAATGAATAAGATCAGTAAAATCTGTGATTGTTGTCAAGAATCAGAGGAGTATTTCTCTTTCAATCCAATAGCTGCCATTATTTTTCTCTACAGTTTTCTTTCCAATTTCATTTTGTTCATCAAGAGTAAAAACATCTGTACCTGCAGTTTGAATCCATTTATCATTTTCTCTTCTGAAAATTTGTGGGTAGAGCCCAAATCTGGTTTTGAATAATTCTTCTACCTGTCCAACTTTATGCCATGGTTGTAAACTGACAAATCCTACTTCCTTTTTTTTTGCAATGTCAAAAAGTTTGAATCCTATATCATACCAGTGTCCTTTTTTTGTCTGTTCGCCTTCGCCATGAGGCCTATCCGAAAATTCTATTTTCAGAAACGGATACCCAGCCTGCAATTTTTTATTCAGCTGTCTAATGCAAATCCTATGATCAATCTTGATGGTCATGCCGCAGGATTATTTTGAATAAATACCTGGTATAATTTATCCAGCACAAATGCTATGATTTCCCTCGCGTGTCTAAAGCCGAAAGCAACAATTACAATTGCTATAAGCCAAACCACGTATTCTCTTAAATCATTGGAACCAACCGGTATCATAAAACATTTTTTCAGTCACAATTTATTTTCATTTCAGTGCTTTAATCAATGAGTGTGGTCATTGCAATCGCTGATTGCCATCAGCAGATTTTAATCCATCGTCTTCTATTTTCACATTGCTATGTCCGGGGGTAAATCATACAATCACTATTCACTTCACAACAGCATACAAATTGTCAAAGGGGGCTCTTCCTATTTTAATTTTTTAAAAACTTTAATTAAAAACGCCAAACATTCAATTCAGCTGAGAATTTACATCTGGAATGATGATGAAACAGGAAATTCCGTAGCAAATGAACTGATCGAAGCTGCAAAAAAAGGAGTGGCTGTTTTTGCTATTGCAGATGGATACGCTTCGCAAGGGCTTTCAAAAGAATTCAAAAAAAAACTAAGAAGCAGCGGAATTCATTTCAGATATTTTGAACCTCTTTTAAGAAGCAGCGACTTTTATTTCGGAAGAAGAATGCATGAAAAGATTATTGTAGTTGATGAAACAAAAGCACTGGTTGGTGGAATTAATTTCGCTAACCGCTACAATGACGTTGACGGCGTTCCTGCCTGGCTTGATTATGCGTTGTACCTGGAAGGAGAAGCAGCTTTTGAACTTTTCAAATATTGCAGAAAAGACTGGAACAATGAAAAAGAATTATCAAAACATTTTGCAAACGGTTTTTCGGAAAAGCAGTGTTCAGTAAGAGTTCGATACAATGACTGGGTAAAAGGGAAAAATGAAGTGTGGAAAAGCTATTTTAATTTTTTTAACCAGGCGGATGAAAGTATTACCATTATGTGTAGTTATTTCCTGCCGGGAAGAATTTTACGAAAGCGATTGAGCATGGCGGCAAAGAGAGGTGTGAAAGTAAAATTGATTCTTGCCGGCCCAAGTGATGTAATGCTTGCAAAATATGCTGAACGATATTTATACAGATGGATGCTTCGCAACGGAATTGAGATTTATGAATATCAGCCTGCGGTACTGCATGCAAAAATGATGGTTGTGGATAACCACTGGGTAACAATTGGATCTTACAATGTAAACAACGTAAGTGCTTATGCAAGTATGGAGTTGAACCTGGATGTAAGAAATAAACCTTTTGCCTCTTCAATACAACAAATGATGGACTGCATCATTGAAAAAGATTGCATCCGGATAACTACAAAAAGTCCCGTGTTCAATACAGGCTTTATCAGGAAATTTTTTCAGAAAACTTCTTATGAATTGATCCGGATGATTTTAAACCTATCTACTTTCTATTTCAAACAGGAATAAATCAATCCCCTTCAATCCGTTTGATCAATGATTTCGTTGTCTCCCAATTCCAGTTAGCAAAACGTCCTCGCTGGACAACGAGCTTGTTATCCTCACCCGATTTATCCAAATAAAAATGAAATACAAATTTTTCCCTTGGATTGTACCATCCAATCATTTGTCCAAAGCGAATATCATTAAAAACCAAAGTGTCATTCCACTTCTCCACTGTGTAATAGCCTTGCGAAAAACGGAGTAAATGCTGCAACGCTTCCTGGTCCGAAACAGAACTAAGTAAATAATTATTGCGGGGAAAATACGTAAAATTAATTTCAGGTTTTTTATCAAACACAGAACGGAATCCTATGTAAAACCCCGAATCAGTTTTAGCAGCTACGTACCAAAGCCAATTGTTTAAAGGCGTTGGCGTTGTGAAATAACTTTTATGTGCTATGTTTTGTCGGTCTAAAATTTTATTTACGTCACTGTCTATCTTTAACTTATTTATCGAACAATACGCTAAATATATCGAACAGCCAATCACAGCAAACTTCCACCAAAAAATTCTTTTGCGGATATGTGGCTTAATGACAATTAGCGCAACAAAAGAAATTGCGGGCCATATTGAGAAAAACGGATCCGCAACAAACATAGCGTTAAATGAAAAACGGGTATGATTAAAAGGCTCAAGCAATCCCATTCCATAAGAATTAAAAAGATCAATAAAGAGATGAATGGAGATCTGCAATCCGAAAAATAAAATCCATTTTTTGTAGCCGACACGATGTTGCTTATGGTAGTGTTCTGAAAGCAATGCAAAAGCGATTGTCCCTATCGCAGCAAATAAAAGCGAATGCGTAAACCCCCGATGTGCCAGCAAATTGCTTGCGGTATCATTCCAAAACGCAGAAATAAAATCCAAGTCAGGAATGCTTTGAGCCAATGCACCCAACAGCATTGCCCGCTTTCCAATTTTCTTACCAAGCAAAGCTTCACCGACAGCGGCGCCAAGAATGATATGTGTTAGAGAGTCGATAGCATTAAATTTTAAATAAAAGGCCGGATAGAAATCCAGCCCGCCTGTTCAATCCAATATTCATTGAAAAACCTGGTGCAATCTATTTCTCCATAAATGCAAGACCGCTGACAGCAAATATGATTTTAACTGATTGTGGTCAGTGAGCTTTCCCGTGTCAGATCAATCGCTGACCATCATCAGAGTTTAAGACAAAGAAGTTGATGATCTTACTAATTCAAAATTGGTTTATGAAAAAGAAACATTTGATGATGATCATTTTAATAAATGCCTTTTCATTCGCATGCCTGGCTCAAATTCAGCCTGGATTTAAACTTGGAGCAAGTGTGCCCGATATAAAAGGAAACACCGAACAAAGCAAAGGCTACACTTCGAGACTGGCTGAGTTTTTTGGGATCAGTCTCACAAAGAAAATTTTCAATTATTTCAATATACAAACAGAACTGAATTATTCGCCCCAGGGGGGAAAGAGAAACGGAATGCAACCAGTTGATCCAAGTGAATTCGGGATCAGTGTTCCCAACGGCACAACCTTATATGCAAATTTTAAAAATGAAACCAAACTCAATTATCTTGAAGTTCCCGTGATGCTCCAATTTTCTATTGATAAAACGCAGGAGGACAACCGCATTTTTTACTTCGCAAATCTTGGTCCTTACATTGCCTTTCGACTGAATTCAAAAACCATTACTTCCGGCAAAAGCTTTATCTACGTTGATCCGCAAGCAACCACTCCACTAACTGTGGATGGTATTGCATTACCGGCACAATCGTTTGAAAGCAGAACTAATTTGAACGACGAAATCAAAAAAGTTAGCGCAGGCATCATTGGCGGCATTGGCAGCGGATATAACTTTCACGGACATAAATTTTTTCTTGAAGCAAGATTCACAAGAGGCCTTACCAACATACAAATGCATCCAGAAACAAGCGGAAAAAATAAAACCGGCTCTTTAATTTTTGCAGCCGGTTATATTTATAGTCTTTGATAGAAATAATTATTTGTGTGCAATAAATACAGGGAGCATATGTTCGCTGATTATTTCAGCAACAAAACTTTTCCGAAGCATTTGAGAGATTGTGGAACGATGGAAAGAACCACTTATTAAAATAGAACCAGTTCGTCCGCCAATCCATGCACTAAAATATTTTTTAGGTGATAGTTCCAGTTTGTAAAATGTAAGATCCTTAAAATGCTGCGTTGCCAATTCCATAATAAGATGTTTTGAAGGAAAATCTTTTTCTTTTTCATCTTGTGCATAAACCAATAAGGTCGGATTTTTGGCTAATTCAGGAAAGATATAAGCAAATTGTTTGATTGCGTAAACCGATTCTTCGCTTCCGTCATAAGCTAAAATATTGTTGTCGGGAAATTGATATTTCTCGGGCACAATTAACACCGGACTTTCAGTTGCATGCAATGCATCACGCAAATAGTCAAATTGGTTACTTTCCAAAATTCCTTTGTAAAATAGTTCTCCGCTCAAAATAATCACATCAGCAAAGCGAGACTCTGTTTTTAACTCAGGTAATGCAAACGAATAAAAATCTTTATGGACGCGGTATGCGATTCCGCTTTTCTGGCAGAGTCCTTCAAAATGCTCAATGTTTTTTTTAACAACATCTGCATCTTCATCTTCAATTAAAGGAATGTACGCAAGTCCTGTACCCACGTTGGCAGCAGCAGCATAGCTCCACAAGTTTGCATAATCTACCTGCGGCATAAAAACCCCCGTTACCAGAACAGGCTCTATATCATTCAATTTTCTTACAAATTCAAAAGCACCTTCGGAAAAATTGGAGCCATCAAAAGCCAAAAGAATCTTTTTCATGACTGTCTTATTTTGACAACAAGCTATACCAAACAACAAGCGCAATCACTGACCATGAATAGGATTTTTTGTGACTGAAATCAGTTGAGCATTGCTTCTGACACCTATCAGACATTGCGCTGATGACCGTCATTTTAAAAGCATAGTGCAGCTGTTTATTTTTGATCAACAGATTTCAATAAGCGTTGGTGGCTTGGTACTCCTGTGGATTCTTCCTTTTAAGTTTAAGTCAGAAGTAAAGAAGGGGCTTTCTCTAAGCCCCTCTTTTATTTTCATTTGTTTAAATCAGTTCACCAGCCGTTGCAATTTATCAACATCAAGAATGGTGATTCTTCCATCCTTAATATCAATAAGTTTTTCAGCTTTAAAATCAGTGAGCGTTCTTATAAGAGATTCCGTTGCCGTTCCTGCAACAGCAGCAAGATTTTCCCTGCTTAAGTGAATATGAAATTCACCAGGATGGTCTTTGTATTTTTCTCTAAGCGTCAATAACGCATCCGCTACTTTTCTTCGCAATGAATTGTAGGCAATATGCAGCAGCTGTTCTTCTCTTTGCGACACATCGCTGGCTAAAAGCTTTATAAATTTTTTTGACACTTCAGGATTTGAATGCATCAACTCATCAAATTCATTTTTAGGTATTGCTGCTATTTCGCTGTCCTCAAGCGCATCAGCATTTTCTTTATACACCGTGTTTTCCAACATTGCGATGTATCCAAAGAATTCGCCTTCATCAACAATCTTCAAAATAAATTCTTTGCCTTCATCATTTGTTTTAAACACTTTTACTTTTCCTTTTTGAACATAGTAAAGGCGTATAGGATGATTGCCCTCCGAAAATATTCTTTGTCTTTTTTTATAATGATCCAGGTGCCTGCCTTCCACAAAATTCTTCAATGCCTGTTCGCCACCGATAAAGGAAATAAGTTCATTAACACCATTAATTCCCTGCGAAATTCTTTTCTTCGTCAGTTCTGCTTTTTTCAAACGGCTTTCAACTGCATTAAGCAAATCGGTAGGATCGAAAGGTTTAGTGATGTAATCATCAGCACCAAGAGACATTCCTTTTCTCACTTCAGTTTGTTCTGTTCTTGCGGTAAGAAAAATAAAAGGAGTTTGTTCCAGATCAGGATTTTTTTGAACCATGTGCAAAACACCGTACCCATCCAATTCCGGCATCATAATATCGCAAAGAATTAGATCCGGCTTGTTTTTGATTGCTTGCTCAATTCCGATTTTACCGTTTGAGGCAGTGATGACATCATAATTGGAGAGTTCAAGGATTTCGGCAGTATTATCCAGGATATCTTTATTGTCTTCAATTACAAGAACCTTTTTCATACCAATTGCGTTTAAGGCAGCCATGTTTCAAAGGTCTTCGGTGCTATTTCATAGAAAAAGGAAATGCGAACTGCATAAAATTAAATCACACCTCGCTTCCCGCTTATGATAGTTCTTACATGTCTCTATGATAAAGATCACCATTTAATAAATAAAGATGAAACCATCTGCAACAAAAAATATTGACCGAAATCAGAAAAACTTATTACTCAGGTCATTCTAAAAAATCAATGTTTAAACTTCTTTTGGACTATGAAGACCAACCCAAAATTTCATTCCGAATATTTATCCGGCTTATTAAATAGCATTGATGCTTCCGTTGTGGCAACAGATGCCAGTTTCATTATTGAGTATTTTAATAAAGGCGCAGAAGATATTTTTGAATACACGCCGGAGGAAGCAATGGGCAGGAAGAGCAATTCCGTTTTAAAATTTGTATACATCGACGCAGATGAGGATAGTGTTCGACAAGCCCTAATAACTAAGGGAACATGGAAAGGACAACTGTACCATATAAAAAATAACGGTGAAAAATTATTGCTGAATGCGGGAGTGTCTGCTGTAAAAAATAAAGATGGCGAGGTTACAGGCTACGTTGGCGTACATAGGGATATTACAGATTATTCAAAAACAAAAACAGATCTCCAAACACTGCTTTCTGTTTTTTCTTCAATCAACGATAATTTTTTTATTGTAACAAAAGATTATCACGTTATAATGGTGGATGAAAAATCCAACGATAATATCGAAAGCTATTACGGCCACAGGTATGAAATTGGGGATCATGTTTTGGAAAAACTTCCTGCGGCAAGAAAACAACAAATTGGAAATTGCCTCGAGGCAGCATTCAAGGGCGAAAGAACCATTTATGAAACCAACATCATTAATAGGGCTGGAAGATCGGTGTGGTTGCAGTGTTCATGTTTTCCCATAAAAGATGCACACGGAATGATTAGTCTTGTTTGCCTGATGGGAAGAAATATTACTACGCAAAAAGAAGTGGAGCAAATAAATGAGCAGCTTTATCAAAGCCGCAAGTTATTTGAAACTTTTATGGAAAATAGCCCGATGTTATCATGGATCACCGACAGTAAAGGTTTGGTACACTATTTAAATCCATCTTACCTCAAAGCCTTTCAATTGAAGAAAGAACAGATCGGAAAATCTCTCTTCGAAATTTTTTCAGAATCGCTAGCCAAACAGGCGAAAGAAAACGACGAGCTTGTACTGCAAACAAACCAACCTTTAAAAACAATAACTAAGGCAGTAACTCCAGATAACAAGGAACACATTTACCAGGTTGTAAAATTTCCAATTCATTCTGATGATTCGATTTATGTTGGAGGCTGGGCAATTGATGTCACCGACGAAATAATTTTACGTGAAACAATAAAAAATAACCTTGAGCAATTACAACAATCTGAAAAAGATTTAAAAGAGGCTTTGGCAAAAGAACATCAGCTCAATGACATGAAGAGCCGTTTTGTTTCTATGGCTTCGCATGAGTTCAGAACACCACTAAGTACTATGCTTTCATCTACTTTTCTATTGGAAAAATATACAACGACCGAACAGCAGACCAATCGAACAAAGCATACACATAAGATTAAGGAAGCGATTCATCACATGAATTCCCTTTTGGAAGATTTTTTATCGCTTGGAAAACTCGACGAAGGAAAAACAACAGCCCATCCATCTCGATTTAATGTTGCAGATTTGATTTCAGATGTAATTGAAGAAGTTGAACCAATCAGAAAAGAAGGGCAGGCCATTCATTTCAACAGCAATGGCCAAAATGAAATTTGTACCGACAAGAAGCTGCTAAAAAATATTCTTGTAAATCTCCTGAGTAATGCTTACAAATTTTCCGATGAAAATAAATCGATTTGGATTGGCTATAAAACCTGCAGTGAGAATGTAGAAATTTCAGTGAAGGATGAAGGCATCGGTATTAGCGAAGAAGATAAAAAGCATCTTTTTGAAACTTTCTTCAGGGCAAAAAATGCGCAGAACATACAAGGTACAGGCTTGGGTTTGCACATTATAAAGCGTTATGCCGACCTGTTAAAAGCAGAAGTGGATTTGAAAAGTGAAATGGGAAAGGGAACAACAGTAACACTAACGTTGCCGTTGGATTAATGAAACGTCTTTGCAATCTTTTCATGTAGTGTAGCAATCGACCAATGACCTTGAACCATTAGCCTTCTTATTGTAAAAACTGAATCTTTTATGCTTTGCTTCCCATCTAGCTGAAAAGCTGCTTTGTAATTATACTTTTTCAATTGCGCAATAGATTCAATGGTCCACGGCCCATAGGGATAAGCAAAGTAATTGACACAATTATGAATTACATTCTCCAAAAAAATTTTCGGTTCTTTAATTTCCATCGGCCACTGGCTGCTTTTAATATCTTCCACATTTGGATGATCATAAGTATGCGCTGCAATGATATGCCCCCTGGTTGCCAGGTCATTTAACATTGTAGATGACATGTAGTTTGGCTTATTTACGCAAACAGTCATAATGAAGAAAACGCCTTTGAAACCATATTTTTCCAATAGCGGTGCAGCGATCGTGTATTGCGTAAGCCTTGAATCATCAAAACTGATCATGATTGGCTTTGGGGGCAAAACAGTTGACGTGGTAAGGTATTGATACAACTGGTCAGGAAGAATGCAATGATAACCGCTATCCAGCAAAGATTTGATCTGCTCTTCGAAAGTGTGACGGCTCAACGTAATATCAGTATTTTTATTTTCAGTGAAGTTGTGATAGCACAGAACAGGAATTTCCTTTTTCAATTGGGTTTGCTTAGCAATAATTGGTGATTCGGAAATTATTCCGACTGCAGAAATACTTTGCAAAGCGGCCTGAGTCGTCGTTTTTTCGCACTTGGACAAGAGTAACACACACAATAAGAAAACAAGAAAGTTTTTCATTTTTCATTCCTTTCAAATCGCTGCCTTGCCTAATAATTGGTATGCTGTTAGTGTGATCAGTAATCCCGCTCCGAGGTACAATCCTTGCAGCCAGTGACGATACGGGAAAAGTGTAAATTCAGCAAGGATCCAAATCACTAGGACAATTCCACTAAATAATGCAAACCTGTATGAGAAAGGACTTTGATTCATTATAAGAAATAAGGTCATCAGGCTGCTTCCTCCAACGATCAAGGCTAAAATCAATCCCGGGATAAAATAAGATTTGAATGGTGTCGCGATCAGGAAATTGCCCGACAAACCAAATGCACTTCCATCAGGATAATACATAAGCAACAGGCCGGAAGGTAAAGCAGTAAGTGCAACAAATGAAATCAATATTAAAAGAGCAAACCGCATAAAAACATTATTTGCGATAGCAATTAAACAACAGACGTATAATTAAACAATGATGGCAGTCATGAAAGAGACTATTCAATATCATGCCCACAACAAAAGCGACGATATATTTTAGTGTCATCAATCTTTGATTATGTTAGGCAACCTGCAACCACAACAAATAGAAGACGTTTTAAAAAGCCAACAGATCGGGAGAATTGGTTGTTCTTTAGATGGCTATACTTACGTTGTGCCTATCAGTTACGCCTACGACGGAAATTATATTTACTGTCACACCACAGAAGGCAAGAAAACTTCTATGATGCGGCAAAATCCAAAAATTTGTTTTGAAGTTGAAGAAATGAAAGACATGTCGAATTGGAAATCAGTGGTTATACAAGGTGAATTTGAGGAATTAAAAGATATTCAGCAACGCAATAATGCCATGCGAAGTTTACTAAACAGATACTTACCGGTAATTTCCAGCATAACAACTCACATTGGTGAATCGTGGCCTTTTCATCCTGAAAATATTAGCGAAATAAATGGTGTAGTTTTCAGAATTAAGATTAAAGAAAAAACAGGAAGGTTTGAAATCAATGCTCAATCTCCCAATATGGCTGGGTAATTATAGCTTTCTGATTAAATATTTCTTTGAAAGTTCTGCAACAAAAATATAAACGGCCACAATCATTATAATTGATGCAAACAAATTTGCAGGTAAAGGGTACAACTCAAACAGCTCTGCAAAAGGCAAATAAGGAATAGCAAAACATGCAAGGAAAGTAAACAATGTTGCCAACATCAAATATTTTGATGGCTTACTTCTAAGGAAAGGTCTTCGCGTACGAAGGATTAAGAGAATCAGAATTTCAGTAAGCAAACTTTCCATAAACCATGCTGTTCTGAATTCTTTTACTGAAGCATGAAAGACGTAATATAATAAACCAAACGTTGCAAAATCGAAAATGGAGCTCTGCAAACCAAAAACAATCATGAACCTCCAGATGTAACGCATATTCCATTTTCTCGGTTTGGTTGTCAGCTCATCATCCACTTTGTCTGATGAAATGGCAATAGCAGGAAGATCCCCCAAAAAATTATTAAGTAATATTTGAACTGGCAGCAAAGGAAGAAAAGGAAAAATTAAAGAAGCAATTGCCATGCTAAACATGTTCCCAAAATTCGCACTCGTCGAAAACAAAATATACTTCAATGAATTCATGAATGTTCTTCTACCCTCTTCCACTCCATCTTTAATCACATCGATATTTTGATCGAGCAAAACAAGATCGGCAGCTTCCTTGGCAACATCAACTGCATTGTTAATTGAAATACCAACATCGGCAGCTTTCAACGCATTGGCATCATTAATCCCGTCACCCATGTAACCAACCGAATGACCTGCGGTTTGAAAAGCCTTTACTATTCTTTCTTTTTGTGAAGGAAGAATTTCTGCAAACACATCAACCAACTCGATTTTTCTTTTTAAGGCGTCAGAAGTAAGTGTATGTAAATCTTCGCCTGTTATTATCTCATCCGCTCTTAATTCAACTTGTTTTGCAAAATATCGGGCAACATGCTGGTTATCGCCTGTAATAATTTTTAGACGAATCCCTTTACTCTCTAATCTTTTTATCGAATCAAGGATGCCCGTTTTAACCGGATCGGAGAAAATTAAAAAGCCGAGAAAGATCATCGCCTTCTCATCATCTTTGTTAATAACCGGGTCATTGGTTACCTCTTTATAAGCCAATCCAATCACCCTGAAGCCTTCGCTACTCAATTGCTCAAACTTCGTTCTAAGCTGATCGTTTACTTTTTCAATTTCAACCACATTTCCGTTGCTGGTCTCGGCTTTATCACAAACCCCAATAATATTCGTTACCGCCCCTTTCGTAATCATAATGTGCTTATCGTTATCAGAGACGACTATGCTCAAACGTTTTCTTATAAAATCATAAGGCACTTCATCAAATTTCTTAAAGCTGCTGATGTCGATATTTTTAGTTTCGCGAATTGACTCATCCACCGGATTGGAAAAACCTGTTTCGAATGAAGCATTCAAATAAGCATACAATAATAATTTTGAACTTCCTTCTCCATTCAAATCAATTGCCCTGTTCAATTTTACAACCCCTTCAGTGATTGTTCCCGTTTTATCGGAACATAAAATATCTATTTCGCCCAGATTTTGAATTGCGCTTAACTTTTTTACTATGGTTTTGTTTGCAGCCATTCTTTTGGCACCGGCAGCAAGAGTGATCGTTAAAATAGCGGGTAGCAACTCAGGAGTTAAACCAACTGTTAATGCAAGAGAGAATAACAAGGATTCAATAATGGATCGATGAAAAACAATATTTAAAATTAAAATGAGACCAGTGAAAATAATAGTTAACCGCATGAGCAGATAACCAAACTGTAAAATGCCCTTTTCAAATGCTGTAATGGTAGTTGAATGTTCCAGCGAAGAAGCAATCTTACCCAATTCTGTCTCGGTGCCGGTTTTGACAGCTAGAATTGTTGCTGTACCATTGACAACACTGGTTCCTTTAAAAACAGCATTTGTTGCTTTAGATAAAACATCTGCCGAAGAATTACCTGCAAATTTTTCTGCAGGAAAAGACTCGCCGGTTAACGCCGACTCGTTTACATGCAGATCGTTGGCTTCAATGATCAGCGCATCGGCCGGAATGACATCGCCTGCATTAAGCAAGACAATATCTCCCTTCACCACTTCATCAATAAAAATTTCTCTTTCTTTTTCCTCCCTTTTCACCGTTGCCTTACTGTGCACCAACTCACGTAATTTCTGAACAGCCCTGCCTGCATTTCTTTCCTGGAAAAAACCAAGGGTTCCTGTAAACAATATAACAGTCAGAATGATAAAACTATCGGAGTATTGGCCTAAAATAATTGAAAGAATTACTGCAAATACTAAAAGCAATACTAGTGGACTTTTAAATTGTGAAAGCAACAAAACAAGGTCATTGTACCAGGCTTTATTAACCTTAAGTTTTTTGCGTTGTTCTGAAAGACGTTGTTGTGCTTCCGCTTCTTTTAAGCCTTGCATGGAGGCGTTGAGCCTGCTAAACAACTCGTCTTTTGACAAATTCCAAAACTGCAAAGCACTTTGCAAACCCGGCCGATTTTGAATTGAATATAATCATCGATCCATAAAAATTAAACTAACAGCAGTCAGCCTTAAAACTGACAATGCTCATCCAATGCTACCATGATTGGGGATAGATTTGGTTTACTCAACTAATTTTTATGACTAGTTCCATTGCCGAATACTATTTAGATGAACTTTACGATTGGAAAACTGCCATCGATCTTTATGTTGAAGAAATTGATGACGCAGAAGAATGGTTGAAAGATGTGTTGCGTTTTAACACCATTCCAGATCTTGCTTCAAAAGTTGAAAAGCACATCAATCAACTTTTTATGTCAAAGCAAAATCTTTTATACCTGAGAACTTTTGTTCAATCTTTCGAAAAACAACTCTATAAAAAACACGCACCAGTTAATAATGAAAATATCACAGACGAGCAGAAGGAAAAGCAAAAGCAATTACGCAAGGATATGCACAATGTGGAGAAAGAATATCTTGAAGTGAAATACAATTGCGATGATTTCCTTGCTTACGCCGTAGCCATTCAAAACCGGAATAAAAACAGCTTGCCTGTATAAATTTTATTTCCAGATATGAAAGCTGATCTTCACTTTTTTTTCGACCAGTAATTTTTGCCAGTCGATGAAAAAAAACATAGCAATAATGATCAGCCCTGCAATAGTACCTGCTATAGTTTGCCAATTTAATAATCCGTTTGCTATTGTAGATAGATTGGTAGCGACGTAATCACCTGTTATTACCATTACCGCGTCGCTGGTAAATTTCCCAACAAAAAAGGCAGGCATAATATTCAAGGGTTTTATTCTTGCAACACCGCTTGCAGTAAAAAGAGGAGTTGACGGTACAGGAATTAAAGTATAAATCAAAACAAAGAGCTGAACTTTCCATCCGTTTTCTGCAAGTTTAGATCCGAGAAATTTCAGGTCGCCATTTTTTTCTTCTTTGATAAAACGGTGCGAAAGCATTTTTATGTAAACGCTATAAATATATCTGCCCAGCGCCGATCCTGTAACACCTACTAACAATAACACCCAATTATTCAGCCCGAATTTTATTTGAAAAAAAACCATAACTGTCCAGGCTGGCGGACCTACAAAAGGGATTACATCTACCAGGAACGAAGCAATGAAAACAAAAAAATAAATTATAACAGGCACAGCTTAGAGTTTTGTTTTTGGAAAACTGTAAACTAATATCCGTTAATGCAGGAAGACTTTTAGTGAGGGCGATCATTAGATTTATTGATATCCATCACCAAGCACAATCAAGAGAAAAGCGATCCCTTTTAAAACCGATATTACAAACTCGTTAAAGGTTCAGAATCTCGATATACTGACGATGCATTTTGAGTTTGCCTTTGTGGGAAAGTTTTTTGAGAATTCTTGTCACTACTTCTCTTGAAGAGTTCAGTTCTTTTGCAATTTCTGTGCGGGTCAGCGGTATGTCCTTGCTTTGCAACACGTCCTGGTGACGTTGAAGGAAGAAAATGATCCGGTCATCCATATTTCTGAATACAACACTGTCTATGGTGCCCAAAAGTTCTCTTACTCTCAGCCGGAAAGTATCAAATACAAACTGATACCAGCTTTTGTATTCTACCATCCACTTATCCATGCACGAAAGTGGAATGGCAAGAATTGTTGTTTTTGTGAAAGCTGTAGCTGTTATTTCACTAAGTCTTTGTTGCGTTCCGCACATCATCGATAAAGCACAGGAATTGCCCGGTTCCAGGTAATGCATGAAATAATTTCCGCCATTCCCATTTTCCCTGCAAACCTTTACCAAGCCATCCAGAATTAACCAAATGGATTTTATGTATTGCCCTTGCCTCATCACATGCTCACCTTTTTTCAAAAACTTGGTTTCTGCAACCTCAACTATGTCGCGAACCAATTCCTTTTCAAAAGAAGGAAAGCGTCTTTGTATTTCATCCGCTGTTAATTTCATATTTTAAAAGATATAATTATCACCAACCTTATAGCCTGATCGCAATCAGCTAAACTACTAACTAATGACATATTATTCTTTTAACGTGACATTTATCACGTTGAGCAGTTCGATAAAAAAATAAGTTTGAATATATTATTAAACTCAAGAACGATATGCAAACAACAACAATGGAATTAGAAATCAACACCATTGAGCTGAAAAAAGCGGCTATGATCTACAGGGCTATTAACCATAACCTGAGACAGGATATTGTGAGACTAATCCACAATTCAGGCGGCATAACGGTCACTGAGATTTATCGCAAACTAAATCTGGAACAATCTGTCGCATCACAACACCTTGCTATTCTAAGAAGAGCAGGGTTTGTGCGTACCGAAAGAGACAGAAGATTCATCTACTACAAGGTTAACTACGATGCCTTCAAAAACATTGAAGAGCAAAGCAAGAGATTATTAAGTTAACTATGGAAGACCCCAGATTAGTTCTTTGGTGAAGGTCTCTGTTTAAAAGAACGGAGACCTTTTGTTCTAATAATTAAACAATTTAATAAAATAATTTACCGATCTAAGTTGCGCAATTAACATTTCGTCGATGAGGGCTAAAACTCAATTCAAAAGCAGTGATGATTGTAATTACCGCAAAACAAAAAGCCCCGCTAGATCAATTCGACGCAGAGCTTTTTTTATTTGTATTTAAAAAATGATTTACGAAGAGGCTCTAAAAACCTTCCCTGTTCTTTCGAGATCTTTCATAACAAACTTAACTATGTAAATGCCACTTGCTCTAAAAGGAAATTGGTAATCCCAACTATTCATCCCCTTATTTACAAAAAGAGCCCTCCGGTTTAGTAGCTTTCCATCAGAGTAGTAAACACTTAGCATTGCCTGACCTTTTTCTTTTGATGTAAATTCAATGATAATCGTCCCCGTTTTTGGCTCAGTGTAAATTCTAAAGTCATCACCAGGCTGCAAATTTTTACTTGAAGAGGGAATCATTGTAGAAGCATCCGTACCCGGACTGTGGTTACAAGAAAATAAACCAACAGTTATTGAAAACAACAAAAAGTAAAACTTCTTCATAAAGGATTCGTATAAAATAATGGTTCAAAAAAATAGTGCAGGTTGTTGCTGCAACCTGCACTACCGACCTGTGAAAGCTTATAGTTTTTTGCCGCTTTTATTCTCTCACCGTCTTGCCCAATTCAGAACTAAAGGCTAAGCCAACAGCGTTTAGACTGTAACCGCAACTATAGTTTACTGTCATTTAAACAGCTATATCTATGTACTGCTCAACCTATTTTAATGAACTAAACTGAAGTAAAAATAAAAATTAGCAAGCGGTGTTTTTAATGATGGCCATCAGCAAAAGTTCTGTTTGTCGTCATCAAAATTTATTCGGGTCGGTTTGATTTTTACAATTTAATTGCTTACAAAACGTAACCCCAAAAAAAGATTATAAAATGATCCTGAATATAAACGAAAACAGAACCATTGGAGAGTTGGAAGACAAATTCAATGAATGTTTTCCCCATCTTCAGATTGAGTTATTTAAAGGAGAGCTTGCTCTAAAAAATAATCACCCTCTTGAACGTTCCTTACGAGTTGGCAGTATTTCAAAAAAAATTTTTAATGAAGACATTGAAATAAAATCATGGGATAAGGTCGGTAAGATAAGGCACCGCCTCAAAGAAAGATCAGGGCTATTTGTAAAAATTTTTTGCGTGCAGAATTCAAAACGAATTGCTTTAGACAAAGAAGACACACTTTGTCAAAGAACTTTCCTATTTAGTCCATCACACATTGCCGCTGACGTCGATGCAGATCTGGACGAAGAAGAAATTCGCCTGTCACTTTAATTACCCTTTTTTGATAGCAGTCACTTCAATGGCTGATAGCCGTCATTCCCAAATGCAAAAACACAACATTAGTTTGCAAAAACTTTTTTTATGGAAATTAGTATTCAATCATTCCATTTGCGGCCGGGCAAAAAATTACTAGGTGCAGTTCAGGACAAATTGATGAAAATTGAAAAAATATACGACCGGATCAATATTTGCGAAGTAACCATCAAAAAAGAAAAAACAGCTGACCAAAAAAACTGCATTATAGAAGCCAAGTTGGATGTGCCAGGAAAAATAATTTTCACAAAGGGCAAGGCCGAGTCCTTTGAAACGGCCTTGAACAAAGTTGTTTATGAGCTCAAAGAGCAACTTACCGAATATAAAGAGTTGCTGAATGAAGTGAGATAATTGCTATAATTCATCAAAGCCACTACAAAAACAAGGTATGTATATTGTAAGCAAGCTGAAAACGCCTTGCGCCTAAAATATTTTCCTTTTCCAAACTCAAATAATCTGACTGGAATGTATCCTGCCACATGTCATTTGTTTTTTTAAATACCTGCACATGTAATCCCATCTCACCAAGGAAACGTTTTCGAAAAGTCGATACTGTATCTGATGATTCAAACTGGATAAATGTCGGAAGAAAATTTCCAATGATTTGCCCGAGTTTGGTGTAGTCGGGAAGCCTGTCATCCCAAAGAGAAGTTTGCCCAGGCACATAGTCTTCGGTATAAAATTCCAATTTTAAATATGGAAATTTCTTTTGAAAATTCTTGTTGACTTCCTTAATGGTCAATTCATTTGATAGCAACAGCTCCATAAAAAAAATTTATGAGTTAATAAAGAAACACTTCCGCCGTGTAGATTAAATCTGTTCTCAAAAGGTGGTTCGACTATCGGGCAGGATTTTGGAAAAGAATATAAAAGACGAAAAAAATGATCAATACAATGATCAATGTATATAATACGGTTACGGTCGCATCGCGGCGCCAGGCAAGATTGCTCTTTTTATGTGAGTAATGTTCCATACTAATCTAATTCGAAAGTGAGGTCGCCTGTAACTCTGTACTCTACTATTTCATTTTGTTTTACAACTGCACTATGATCCTTGATGTAAATTGACTTGATATTGTGCAGGGATTTTGAAGCTTCTTTTACTGCTTGTTGGGCAGCGTCTTCCCAACTTTTAGTTGAGTTGCTCATGATTTCGATAACTTTTACTACTGACATAATAAATGATTGAGAACAGCAAATTATTTTTTGCACGCTTCCCGCGCAATGACGGTGATCAGTATTTACTGAAACTGTGATCAGGTCAAACTGTGCATCAAAGCGGCCTTTGCTTTTTTAAAATTTTGAATCTTCTGCCATGAATGTGTGTTGAGTACGCTTTGTTTTGTGCACCAGCCACGTCTTGCCACAGAAACACCAAAGCCCATAAATTCAAATTGGTTGAGCATGTGTGAATCAGTGCTTATCGTAATGGCCACACCTTTATCAATTGCTTGCTTAACCAAGTCATCCTTTAAATCGAGTCGGTCAGGTTGCGAATTAATTTCAATTGCAGTTCCAGTCGCAACTAATGTTTCAAATAACTTTTCCCAATCAACCCGATAAGCTTCTCTTTTACCGATCAACCTTCCGCTGGGATGCCCAATGCAATTAACAAAAGGATGGTCACACGCTTTGATTAAACGTTCTGAGTTATCGTTTTTAAAACCGGTATGAATTGAAGCTGTAACCCAATCGAACTGCTGCAAAAACTTGTCCGGAAGATCCAAATTGCCGTCGGAAAGAATATCTACTTCCACCCCTTTCTTGATAAAATTCCATCCAAGCTTTGTGTTGATTTTCTCTATTTCCAAAAACTGTTTTTTAAAATCATCAATTTGCAATCCTCCGGCAACTCGTTCGCTTGGGGAATGATCAGTAATCACAATGTATTCGTAGCGGGGAAACTCTTTTAAGACGAATTGCGCGATCGTTTCAATATTTTCCGAGCCATCACTCCATCGGCTATGCATTTGAAGGTCACCCCTGATATCTCTTAGTTCAATAAGTTTTGGAAGTTTATTTTTTCTGGCAAAATCAATCTCATCATTCTCTTCCCTTAATTCAGGTGGCACAAATTGCATGTCGAAGCAACCAAAAATTTCCTCTTCTGTTTTGCCCGCAAGTTTCTTTTCTGTTTTTGCATCGAACACACCGTATTCATTTACTTTCCACCCTTTAGCTTTCGCCCATGTTCTTAATTTTACATTGAATTGCTTGGATCCGGTGAAATAAAGAAGCGCAGCTCCATATTCGTCTTCATTTACCAATCTGATATCCACCTGTGTTGTTGTTTGCTTTAGCAAAAAACTGATCTTGGTTTCACCTTTTACCAAAACTCTTCCCACTTGTTGCATTTTAAGTACCTGGTCCAGAATTTTTTTCCAGTCCTTTTTCTTTGCACAACCAATGATGTCAATGTCACCGATGGTTTCTTTTCGTCTTCTCACACTTCCGGCCAGTTCAGCTTTCTCAATACCTTCAATTGTTTTAATATTGGATAAAATCTCATTTCCTGCCTGCAAAGCCTGAAATAACAACATTCTTTCCTGCCCCGCTTTAAACAATTTCAAACCATGCATCAGGTTTTCAATTTTTTTCGGACCAAATCCTCGTTGTCCTTTCAATTTCCCTTTTTCAATAGCATTGATTAAATCATCCCGGTCGGTAACTCCAAATTTCTTGTGCAGCAATTTCACTGTTGCCGGACCAAATCCTGTTATGTCCATCAATTCCAAAACTGATACAGGAACTTTTCTTTTTAATTCCTCGTATGTTTTAATCTTCCCGCTTTCCAGATATTCGATGATTTTTTCAGCAATGCTTTCGCCAATACCATGAAGCTTGTCCAACGACTTTTTATTTTTTGCATACACAGAAACATCATCTTTCAATCCTTGCACAGTCCGTGAAGCGTTTTCATAAGCAATAGCACGAAAACGCTGCTCAGTGCCGAGATAACGATAAAATGCTGACATGTGATGAAAAATTTCAGCAAGCTCTCTATTGTGCGTTTTATTTTGAAAAGAAGCGTCCATAATTAAAACAACTAAGATTACTATGAAGGAGCAATGAGCACTGTCAAAACAAGTGCTGACTGCTATCAGTGGGGCGAACAGTCCATTCAACTATCTTACTCAAGGTGGAAAAAATTAAATCGATCGGCCTTACAAATAATGCAATAAAAATTTTAGCACATCGCTATTTGCTCCATAAAAATGGAACGATAGAAACTCCGCAAGAATTGTTCAGACGAGTTGCGAAAGCAGTTGCGTCCGCAGAAATAAAATGGAAAACAAAAAAAGAAGTTGAAAAAATTGAAGAATTGTTTTTTGAAATGATGTCCACACTACATTTTCTTCCCAACTCGCCAACATTAATGAATGCAGGAACCTCACTAAATCAATTGAGTGCTTGTTTTGCTTTACCTGTAGAAGATAGTTTGAACGAAATTTTTACAAGTTTAAGAAATGCAGCTCTCATTCAACAAAGCGGCGGTGGAACAGGATTTAATTTTTCGCGTTTGCGGCCGAAAGATGATGCGTTAACTGTTACAAGCGGCACGGCATCCGGACCGGTTTCTTTCATGAAGGTTTTTAATGCTGCAACAGAACACATCAAACACGGCGGGAAACGAAGAGGTGCCAACATGGGAATACTGAATGTTGACCATCCAGACATCGAAGAATTTGTTTCATCAAAAAAGAAAGAGGGGACTCTGAACAATTTCAATATTTCAGTTGGGATCACAGATGCGTTTATGCATGCTGTAGAAAGCAACGAGGATTGGCTTTTGATTAATCCAAACACCAAGAAGATTTCAAAGACGATAAAAGCACAAAAGCTTTGGAACAGCATTGTTGAAAATGCATGGCTCTCTGGCGATCCCGGATTAATTTTTTTGGATACGATCAATGAGACTAATCCATTGATTGGCTTAGGAAAAGTTGAATCAACCAATCCCTGCGGTGAAGTTCCATTGTTTCCTTATGAAGCTTGTAATTTGGGTTCGATTAATGTTGCACGGTTTGTGAAAAAGAATAGGTCATTTGATTGGAAAAAGTTAGAATTAGTTGTCCAAAATGCAATTCAATTTTTAGATGATATCATAGAGATCAACAATTACATCATTAACGATGCATCCATCATTGTGCATGCTAACAGAAAAATTGGTTTAGGCATTATGGGCTGGGCCGATCTATTAATTCTGCAACAAATCCCTTATGACTCTGATGCTGCAATTGCGTTTGCAGAGCGACTAATGAAATTCATCCAACAAAAAGCAGTCGTTGCATCTGAAAAACTGGCAATAGAAAAAGGTTGTTTTCCAAACTGGTACAAAAGCAAATTATATCCGGATCAGTTAAGAAGAAACGCTACCCTGTTGAGTATTGCGCCAACCGGAACAATTTCGATTATTGCCGGGGCATCCTCATCAATTGAACCTCTTTTTGCTTTGGCATTTGAAAGAACACATGTGCTTGATGACACTTCACTACCTGAAGTCAACAATTATTTTCTGGACTATTTAAAAGAATACGATTTGTATTCATCCGAATTAATTGGTCAAATAAAGCAAAAAGGAAACCTGAAAAACGTTTCTTCTATTGCTGACGATGTAAAAGCGATTTTTAAAACAGCCTTAGAAATTTCTCCTGAATGGCATTTAAAACACCAGGCTGTTTTTCAAAAATATGTTGACAATGCAGTTTCGAAAACGATTAACCTTCCGCAATCATCTACCGTTGACGATGTGTCGCACGTTTACAAAATGGCCTGGCAACAAAAATTAAAAGGCATCACCATTTTTCGGTATCGTTCAAAAGAAAAACAGGTGTTACAACAAGGAATTGGCAATGAACCAAATGCATGCACAGTCTGTGTTGTATAAAACAAATGAGTGCCTGTTACTTTAACCAGGCACTCATCCGATTTGAAAACTAAACCTATTCAACTTGCCTTTGTATAACTTTCCACTTCTTGCAACTCGCCATCTTCCACACTAACAATTATATATTTTTTTAGTCCTTCGAGGTTAACAACCCAAATATTTCTGTCACCAGCTTTTATTTTAATAGCCCTTGTGATATTATAATCAGCATAGGCATTTTGCACCTGAGATTTTACATCATCAGGAAGATTATGTTCTTTTCCATATTGAATATGATACACGAGGCTGCCATTCTTTCTAAATAAAGCGTTGTTATCCATGTCACCGGTTATAAACTTAACCAGATAATTCTTATCCATCTTGTACCACTGGGGATTTACAGCATCCTTGAACATTTTATCAAATGACTTGGTAACAGCCTTGTTCACATTTGCTTTCGTATACACAACAACCGGGGGAAGTGTCTTCATACTGTCTTGCGCAAACACAGTATACATAAAGCCCGACAGCATTAAACTTAGCATAAGCCGGAGCAATGTTTTTTGTTTCATAAAAATAAGTTTTGATTTAAGATTAGTCTCTCCTTTTTACAATTTCACAAGTGCAAGTTGAGTCGGTTTTTTGCCCTGTTCAATGATGGCTATCACGGCAAATTATGATGCATATCACCGAAGCCAGGATTTGAACCGGAGTTATTTTAATGATCCTCGTCACACGAGTTACTACTTAAGGTCATAGTTTCTTAACTGATGGGAATTTAGTTTCACCAATAACGATTATTGCTTTAACAATTTCTAATAATTGTCATGGAAAATATTTTAACAGAAAGTGGAATAAAACCTGTGCTAATCGAAAATGCACTTAACTGGCGTTATGCTACAAAAATTTTTGACAAAAAGAAGCTTCCTGAAGAAAAATTTGAATTGCTGCTGGAATCGTTGCGACTTTCTCCATCTTCCATTGGTTTGCAGCCCTGGAAGTTTGTTATTCTCAATAAGAAAATAATACGCAAGGAATTATATAAACTGTCCATGCAACAATCGCAAATTGTTGACGCTTCTCATCTCATCCTTCTTTGCTCTTTAAAAAAACTGAACGCCACTTATGTAAACCATCTAATTGAGTTGGATAAAAAACAAAACAATGGTGAATCCCATTTGGAAGCCTTCAAACCTTACATCATGTCTTTTATTGAATCTAAACCAAGAGAGGAACTGAAAGAATGGATGGCGCAGCAAGTTTATATCGCTTTAGGATTTTTGCTTGAAACCTGTGCACTCTTACATATTGATGCATGTCCAATGGAAGCATTCGATCATGCAAAAGCAAATAAACTTTTAGATCTTTCAAGTCATGACATAGAAAGCCGGGTTGCGGTTGCTATCGGCTATCGTTCATCTAAAGATGAATATGCGAGAATAAAAAAATTAAGGTGGCCAAAAGAAGAAGTGATCGTCACAATATGAAAAATTTCAAAGTTAATATTGTAACGAAGCTTTCTTTCCGGAGTCCGGCAATCTGAAAGCATGATTCCACACGTAGGCGGGATTAGTTACAAAAACAATTATCTTGTCAACAGTGCAAAATCCATTTTTTGCAAGTTTTAGTGTTAATTGATGTGCTCCCTCTCCCATCAATGAGCCAAACATAGGAGTTACCAACAAATCCTGAATGCTTGGTTGTTCAAACATAGCTTCGGTGAAATATTCAAAAACCGTTGAACCAAAAAAAGCAATACCAAAAGATTGTGCCGGGGAAGCTCCTTTATTTCTTATTGTGTTATAATAGAAACTTCCTGCATAAGGATGTTGAACATAGTTTGTTATAGCCGGGTCATCGTCCCACCTCGGAGGTTTGGTCCATGCGTTTTTGAGATGAACGCCGGCATTATTAAAAAGTTTCCTTCCAAAATTGTGATCCCAGTTATTTTGCTCCTTTGATCTTGAAAATAAAAACAGCATTGAAACAACCTGGCTTATAGCAATAGGACCCAATGCATGCGAAAACATCGTGTGTCGCCTTAGAGGAGGCTTAATGAAATTGATACTAAAAAATTTATTTTGAACAATTTTGACAGAATCCGAAAAAGAAGAATCGTTTTTGCTATGATTCGTACGGACAAAAGTTCGCACGTCTGTAGCAATTGGCTTAATGGTATCTTTTTGTTGCAATTCAATTTTTTGATTTGCCCATAGAAATTGTATGAACAGCAAATTGATAATGATGGAAATTATTGTTTTTGAATGACGATTGTCAGTTCTCATAAACCACATATTTAAAAGAGAACGCAAAGGCAATGCATTCAATAATCATTAAATAAAACTTATTTTATCCTGCATGTTTCATCTCTTTTAATTTCTGCAGGTACCCCAAAACTTCTTCATCCGATACCTGGCTAAAATCTTCATAAAAAACACCAACTCCATAAAAACTGTCCGGTATCAATAAAGAAATTAATTCGTCGGCTTCTTTAGTCAATTTATGCGCAGCTGATCTTGAAACAACCGGAGCGGCAACGACAATTTTTTTTGGGTTTTGTTTTTTTAATATTTCGATTGTGGCCAGCAAAGTATTTCCCGTAGCTACCCCGTCATCAATAATGATGACAGTTTTCCCCTCAATATCTTGTGGTTCTTTATCACCCATAAACTTCTTTTGCATTTCGTGCAAGCGAGTCCTGATTTTTTGAACCTGGTTTTGAATATAAAACTCAGTTACATTTTCATGTGGAATAACAAACATATCCTTTAGTCCAACCGCACCAATTGCATATTCCTTGTTCAAAGGATGCCCAAGCTTTTTTACAAGAACAATTTCGAGAGGCATGTTCAATTCTTTGGCCACTTCGTAAGCAACAGGCACTCCACCGCGGGGCACTGCCAATAAAACACCCGGAACATTTTGATATTTTCTGAGCTTTTCTGCTAACAGCCTTCCGGCCTCACTTCTATCGCGGAACATAAAATAACTTTTAGTTGTACAATTCTAATGGTTGCATATGCATTTCAAACCAGTTGGCAGCTAATACACAGACTTTTTCCATTGTTCCTTTTTCCTCAAATAAATGTGTTGCTGCATGAACAATCTCGAGTTTCTTTTCGCAGTTTAATTCGTTCAAAGCTTTTTGATTCAAACGCATAACATCAAAATCCAAATTGCCAACAATTAGCAAAACCGGCGCTTTTACAAATGGCAGATCTTTCATCGCTAAATCAGGCCTTCCACCTCTTGATACTACAGCTCCAATTTGAGGTAATTCAGCAGCGGCCATCAATGCTGCAGCAGCACCCGTGCTTGCACCAAAATATCCGATTCGCAAACCCTTAAAATCTTTTTGTTGCTCAACCCACGAGGTCACTTGCTTTAAGCGCTGCGCCAGCAATCGAATATTAAAACGATTCTCGTAATTCCTGTCTTCATCATAAGTCAATAAATCAAAAAGAAAAGTAGCAATGCCATGTTGGTTCAAATAAGACGCGACCATTTGATTTCTTGGACTCAACCTGCTACTCCCGCTTCCATGCGCAAACAAGACCAACCCATGTGCTTGTGGCGGAATTGAAAAATCACCCTTGAGTTCAACTGCACCAACAGGAATTGTGACTGTGCTTTTGTTAATGTAAGGATACATACCGTTTTTAATTATAACCAAACCTACCATCAACAACGCCCACATGCAATGACCACCATCAGCGCTTTCTTTGACGGTGCTCATTGTTACACAAACTACATTGATCGTGCTTTGATAAAAAAACATAACATGCCTCGCCATATCCTTAAAGAAGCATTGCCTGAAGAAGAAACAATTGTTTCATTGATTGAAGACAAATCTTATTCACTGATGAATGAAAAAGACTTGCAGCCACTCTTTGATCGCATAGGTGATGCGCAAATTGTTTTGTTGGGAGAAGCTTCCCATGGTACACATGAATTTTATACATGGCGATCGTATATCACGCAACAATTGATCAAGCAAAAAGGGTTTCAATTTATCGGCGTTGAAGGTGACTGGCCGGATTGTTATCAACTGAACCGCTACATAAAAAATTATCCTTCTGCAGGAAAAAATTCTTTTGAGGTATTAAAACAATTCAATCGTTGGCCAACATGGATGTGGGCTAACTGGGAAATTGTAGCACTGGCAGAATGGTTGTATGATCACAACAAATCTTTGCCGGTAAATAAAAAAATCGGGTTTTATGGACTGGATGTTTACAGTCTTTGGGAAAGCATGAACGCTATCATGAAATATCTGAAGCATATTGATCCGTCTGCACTAAAAACTGCCGAAGAAGCCTTCCATTGTTTTGAACCATATCAAAAGGATGAGGGAAAATCGTATGCAAGGGCAACACAGTTTGTTCCTGAACTGTGCAAGGATGAAGTGGTTGAACTGCTGCGAAAAATAAAAGAACGTTTGCCTCAATACAATACTGATCATGAAAACGTTTTTAATGTGCAGCAAAATGCTTACGTAACTGTAAACGCAGAGCGATATTATCGTGCTATGATCAAAGGCGGAGCTCATTCATGGAATGTAAGAGACAGTCACATGTCTGATACACTGGACAGACTCTTGCAATTTCATGGTGAAGGAACCAAAGCAATTATCTGGGAACACAACACTCACATTGGTGACGCAAGAGCAACGGATATGACAACTGATGGCATGTTCAATGTTGGAGAATTAGTGCGGTTAAAACATCATGAAAAAGGCGTTGTGCTCGTAGGCTTCGGCTCTTACAGAGGGGAAGTCATTGCAGGAAAAAGTTGGGGAGCAGAAATGGAACGGATTGAAATGCCACCGGCAATGAAAGGAAGTTGGGAATTTATGCTTCACAAAGCGGGACCTGAAAATAAATTATTGCTGATGGATGATTTTATGAATTACCAGTTGATGGAAAATCATATTGGCCATCGTGCTATTGGTGTAGTTTATAATCCAAAATACGAGCAATACGGAAATTATGTCCCAAGCCTGTTGCCAATGAGATATGATGCGTTCATCTATTTTGATCATACGCATGCATTGCACCCGCTTCACATTGAACCAGATGGTCATCAAATGCCCGAAACGTATCCTTTTGGAGTCTGAAATTTTATTCACTATTAAATTTTCACAGTTATGAAAAATGATCTTGAAATTCAACAGGATGTTATGAATGAATTGAAATGGCAACCATTTTTAAAAGCATCAAATATTGGTGTTTCAGTCAAAAATGGAATTGTTACTCTTTCAGGAAACGTTGACAGCTATGCACAAAAAATCGACGCCGAAAGAATAGCAAGAAAAGTTACCGGCGTAAAAGCAATCGCAGAAGATATTCAAATTGGCGTTTCTCCTGTTTTCAAAAAAACTGACACCGACATTGCAGAATCTGTTCTCAATGCATTGAAATGGCATTCTGCAGTTCCTGAAGAAAAAATCCGTGTAAAAGTGGAAGAAGGCGTTGTTACATTAGATGGCGAAGTAGAATGGGATTATCAACGCAGTTCTGCCAAAAATGCAATCAGCGGATTGTTAGGCGTTAAAAATGTTATCAATCTCATAACAGTACAACCAAAGGCAATTGCTTCGGATATTAAATTAAAAATCAGCCAGGCACTGCGCCGCACAGCAGCAGTTGATGCTGAAAGAATTAATGTTGATGTAACCGGCACAAGAGTGATTCTTCATGGCAAAGTAAAATCCTTTGCGGAGAAAGAAGATATTGAATCAGCCGTGTGGTGTGCTCCAGGCGTCAACAAAGTTGAAAGTTATATTGAAGTAGAACCCGCCGAAGTGTACACATTTTAAACGAAGAAGGCAGTGCACTTGCATTGCCTTCTCTAACTATTTTATAAACTATGAATACTTTTCCAAACTACGAAGCTTCTAAAGTCGATGATTTTAAAACCCTGCAATTGAGCTGCATTTCATTTTTAGAAAACGAAATGATCCCATCAAGATATACTTGTGATGGCATCAACATAAATCCAGCCATTCGCATCGACGGAATTCCCGAAAAAGCAAAAACAATCGCCATCATTGTTGAAGATCCCGATGTGCCTCACGATAGTTTTTGTCACTGGATTGCCTGGAACATACCGGTTACACATTTGATTAAAGAAAAAGAAAACCGTGGAATATTTGGCATCAACGATTATGGATATCACCGCTACAACGGTCCATGTCCATTTTCATTAACGCATCGTTACTTCTACAAAGTTTATGCATTGGATTGTGTACTTAGTATTTCTGAAAGCTCCACAAGGCAGGATTTGCTGGAAGCAATGAGTGAACATATTTTAGGCTTCGGAAGCATCACCGGAAAATATAAAAGAAAAAAATCACCACATAAGAAAGTTATGCCAGTTAAAACCGATCAACCGAAAAACGAACAATTGCAAGCGCTTTTAGATGAAAGGGGAAAGATTTGCGTTTCCATTATTTTACCGGTTCATAATTTATCTATCGATCAGAAAGCAGATAAAACGCACCTGTCAAAAGCCATCAAAGAAGTTTCCGAAACATTGAATTCGAACTATCCAAATGAAGCACCTTCCTTCATTGAAAAGCTAAATAATCTCCATGATGAAATAAGCTTTAACCGGAACGATGAAGGCATCGGCTTGTATGTTTCGCAAGGGGTAAGTTTTTATATTACATTTCCATTTTCGGTTGCAGAAAGATTTTCTGTACAAAAAAGTTTTCTTCTGAAGGAATTTTTATTGAAAGAGCAATACTCAATTCCATATAATGTTTTGTATATCGATGAACATGAAATCAGGTTGTATTCAGGAAAGCTTAAACAGCTTGATGAAATTAAAAATGGAAATTTCCCAATGTTCTTCGAAGATCAATATGAATATCAGCCTCCTTCAAGAAGTACTTCACTTGCAGGAAATGCACATGTAAAAAGTTTCGAAAAAGAGCAGTCCGAAATTGAATACATCCGCCACAAAAACTTTCTGAAGCGGGCAGATGAGTTGCTCAACAGTCAATTTCAAAATGAAGAAGTGTTGATACTGTGTGGAATGAGAAAATACATTTCAGCTTTTGTAAATCGCACTTCACACGCAAATAAAATTGTCAGCGTTCTATATGGAAATTATAACCGTTTCACAGAAACCGATTTTAGCACAATGGTCTGGCCCTCTATAAAGGCATATGGAGATGAACGCATGATGGATGAGTTAAACGAATACAATGAAAAAATAGGAGAAGGCCTGTGCGAGGAAGGTATCGGGGGAGTTTGGGAAGCAGTTGCTGGGGGAAGAGGTGAAGTTTTACTGGTCGAAAAAAACTATGAAACGAAAGGTTTTTTGGATACTTCAGCTGATTGGCAAATTCATTTGCATGCTTCAAAGCATTCCGCTGTTGAGGTAAATGCAGTTAACGAGCTGCTGGCAAACACTTTGGAAAAAAATGGACGAATTGTATTTGTTGAAGACGGTATGTTAAACAGGCATCAGCACATTGCATTGATCACAAGATTTTAAAAATTCAATCACACCGCTACTGTGTGTCACGTTGCCAACAATCAGTGTGTTGAATGATAGCTGTCATGATAAACTTTTGACGCGATTTCTAGATTTATGCCAGAATGAAAAAGCATATTCTTTGCTGGGTGCTCTTTTCTCCAATTTTTCTCCAGGCGCAAAAATGGTCTTTGCAACAATGTGTTGATTCGGCAATAAAAAATAATCTGACCATTTTACAAGCTTACGACAATGTACAAACGTCCTCTCTTATTTTATTTCAAAGTCGTTGGACACAATATCCAAACCTGAGTGCAAATGCTTCCCAAAATTTTAATTTCGGGAGATCACTTGATCAAACAACTTACCAGTTTAGCGATCGCAGATCACGAACAAATAGCGTTTCACTGAATTCAAGTGTTGTACTTTACAACGGAGGAGAAATAAAAAATACAATTCGTCAAAACCTCTTATCTCTCGACGCTTCCTATTATGAGCTACAACAATTGAAAGATCAGATTAGCCTTGATGTTGTCAACGCATTTATCACTGTTCTTTATGCAAACGAATCAGTAAGCAACGTGCTGCTTCAACAACAGTCAACAAAGGAACTGATGCGAAGTACTGAATTGCTGGTGCAAGCAGGGAAAAAAGCCGCGAGTGATTTGGCGCAATTAAAAGCACAGGCTGCAACCGAAAGCTATAATCTTGCTGTTGCACAGGGAGATCTGCGAACCTCAAAATTGAACCTGCAACAGTTAATGGAAATTCCATACGACGGAAACTTTGACATTGCTGTTCCGTTTTTGCCCCCAGCAGATTTGAACCTTCTGCCGGCTTCTACTCAGGTTTACAACATCGCTTTGCAAAATCAACCTTCGATTAAAAGCAGCGAGTTACAAATTGAAATCCAAAAACTATCCCTAAAAATTTCACGTGCAGGTTTGTATCCGAAACTAAGTTTCAATGCGGGGCTCAATAGCAATTATTCAAGCTTGAGTAACCTCAGTAAGATTAGTGCGGTTTCCTCGCTTGAAACAATTGGTTATTTGAAAGACAATATGAACCAGGAAGTGGTAAACTACATTGAAAGAAACATTTACACTGCCCAGAGCTATCCCTTTTTCCGACAACTTTCCGACAAATTCAACCAATCAGTCTCACTCAGTTTATCAGTACCGATTTTTAACGGAAAACAAGTGCGGTACGCAATAAAAAAACAGGAAGTAAATATTCATGCAGCCGAGTTAAATGACAGACTTAATAAAAATACATTGCGAAAAAATATTGAGCAGGCAGGCGTTGATGCAGGCAATGCTCAAATGAAATACCTGGCAGCTAAAGAAGCACTGAATGCCGAAGAAATAACTTATCAAAACCTGCAAATATTGTTTGAAGCATCGAAAGCAACTGCCGTTGATCTTTTGATAGAAAAAAATAAATATGCAGTAACAACATCCCAGCTATTACAAGCGAAATATGATTTGGTGTTAAAGCTAAAAGTGCTCGATTATTACCAGGGCAAACCTTTGTACTTAAGGTAAAACAATTGTCATGAAAAAGAAAACAATCATCATAGTTTCTGTTATTGTTGTGCTTGTGCTAGGTGGCGGCATCTATTATTATTTAAAAAGCAAGCAGCAAACAAAAACAGAATGGCTTACTGAACGTCCTGAAAAAAGAGATATTCAAATTTTAGTAACGGCTACCGGCACCGTTAACGCAGTTCAATCGGTTGAAGTTGGCACACAGGTTTCAGGAGTGATTTCAAAGATTTGGGTCGATTTTAATGATATAGTTAAAAAAAACCAACCAATTGCGCAGTTGGACATGGCAAATCTTCTTTCGACCTTAAATGAAGCAAACGCAAATCTTGTGAAAGCCCAGGCGATATATTCACAAATGAAGGCTGAGTACGACCGGAATGTTTTTTTGTTTGGGAAAAAAGTAATTCCAAAAGCAGATTATGATGTTGCATTGAGTAATTATCAATCTTCCAAAACTTCTGTGACTGCTTCCAGTGCGCAGGTGCAAAGAGCGCAAACCAATTTGCAATACGCAACAATCAGGGCACCTATTAACGGAGTCATTGTAAGTCGCGATGTAGATGTCGGACAAACTGTGGCTGCAAGTTTTTCAACACCCAAACTGTTTGTTATTGCAAATGATTTAAAAAAAATGCAGCTACAGGCAAATGTGGATGAAGCGGATATTGGACAGGTCAAAACGGGACAACCTGTTCTATTTAAAGTTGATGCCTATCCTGATGATACCTTCCACGGAATTGTAAAACAAATCCGTTTGCAACCAAACGTTGTCCAAAACGTCGTGAATTATTCCGTTATCATCGATGCTCCGAATCCTGATTTAAAATTGTTGCCAGGCATGAACGCCGACATATCAATTATTGTAGCAGAGAAAAAAAATGTATTGGCAATTCCACTCGCCGCAACAAAATTTTCACCACCCAACGAATTCGACTCGTTAAAAAAGAAAGGTCGTTATGTCTATATTCTTGAAAACAATCAGCCAAAACCAATTGCGATTGCAACAGGACTATCTGATGGAGTGTATGTTGAATTAACCAAGGGCAATATCAATCCACAGTCCGTTTTGCTAACCGGCATACAAACGAAGGAAAATTCCACAACGCAATCTGGAGGTCTATTCCAGGCGCCGAGACCGGCTGCACGTTCTTCAATGCGAAACCTGAGATAATGGAAACAAGTGCTTTGATATCAGTGAAACATCTTTTCAAAATTTACAAAGCAGGCGATGAACAATTGTATGCATTGAAGGACGTCACAATTGACATAGCTGAGGGAGAATATTTAGCCATCATGGGTTCAAGCGGTTCGGGCAAATCAACTTTCATGAACATTATCGGATTGTTGGACGAACCAACAAAAGGCGAATATTTTTTTAATGGCAAGAACATGATCGGCACTTCAAAGATTGAAAGAGCTCATTGGCGAAGGGACAATATCGGTTTTGTTTTTCAAAGCTTTAATCTTTTGCCGAGAACAACAGCTTTTGACAACGTTGAATTACCATTGATCTACAGTTCTTCACTTTCAAAACCGGCAAGAAAAGACAAGGTAGAACAAGCATTAATTGCTGTCGGTTTGAAAGAAAGAATGTATCATCTTCCCAATAAACTTTCAGGAGGACAACAACAAAGAGTTTCCATTGCACGAGCAATTGTCAACAATCCCAAAGTAATTCTTGCCGATGAACCCACTGGTAATCTTGATACAAAAACAAGTATGGAGATTATTGAAATTTTCCAACAACTAAATGAAAGTGGAATTACAATTGTAATGATCACTCATGAAGCTGATATTGGCCAAACTGCAAAAAACAAAATTGTCTTTAAAGATGGAAGGATCATAGAAGAACAAAAAATTGGTCAACGTCTTATTGCTAAAGCAGAATTAGAAACATTCAAGCAATCAGAAAACAAACTAAATCCAAAATTGCAGCAATGAACATCCGCAGCAATATAAAACTATCCTTCAAAGCACTTGGCAAAAACAGGTTCCGCACTTTTCTTACTATGCTGGGAATTATTATTGGTGTTGCAGCCGTAATTGCCATGCAAGCAATTGGAAATGGTTCAAGTTCAGATATTAATAAACGAATCAGCAGCCTTGGAAGCAATTTAATTATGATCTCTCCCGCCGCGGCTACAACTGGCGGTGTCCGTTTGGAATCTGGATCGGCAGCCGTTTTAAGAAAAGAAGATGCGGACATCTTAATAAACGGAGCTCCGGACATACAGGCCGTTTCTCCAATGGTTCGCCAGGCTTCCCAGATAAAATACGGTAATGAAAACTGGAGAACGAATGTCATCGGTGCCTATGCAGATTACTTTTTTATTCGTGATTACGAACTAAGTTATGGATCTGCATTTACCGATGATGAAGAAAAAAAATTGGTAAAGGTTTGTGTTGTTGGAAAAACGGTTGCCAACAATTTGTTCGGGGAAAATGTAAACGCTGTGGGGAAAACCATTCGAATCGGCACAGTTCCGTTTTTAGTTACAGGCCTCTTAAAATCAAAAGGAAGCGGCTTTGGCCAAGACCAGGATGATATTATCATTGCTCCCTTTTCTACTGTTCAAAGACGAATGCTCGGTACAGATAAAATCCAACAAATTTTTGCATCGGCGGTTTCTGAAGATGTTGTAAATAATGCAGTGCAAGAAGCAAGAACTGCTTTGCGAAAGAAACATAAACTTCAAACTTCTCAGGCAGATGATTTTAACATTGGAACCCAATCAGAAATAAGAGAGACCCTTAACCAGGTTATTGGAACCATTACAGTTTTACTTGCGGTGATAGCAGCCATTTCTTTGGTTGTTGGCGGCATTGGTGTGATGAATATTATGTTGGTATCGGTTACGGAACGAACAAGAGAAATTGGAATCAGGATGGCGGTAGGTGCCACACCAATGGATGTACAGTTTCAAATGCTAATCGAAGCAATGTCATTAAGCCTTGCTGGGGGTGTAATTGGAATTTTATTAGGAGTTGCAACTTCCTTCATTGTTACATCCATTGCCGGGTGGACAACATTGATCTCAATTCAATCCATCATCATTTCGTTTGTTGTAAGCACTTTCATTGGAATATTTTTCGGATGGTACCCTGCACGAAAAGCAGCAAGGTTAAATCCTATTGATGCATTGCGTTATGAATGATCCAAAAATGAACACAATTGAAATAACAGCACTCTCAAAAAAATACAAAGATCTCACCGCAGTTGATGGTGTTAACTTATCAATTGCAAAGGGAGAAATCTTCGGGTTGCTTGGCCCTAATGGTGCAGGCAAGACAACACTTCTTATGATGTTGTCTACCCTTTTAAAGCCGACAGCAGGCAAAGCCCTTGTCAATGGTTATGATGTAATTAAACAGCCGGCAAAAGTGCGTAAGTCAATAGGCATGGTTTTCCAGGATCCAAGTTCTGATGAACTTCTTTCCGCATATGAAAATCTCAAACTTCATGCATTGATGTACGATGTACCATTAAAACATATCAACAACAAGATTGATGAAGTACTTGCATTAGTAGGACTTGAAAAAAGGAAGCAGGATAAAGTAAAGCAATTTTCAGGGGGTATGAGGCGAAGAATGGAAATAGCCAGAGGACTTCTTCATCAGCCCCAGGTTTTATTTCTCGATGAACCTACCCTGGGTCTTGACCCCCAAACAAGGGAACACATTTGGAATTACATTGAATCTCTAGCTCAGCAAACCGGGATGACAATAATCTTAACGACCCACTATATGGAAGAAGCCGAAAAACTTTGCACCAAAATTGGCATCATTGATCATGGAAAAATTATAGCACACGATACAACAGAAAAATTAAGAGAAACAGTGGAAGGCGACCTGGTGGTTCTCGAAGGCAAAAACATTCTTACTGAAGAACTGAGAAAAATTCCGTTTATAAAAAAAATTACTGTCGTTAATAAGCATGTCGAACTCACAGTAACTGATGCAGCAAAAAATCTGCAACAACTGCTTGTAACCATTGGAAGTATTGACTTCATTGAAGTACACCCTCCCGACCTGAATGATGTATTTCTTTATTATACCGGAAAACAAATCAGGGAAACAGAAGGCGGAACAATGGAACATTTTCGGTCAATAACCAGAGCAAGACAAACCAAATGAAAAAGTCAATTGTAAAAGGAATTTATGCGCTTTGGTACCGTGAGTTCAAAGTTTTTTTAAACGAACGAAGTAGAATTGTCTCTTCTGTTTTTCTTCCGATTTTTTGGTATTTCATTTTCGGCAGCGGAGTCGGAAGCATTACAGCTACAGGTGGAGTAAAATATCAGCATTTTATTTTTCCCGGCTTTCTTGCAATGACAATTATTTTCAGTTCGCTTTTCAACGGAGCTTATATTGTCTGGGATAAAAAAATTGATTTTTTAAAAGAAGTTCTGATTGCTCCACTTTCACGAACAACAATTTTCATCGGAAAGGTTGTTGGTGGAATGACAGATGCATTAATACAGGCTTCCATCCTGATTATTATTGGTTGTTTTCTGGGAATTCCGTTTACTGCATTCAAAATCGTCGTTTCGTTTTTTATTCTGTTTGTATTTACCATTGGATTGGTCAGCTTAGGACTGATTATTGGTTCCTTTTTAGAAAGTCCTGAGAGTTTTGGTTTGGTATCCAGCTTCGTAGTTTATCCCTTGTTCTTATTATCAGGTTCTTTGTACCCCTTAAGTAACCTTCCTTCCTGGATGAAAGTGCTCACACATCTAGATCCTGCAACATATGCTGTTGATGGTTTGAGACAGGTAATTCTCAAAACCAGTACAATGTCTTTAGCACACAACCTAACGATCATTGTAATATTCGATTTTGTGTTAATCATCATTGGCAGCTGGGCTTTTCAACGAATGAAATTGTAGCAATGATAAGAGTCAGAAATCGTACTGACAGCTCTCATGCTCAAATGAATCTGAAGGAAATAATTTACCGATCTAATAAAAATATTTTTATGAACATCGAATTTCATGTGCCGCACCACGAAGTAAAAGAATGGATCATTAATTACATGAAAGAAGAGTTAATACATCTTCATAAAGATTATAAAGAAATTGGCAGAGCAGAAGTTTTTTTCAGCGAACGAATGAACGATTTAATACCTGAAAAAATTTGTGAAGTTGACCTTTCTGCATTTAGTGATTCTATAAAAATCAAACGAATTGCCAACAGTTTTGACCAGGCTGCAAGAGAAGTGATTAAAGAATTGCATGAAAAATTAGAGCAGCATTTGAAAATGCAAAATCAACCACCTGATGAAATTACGAGCACTATAAAAGTGTAATTGAAAATTACCCGGAAGTCAATGAAGTTTGAATTTTAGTGAGCAATTCCTGCTCGGAGAAAGGCTTTTTTAAAAAGCCATTTGCAGATTTCAAAATTTCCCTTTGTATTTCCGGAGCCGTTCCTGCAGAGAAAAAAATAAGTGGAATTTCTTTTACGGCCTTGTTTGCTTTTGCCAGTTTCAAAAACATTTTCCCATCAGTTTCTGGCATCATAATATCGCAGAGGATCAGGTCGGGCAGATGTTTTTTCGCAAGCTCAAACCCTTCACCACCATTCTTTGCAGTCAACACAAAGTAATTATTCACTTCCAGCAGTTCCGCTGTGTTTTCCCTTACTTCGGCATTGTCTTCAATAATGAGAATTGTTTGCATCAAAACAAAACTATCTTTCCTTGCAAAAAAGAAACATGAGTTTTATCAGTTGAAAACATTATTCTGTGCAGGTATCGGTTTTTTGAATTATTATTAACAACTGCTATAATAATTAATGGGGACTTCGGGGAATTACAATTGTAAAAGTTGTCCCGATATTTTCTGTACTTGTGAAAGACATGTTGCCGCCCAGCAGTTCAATGTATTTCTTCACTATATTTAATCCCAACCCTGTTCCCTGAATATTGGTAGCATTGTTGGCTCTGAAAAATTTATCGAACAAGTTTTTTTTCGCTTCTTCGGGAATTCCTATTCCCTGGTCTTTTACAGAGACGGTTACCAAATTATCACCCACCTCTGCATTAACAAAAATTTTCTTTTCCTCGAAAGAATATTTAATAGCGTTGGACAAAAGATTCAACATCACATTTCGAAAGATCTTTTTATCGTAGCAAACGCTTGTTGCTCCTTTACAGGAAAAAATAATTTCCTGGTTCTTTTTCTTGCGCATGCCATCTACTTCATCAATTACATCTTCAATAAATTCCTTAAGATCAAAATCACTATTATGAATCTCAACCTTACCGGTTTCCAGCTTTTCAAGAGACAGAAAATCATCAAGGATATTTGTCAGATTTCTTACTGAAGATTTAATGCGGTCTATATGCTTTGCACGTTTTTCGGTTTGTTCCGCGTTGGTATAATGTTCAACCAGCGATGTACTTGAAAGAATTGCACTCAGCGGCGTCCGAAATTCGTGTGAAGCAATAGAAACGAATCTCGATTTCATTTCGTTCAATTCCTTTTCTCTTTCCAAGGCTTGCGTCAACTCAAGTGTTCTTTCTTTTACCTTATGCTCCAGTTCCTCGTTTATCTTGTGCAATCTTTCTTCTGCGAATTTGCGCTGGGTAATATCGCTTCTAATCGCGAGGTATTGGTAAGGCTTGCCTTTTTCATTTAGAAAAGGAACAATGGTTGTATCTACCCAATAAAAAGTTCCGTCTTTGGCTTTATTTTTCAGTTCACCCCGCCATATTTTTCCGTTGGCAATAGTTACCCAAAGATTTTTTATAAACTCTTTTGAATGAAAACCTGAGTTAATGATGCGGTGATCCTGACCCAGCAATTCCTCCCGTGAATATTTCGAAATGTTGCAAAAATTATCATTTACATGCTTAAGTATTCCTTTTTGATCTGTGATAGCTACGATAGATGATTCATCGAGAGCATGTTTATAATCGAGGGTTTCCGATTGGCTTTTTTGAAGTTGTTTTTCAAGCTCGAAATTTAGTCGTATCACTTCGTCTTCGGCCTTTTTCCTTCTTGTCAAATCACGGGTTAATTTTCCAAATCCCAACAAAGCTCCCTGTTCATCTCTCAACGCAGTAATAATGGTATTGGCAAAGAATGTGCTGCCGTCTTTTCGAACACGCCAGCCTTCTGCTTCAAAATGTCCCAATTCTTTTGCCACCTGCAGATTTGATTGCGGCACGCCGGCTTTTTTTTCTTCGTTGGTATAAAAAACTGAAAAGTCCCTGCCGATAATTTCTTCTGGCGAATAACCTTTGATCTGTTCTGCACCTTTGTTCCAGCTAATAACAGTTCCTTCAATATCAAGTATTATAATAGCATAATCCACTACATTTTTGATTAGATACTTGAAGATTTCCGGATCGATTTGAGGAATCGCTTTTTGCATGAAGATCTTTTAATCCCTGCGGTAAATTTAGCGACTACAACTGTTTTCACAATAAAAACTACATTCATTAATTGTGATTTCTATTAGATTTTCCACTGATAACAATCAACTTCTTTGCTTCGCAAATCATAGAAAACTTGTTTTTGACAACTATACCTTCAACGAAGATTTGCACACCGCTAATAGAAACAACCAATGAACCACAAAACATTTTTGTTATGAAACAGTTACCTGAAATAACATCCGTACAAAGCAAGGTTAGATTTCTTGATACCGACTTGCAAAAGCTGCTTGATAGAAAAAATGAAATTCGCTGGTTTTGGAAAAGGAACAATGAAATAAAGGCAACTGTAATGATTGATGGTTATGAAACCATCAAATCAACGTCTGTTAATATTCTTTTGAAGGGCATTGTCGAAATTTGTTTCTCCGGTCACAACAAGAAGGATATTGGTGTAATTTTTGTTCCTGCAAGAACTCATTTTTTGGTTACTTGTATCAGCCGTAATAATGGAAATTATTTTCCGGCTATGGAGGCCTCCTTATCATGAAAGCGTTTAAAAGGCCGGATATAGGTCCGGCCTTCGCATCACATGAAACAAGCTGTCATGATTCACATCGTTTTCAGCACTTTTTGCTCCTGTTTTTGCAGCACATTATTTTTTACCATGCTTTGAATAATCTTCTGTCCATATTCATGTGCCAACGCATCTGTTGATGAAGGAGAAAAAGATTGTGTTTGCACGGAGAAAAGAAGTTTGTTGATGCTCAGGTCATAGAAATTACTTTCCCAGAAATATTTTGTTGTCACTTCATAATAACCCGGCTCTTCAATGCGCATGTACATTGAATTATAATAACCCCAAACTCTTCTGTGATAGGTGATATAAGGAGAATACATCACTCTTCCCGGAACATAATTTCTCTCTTTTTGCTTATCCAAAAGCACTATGGTAACCACAGCGTCGATACTGTCCTCTACTAATTTTATCATCGCTTGCTGTTCGTTCATATCCTGGAACATTTTAGGGCCGTACACTTGGTAGGCGGAAAAAACATTGTAACCAAGATCCTTTAAATCGCCAACCAAATGATTTTCCATCTGGATTCTAACATTTCTATCGGCTTCGCGAACAATACCAAGAACCATCACCTTGTTGTATTTTTTTGGAGAAACGTCCGGAGCTTTCCAGACGGATGTGACAGATATTGCTGAGCAACTGAATAAGAACAGCATTATCGTCAACAGCCTTATTGTTCGAATCGTTTTCATAAATTTTTTTTACTAAACGAAACTATCTCTCTCATAAACAAGCATCAATGACGGTCATCACAATGGCCTGCGATTGTAATCAGCAATTAAAAAAGATCAACGAGATAATGAGCAAATTCAGCTTTGGTTTTCGAAAAAATCTCTTCAGCTTTCTGAATATCGCTTCTTAACTTCTTTTGATTTTGTATTACCTCCCTGAAAATTTCTCCATCAACATAAATATCTTTTTGAAGCAATTTGGTTTGCTTTCTTAGCTCAGAGGAAAGAAAATCCAAAACCTGATCCTGTGACAAAAATTCCTCCTGGAATTTTTCGGCTGCTAACAGCAAATCTTCGTCTTCTGTGCTACCAACCACTTCTGCCAGTCTTGATTTATAAAAAACATTTTCTTGTTTTAGAAAAACCAGTAGTCTTGCCCATTCTTCCGATTCATAAATAAACTGTTCAATAACAGTTTCAGGGTACATTTCTTTCATAATCCAATATTTGAATTTTAAACCAGTTCTGCCAACGATTTTGTTTTGATGTATTCTTTAGATGCCGCTTTATGGATCAAGAGATATTCAATAATGTGCTGAAAATTGACTACTCCCAAAAAGTTCTTCCTGTCGAACACAGGATAAATTTTCTCTTCATTTTCTGAAAAGGTGTTGAGTACATCTTCCACTTGCATTTCTGCTTCAAGGTGATCAATGTCCTGTTTCATTAATTCTGAAATTTTTTTATCGTAAGACTGTTCTGAAACAGCTTTCATTACTTCCATGCGGTTTAGTGTCCCAACCGGGCTGCCTTCTACCATAACAAGAAAATATTTGCTGTGATTATTTTCTAAAATATTAGCAGCTTCATTTACAGTAATTCCCGCATCCATGCTGTCGTAGTCATACATCACGACATCTTTCAATTGAATACCCCTTACAAGCGTTTTAATTTGTAAATAAGATTCCTCTGCCCTTGCAAACAAAATGATGAACACCCCGATAAGGGCAACAATAAAATTCATCGTTAGCACGCCAACAATGATTATAATAAAAGCAATGACTTTGCCAACGCCTGCAGCAATGGAAGTGGCTTTGATATAATTGAACTTCAAAGCAAGCAGTGCCCGCAAAATTCTTCCGCCATCCATTGGGAAAGCAGGTATTAAATTGAATACAGCTAAAAAAATATTTGTCCAGCCCAACATGAACAAAATATTTCCTTTGTTCAATTCACCTGAATATTCTTCAAATCCTTTCCATGAAAAATGTTGCGGAGCAAATAATAACAGCAATGCTGCAAGCACAAAACTTACAATAGGCCCGGCGCCGCTGATTAATAATTCCTGTCTTGGATTTTCAGGAAGCTTTTCAATACTGGCAATCCCACCGATAGGATAAAGCGTAATTCTTTTCGCATTGATACCAAACAATGCCGCGACAAAAGCATGTCCATATTCATGCACCACAACACACGCAAAGACGGAAACAGTGAACACCATCGACCAAATCAATTGCTGCCATTGCATCCCGGATGCGAGGTAAACAACCAATAACCAAACAACAAAAAATAAAAACGTGAAGTGCAGGTAAACGCTTATTCCTTTTATTGTAACCAGTTTTAATGATGTTTTCATAAAAAAGAATTGACGTTTAAAAAAGCCCCGTCCCGCCTTAAGCGGGACGAAAGGGCTACTTATAGGGCTTTAGGCCATGCAGTAGATGGCTCTATTTCACAGCAATTTTTTTAGTTGCTGTAATTTTTTTTGCTTCTTCCAAACGCGGAAGTTTCAAGTACAAAACACCGTCTTCATAACGGGCATCAATTGCATCAAGCTTTACATCTTCAGGAACAGTGAAGCTGCGTGAGAAAGAAGTGTAGTTGTACTCCTTACGGGTAAATCTTTCTTCTTTTTCTTCAAACTTCTCTTCCTTTTCTGAACTGATGGTAAGCATGTTGCCTTCGATGTCAATGTTGAAATCATCTTTCTTCAAGCCTGGAGCTGCAAGAGATACCATGTAAAAGTTTTAATTCTCTTTTACATTTACTGCAGGAACAGTCATAATTCTTTCTAGCAAGCTACTGTTATCAAACCATTCGTTCCATGGTTTAAAGAAATCCTCAAATAATGACGGTGTCATTAATGATCTTGTTAAGGCCTTGGTTGTCATACCATTTAATTTTTATTGTTTGACTTAAAATCTACAAACCAAATGTCCAATTATGCATAAGCGAAAACAAAGACAGCCGTCATTAAAAAGCATGTTTGTGGTCAGACAATTTTGAGAGAGAAACAGGTCTTAAATTGGCTTTGTATAATTCAAACCAGCCAACACTAATAAAAGCGGTAAGAATACTAATCGCAAATTGGTTTATCGAAATCACACTCATTCCAAAATGTTCTCGAACAAAAGGAATGAGATGAATGCAGGCTAGAAAACCAATTGAAAGAACTATTACAGGGACAGCCAAATTATTTTTATATCGAATGGTTTTCAAAAATGTTTCGGTGAATGACCTGTCTATGAAAGTCAATAAAATATTTGCAGAAATTAAGGTTGTAAAAACAATTGTTCTCACTTCCCGCAAAGAGGCGCCTTTGCTCATATACAAATAGTAAAGAACAAGTATTCCGCAGGCAATAATAAAACCTTGAAAGATACTGATCAAAAATTCATCTGCTTGAAAAAGCCATGCTTCCTTTTTTCTTGGCGGAACTCTCATGATGTATTCCTCTACAGGTTCTCTTTCAAAAAATATTGAGCACGTTGGTCCCATAATCAGTTCCAGAAAGATTACATGAATTGGTGTAAATATGTTTGGATATTTCCATCCTAATATCAATGGCATTGATGCTGTTAATATGATTGGAATATGAATTGAAATAATATAGCGGATTGCTTTTTTAATATTGGCAAAAATCTTTCTTCCCTGCTTGATGGCGTCTGCAAGTTTTCTAAGATCATCATCCGTAATAACAAGATCGGCAGATTGCCTTGCAACTTCGGTTCCCTTTTGCCCGATAGCAATTCCAACATTTGCTGCTTTCAATGCAGGACCATCATTTACCCCATCACCTGTCATTGCCACAATGTTTCCTTCATCTATCAATGCTTTAATTACCTTCAATTTCGCGTCAGGGTACATTCTGGCAAACACTTCTGTTTCCCTGGCAATTCGTTTTAATTCCTCGGGGGTTGCTTTCATTATTTCTTCACCGGTTACATATTTACTTCCATGAAGCATACTCGTTTCATTGGCAATCGTTATCGCCGTTTCAGGAAAATCGCCGGTTAATAGCTTTACATCAATTCCCGCTTCATAAAATTGTTTGAAAATATTTTTTACAAATGGCCTTGGAGGATCGTACAAACTAATCAGTCCTTTGAACTTCCAATTAAAATCATCCTGGTTCAATGGAAGCTCGCCGTTGTTGTGCTCTGCATAAGACACGCCCAGCACCCTGTGACCTCTTGATGCCATTGACCTTGCATGACTTAAAACTTTCTTTGCCACTTCATCAGGCAGCTTACATATTTTCAGTATTCTTTCTACTGCACCTTTTGCAGCGGCTAGTTTCACACCATCTTTTTCAAATACATGTGTCATCATTGGCGGATGACCGTGCAATGCATATTCACCAATCATTTTTAATTCGGGTTCGGGGATTTTCACTTGCCTGCTTGCTTCAACAATTGCTTTTTCCATTGCATCAAAAGGTTTTTTCTCACTTGCCAGTTCTCCATAGAAAAGCACATCCGGCTTGTCAACTTTGTCAATAAATGGGTGTTGAACTACATCCAATTCATAGTTATAAATTGAATCAACACGCATCTTATTTTCTGTGATCGTTCCTGTTTTATCGAGGCAAATAATATTGACCGCACCTAAATTTTCGATCGTTTGCGGCTGGCGTGAGATGATGCCCAGTTTTGACATATGATAAGCCCCCAAAGCCATGAAGGAAGAAAAGGCAACGGGAATTTCTTCCGGTATTGCCGACATAGCAAGTGTTAATCCAAACAACAAACTTATTATGAGATCCTTGTTGTGGAGATAATTAATAAGGAAAATAAGCAGAAATGCCAGAATTCCGAAAAAAGCAAATCGTTTTACAAAAACATCAACCTGTTTTTGCAATTGTGTTTTTGTTTCGCAATAGGTAATGATTGATTTTCCGATTTTTCCCAACTCGGTATGTATTCCTGTGGCAACAACTTTTGCGGTACACCTACCTGAGTTGATAACGGTTCCCTGGTAAATGAGGTCGGAACCCTCAACATCATTTTTTTCAACGGGCAAGGATTCACCTGTAATAACAGATTCGTTAATGCTTAAATCATTTTCTTCAATTACTTTGGCGTCGGCAGGAATTTTATCTCCTTCTACCAAAAATATAACATCGCCTGGCACCAGTTCTTCAATTGGGATTTCTTTTTCAATATTGTCTCTGATCACTTTGACTTTCGGTTCGGTTAGCTGCTGTAATGCTTGTAACGCTTTTGAGCTTTTGATTTCCTGCGACACTGATATCGCTGCTACAAAGCACAACGCAACAATCATCATAAACCCTTCCGTGTTTTGATTGACAAGAAAATAAATAACGCAAGCAGCAACAAGCAAAAGGAACATCGGTTCTTTAACAATGTCCCACAGAATGTGAAACAATCTTTTTGTTTGATTGATTTGCAGAATGTTTTTCCCAAACTGTTGCTGCAGGGATCGAACTTCCTTTTCCTTTAAACCTTTCATAGAACGTATGATATTTATACAGGAATCCTTATTCCCTTTTTCTTCATCTCGATTTTGAGTTTTGGTGGAAATTCTGTACGGCAAGCACAATTTTTCAAGTGTTCAGAATGCCATTTAACCCGTTGATCAAGTGTGGGGTTTTTCGGCATAGGATGTTTTTTGTGCCACTCAGCATTAATGTTTGATTTCCCCCTCATTGCTGAAAAAATTGCTTATCAAAGTAAGATGAGTGTCAATTGCAAAGGCTGACAACAATCAAGATGAGAAATAATTACTGTCAGTAAACTATTTGTTGTTTGACCACTGTCTGTATAAAATCAAGCCAGCAGGTATTGGAAGCCAAAAAGAAAGCAGACGATAGACCAGCGTAACGATTAGCGAGCTACCCAGTGCAATTCCAAGACTGACAAAAAAATAGGTCATGCTGCTTTCATAAAGAATTAATGCGCCGGGAGAAAACGGGAGAATAGAAATAATTTTAGATCCTATCAAAGCAAGTGCAACAAACAAAAATGATACGGGGATACCCAGGCCATAAAACAAGGAAAAAATAGTAAATGCATCAGTTACAAAAACCAATAACTGAAATAATAGAACAATCAAAATTGGCTTAGCTTTCCCTTTTTCAAAAATTGACAATCGCAACCGGTGATCAGTTGTTTTCATTTTATGCAAATCACTGCTCAGCCGATCGAAAAACTTTTGCACGAATTTGATTTTACCAAGTTTCTGTCGAAGAACGTTAAACGACTTTTTTGTGCTTACGAAAATGACAGCTACTCCAAATGTCAAATAAACCAGTGCTCCACCAATAAAAACAGAATGAAAAGCGACAGGCAATTTTAAAATGAATGATAAGACAAGAAAAAGCAGAATTATAATTTCAATAACAACATAAAAGCTGAGTAGTTCAGTTAAGATTAATGAAACAATTGTGGGCACCGGAACATTTTTCTTTTTAAGAAAATTATATAAGAAAGTATTTCCGCTTATGCCTGCACTTGGTATGGTTTGATTGAAGAACAAAGAAATAACAGACACTTTGGACAGTTGCATTATACCCGGAAGTTTATCAACATTAAAAATTTTCAATAAAATCCGGTAGATGAGTGCCGTAAAGAAATAAGTGCCCAATTGCGCAATCGCCGCTACCAACAGCCAATAAAAATTTATTTTCTTAAGCAACCGAAACTCTTGCCTAATCTCCGAAAAATAATAAATAACAAAACCAAAAATGATCAATGAGAAAAGCAAAAACAATAGCCTTGATCTTGAGATCAGCCTTTGATTTTTGGTAGTATGAACATCATTTTCTTTTACTTGGAAACTATTTTACAGCTTACTAAAAACTAAGAATCTCCTCTTCTTTTGGCTTCATAGTGGCTTCTGCGAGGTTAATATTTTCGATGCCTTTCAGCAATGCATCAGGGTTGAAAGAAATACTGCTAATTCCTTTTTGGACCAGGAACTGGGCAAACTCAGGATAATCACTCGGCGCTTGTCCGCACAGTCCAATTTTAGCCCCGGCTTTCGTAGCTTTTTCAATCATCATTCCAATCATTGTTTTTGCTGCTTCATCCTGTTCACTAAACAAATCAGCAACGATTGTAGAGTCTCTGTCAATTCCTAAAGTCAATTGGGTAAGATCGTTTGAACCAATTGAAAAGCCGTCAAAAATTTCTGCAAACTTTTCTGCAAGCAAGACATTTGAAGGAATTTCTGCCATCATGTAAATCTCTAGTGATGAATCTTTTTTTCGGTCCAAACCGTTTGCGGCCATTACTTCGATCACTTTGTTAGCTTCATCAATTGTTCTGCAAAAAGGAATCATCAATTTCACATTTTGCAGTCCCATTTCGTTGCGAACCGTCTTTACTGCTGCACATTCCAATGCAAATCCTTCTTTGTACAATTCATGATAATAGCGCGATGCGCCTCTGAAACCAAGCATTGGATTTTCCTCTTTTGGTTCAAATCCTGAACCGCCAATCAAATTGGCATACTCATTCGTTTTAAAATCACTCATGCGCACAATTACATCCTTTGGATAAAATGCCGCTGCAATGGAAGCAATGCCCTGCGAAAGTTTTTCAATAAAATATTGCTTCTTATCGGGATAATGATGTGTTAATTCTTCAATCTTCTTTCTGAGTTCCTCATCTTTTAGCTCGTCAAATCTTACCAATGCCATCGGATGCACTTGTATGAAATGATTGATGATGAATTCCAACCGCATCAATCCCACTCCATCGTTAGGATAAAATGAAAGCTTGAATGCTTTGTCTGGATCGCCCACGATCAACATTACTTCTGTTCCTTCAGGCTTTCTTATAGCTGAAAAATCAGTTTCAATAATTTTGAACGGAACTTCACCTCTGTAAATATTTCCTGTCTTTCCTTCGCAGCACGAAACGGTGATCATTTCACCATCCCGAATTACTTCTGTTGCGTTACTACATCCAACAACTGCGGGCACGCCCAATTCCCTGGCAACAATCGAAGCATGACTTGTTCTTCCACCCTTGTTTGTAATAATGGCAGCCGAATTTTTTAAAATAGGATCCCAATCAGGACTTGTCAATTCCGTAACGACAATTTCTCCTTCGTTTAATTTGTCTGCATCTTTCGGTGAATACAAAATTCTTGCTTTGCCAAACGCTACTTTATTTCCAACTGCCTGTCCGCTTGTGATGACTTCTCCTTTTGTAAGAAGCTGAAATTCGTTTATGATTTGGGTATTTTTTATTGATTGAACGGTTTCGGGTCGTGCCTGTAAAATGAAAATCTTTTTGAGTAGTCCATCCTTCGCCCATTCAATATCCATAGGTTTATCATAATGTTGTTCAATGGTGATGCACCATTTAGCTAATTGTTTTATTTCCTCATCGCACAAAACAAATTGTTCCTCTTTTTCTTTTGGTGTATCAATATTTTTGACAGCAATATTTGCAGCATTTTCCTCCGTAAAAATCATCGTCTTCAATTTATCGCCGAGTCTTTTTTGAATAATCGGTTTCTTTCCCTGGACCAATGAAGGTTTAAAGACCAAAAATTCATCCGGTGTTACGGTTCCCTGGACTAAATTCTCTCCTAATCCCCAAACACCGCTGATATGAATCACATCTCTAAAACCGGATTCCGGCTCCAGGGTAAATGCTACGCCCGAACAACCTTTATCACTTCTGACCATATACTGCACACCTGCCGATAAAGCGACTTTTTCATGGGCAAAATGATTGTCTTCACGATATTTAATTGCCCTGTCAGTGTACAGTGATGCAAAACATTTTTGAACCGCCGCTAAAACTTCTTTCTCACCCTTAACATTTAGAAATGATTCATGCTGCCCTGCAAAACTCGCTTCGGGCAAATCTTCGGCTGTTGCACTGCTTCGCACAGCTACGGCTTTGTCTTCGTCCTTGCACAAGTCACGATATGCCCCAACAATTTCTTTTGCAAGATTGTCTGAAATCTTTGCATGCATGATCAACGTTCTCGCGTTGTTTCCGATACTCCTTAGATTAGAAAACTTTTCACGATCCAGTTGATCCAACAAATCTTTCAACTTTCCATCCAATTTGTTCTCTTGCAGAAAGGTTCTGAAAGCAAATGCCGTTGTAGCAAAACCGTTGGGTATGGCGATTCCCTTTGATGATAGTTTATTATACATTTCACCGAGAGATGCATTCTTTCCCCCAACTTCGGAAACGTCATTAATACCGATCGCACTAAATTTTTTTATAAAGGATGACATGTGTGTAGTTTGAAAAGTATCAGGATTTATTGTGAGCAATGAACAAAGGCATTTTCAGATGTTGCAATAAAGCATCGGCCATACTCGGCTTAAACAATCTTGAAAACTTGCTTCTTCTGTAGGCACCCAACACGATCAGAGGATCTTTTTTCTCACGGTGCAAATACTGAATAATTTCATCTTCAGCGTGGCCTTTCAAAACTACGTATTCAGCTTTTGGATAATGGCGCTTGATAAATTCTTTAATCATTCGATTGTCGGGAACGTGCAAATTCTCCTCGAGTGATTTGGCAGTGATCACTTGCGTTTCAAAGCTCTTGATAGTTTCAAATAAATAACTAAAACTTCGCACTGCGTGCACTGAAGAAGGCTCGCCGTCATACAACAGAATGATCTTATCAATTGGTTTATATTTTTCGGGAACAACAATCACGGGGCACTGAACATCATTCAACACTTCTCTTATGAATTTTGTTGGCACCGGCTCTTCATAACGACTCAAAGTCTCGTTTTCTCCAATAATTAAAAGATCAGCGTAAATGGACTCGTGCAGGAGTTCCTGTATGGCAATATTCCTGTCACGGTGAACGGTATAATTTAAACCGGCATCCTGGCAGGCTTTCTCAAACTGCTCAATGCTTTCGTGCCTTTGATTTTCATCTTTTTCGTTGAGCTCATGCATGTGCTCATCAAAATCCGCACCTTCATACTTTGTAATATCGGCAACGGTATAGCTGTGTCTTGTAAAATCTTCCAGGAATACACCAACCAAATGAGCATTACTGTGTTTTGCAAAAAAAACAGAATAGTTCAATGTGCTTTCATGAAAATTCAAACCATCAAAGGCGGCAATAAACTTTTTCATATAATAATTTTAATGGTGAGTAATAAAAACTGGAAGGTCAACCATGCGAATTATAAGATCGGCACTGCTTTTCCTGAAAAAGTTAGAAAGCAATGATCTGCCGTAGGCACCCATTACAACCAACTTTTTCTCTTTCATAAAAAAATAGGTGAACAATTCGTCATTCGCATCACCTTTTAGTGAATAATAATAAACGCTGTGAAAATGATCCCTCAGCCAATCCATCATTCTGCGGTGACTTTCATTAAATTCTTCATTTCCGCTTCTGTTAACCTCAAGCAGCATGACCTTTTTATCGTGAAACTGAGGGAGCAGATAAGTAAATTGTTTAATTGCAAACACAGAGGAAGCACTGCCATCATAACAAAAAACAATTTCTTCAAAATCTTCAAATTTCTCCGGAGCCAAAAGCACTGGACATTCCGATTTTGATAAAATTTCTTTTACAAAATGAGAAGGTAACGGCTCATCCCGGTCATAAAAACTTATATCAGGGTCTACAATCAGCATATCTGCAAAACGGCTTTCATAGATCACCTCCTGAATTGGCTCGCCCTGGTCAATCAATATTTCCGGCTTGATTCCTTTTCGCAAACATTGCTCCTTGAACAGTCGTACTGATTGATCAGTGTCTGCAGTAACCGTAGCATTGGATGGTCTGCTTAATGTTGCGAAATAAGAAGGGCTTTCCAAACCACCAACGGGTATATATTCGAAATATAAATTCTCTATAAAAAGTCCGGTAAGTTTTGTTTGTGCAAGGTTGGTTATTTGGCAGGCGAAATCAATTGAAAACAGGTTGGGTTTCCGTGCATTAATTAAAAGCAAGATCTTATCCATAAAACTCTTTTTTTTAAAATTAGCTTTATGAGTTACGGCAGCTAATGACAGCAATTAGCAACAACAGTGACGGTGGTCAGCAACGAAGCGAGGATAAACGAAAAATAAAATCAATTTATTTTGTACCAAGCCGGGCCTGGGCTTTATATACACCCAGGTCAAACGAATATCCAAAGTTTGAATTTAAAATTCTAACCAGCGATAGCTGCACTTCCCGAACAAATTTGGGAGTACCACTTAAATAACACCCCAGGTAAAATCAGGATGCAGTATGAAATTTTTTAACCATTACTTCGCGGTAAGCGAAATAAAACAGCACTGCAAAAACTAAATCGATTGAAGCCAGTGGCTTCCACATATCCGTAATTGTGCCATCGATCCAGTGCGCAATTACCACAATGGAAAAGCTCAGCTTCATCAAAATGGAATAAATGAACAAGTTGCTGTTATGTTGGGGATTTCTGGCGACGTTAAAAAACATAATTGCAAAAACGATGAGAAGCAATGCGGGGAACTGGACATAGGCAATGTGATTGGGAAGAATTGCCCCGGTCCAATCGTATACTTGCCTTGGAATTAAAAAGAAAAAAATTCCGAGCATTGCATCATAAATGCTGGCAATGCCAAAAACGTAGCTGGTGAATTTATTATTTTTCATACTCAAGTTGTTTTAGATATTTGTTTTTAAAATTTTCTCGCCTCCATTTGGTAAAATTTTCACCATAGAGCTCATGCACCATCTTTTTAAATCCATTGTCAAATTCTTCAGTTGTCATGTTTTTGAAATAGATATTAATATCAAACAAGGTGCACAATTGCCACGCCTTATCTTTTATGATCCGGTTTTCTTTTAAAAGTTGCCGATACAATGGCGTACCCGGAAAAGCGGTTAAAATTGTTACCTGTACATCGAACAGTTGAAGTTCTATCACGTATTCAAGCACACGATCAAAAATTGATTCATCCTGATCGTCCAGTCCAAGAATGAAACAACCATTTACCCTTATACCATGCGACTGTATGTTTTCGATGCATTTTTTGTAATGCTGCCACTGTTTCATCTTCCAGTTATTGCGCATTTCAATTCCGTTCAGTCCGGTTTGCAAAGGACTTTCCAATCCAATCAAAACCTCATAGCAACCGCTGTCACGCATCATTCTTAATAATTCACTGTCTGTTCCAACCGATATATCTGTTTCAGTAAACCATTTTATGTTCCTGGTTTTTAACCCCGGCAAAAGTTCCTTCCAATATTTTTTATCGACAATTGAGTTATCATCTGCAAATTCAATGAAGGGATGTTTCCAAACTGTTTTAATTCTATCAATTTCAGCCAACACTTTTTCAACGGGTTTCTGCTTATATTTTCTTGTAATCAATTTTGAGCTTGCACAAAAGCTGCAAAAATGAGGGCAGCCTCTTGCGGTTTGTACCGTTAACCTGTTGTATTTTGAAATATCGAGCAATTCAAAAGCAGGCATTGGCGACTGTGCTAAATCAAATTCTTCTTCAAGACTACCATAAAACTTTTTCAGCCGATTTGTCTCTGCATCATCTAATAATTTCAACCACGAACATTCACCTTCGCCAATCACAACGGAATTGCAGTGAAGAATTGCTTCATCCGGGAGCGAACTTACGTGAGGCCCTCCCATAACCACCGTGACTCCTGCTTCCCTCAGTTTATCTGCTAACTCGTATGCCTCGTATACCTGGGCACTGAAAGTTGAAATAGCTGCTAAATCAAAATCGATGTTTGAAAAATCGAAATCCTTAAGTTCATCCACTTCCATGTAGGAAAGTTTGTGATGCGATGGAGTCATCCCCGCCAACGTTAACAGTCCGAGACTTGGCAACGATGCAATTGTTTTTTTCCGTTCCACAAAACCGGGAACGCTCAAGCCAACCTCGAGCAATTCATTATTGCAAACCCTGATTCCGCTCATTGCTATAAATGCAATTTTCATTTAGATAATTTGATTGATGATGAATAAAGCACATCCGACAACAAGACTTGCTACAGGAATAAAAAACAAGTGTCGAAATCTTAAATTTATTGCTGAAAGAACACAAACCAATGGCATTGCGATAGAGGCAACGATAAAAAGCACAGAAGTAAAAGCAGCATCTGTTGCTTTCAAAAAACTGCAGGTATAAAAAAAGAAAATATTGATGACAGCAATCCCAAAAAGAGAAATATGCGCCAGCCTTAACATTCTTCTTTTCCATGAACCGTATCCGCCGAGCCAGTCTTCTTTATAGAAAAAAAGGCCCAGAATAGCTCCCATTATAAAGCCCGCCAATATTTGTATCCAGCCGAATAATAAATTGATCTTATACACAATTCGATTTCAAACAAAATTGAAAGTAAGGTGTGACGCTTTCAATGACGGCCATCACAAAAAGTACTGACCGGCCTCATTAAAAAATATACACCGCTTCAATTGCGTTATGCAAATAATTTTTATGAAAACTCCGTTCGCCAAAGTTTTATTAGCGGTAGTGGCAATAATTGCATTCTCTTGTGAACAACGTTTTGTAGTTGGAACAAGGTTGCCCACTCCAACTTACACAAGGCCAATGATGCCCGGCGATGCTTACATCTGGATTGAAGGCGAATGGTTTTGGAATGGTAATGGCTATTTATGGAGAAATGGTTATTGGTCGCTTCCAGCACGAGGTTACAGATGGGAGCCGGGTCGCTGGACACCGAGAGGACATGGATATCATTGGAAGGCCGGTCGTTGGCGTTGATGCTTTTATTCATTCCACAACATCAGTCAGCACAAACTGTGATGATGGTCAGAGTTCAATCAAATAGCATCGGGTAGCTTCAATTCAAATTCCCGTTATGAAAAAGATTTTATTTTCAATAGCGATGCTTTTGGTTTTTGATGTGTTGGCTATCGCACAAACAGCAAATGAAAATCCTGAAAAAAATTTCTTTTCGTTCACTGCAGGTCCATCTTTCCCCATTGGAGAATTTGCATCGCAAAATGCAAATAATATCCAGGCAGGTTTGGCAAAAACAGGTTATGTAATTGAATTAAAATATGCACACCAATTTGATGAATTATTTGCCGTAACATCAAGTGCTGCTTATGCCCGTTATGAAGTCAACAAATCAAAAATTAATGGCGGCGTTACATCAATCAAACCGTGGGAATATTATTCTCTTTTAATCGGGCCAATGATCACCGGAAATATCTCAAAAAAAATAGTGCTTGATATAGGTGCACTTAGCGGCATCGCTTATATCAATGCCCCGAAAGTGAATGTAAATAATGAAGTATTTTCAAAACGAAATAACACAAACGCTATCCCATTAAAATTTGCAGTGGATTTCAGATTTCTGTTTGGGAAAAGCGGATACCTGTTTAGTGGAGTTAACTATTTGTATATGAGACCCAATTTCAACACTACGGTTCAGTCAACTGATATTTCATTTAAGCAACAAATGAATACAATTGGATTAAACGCTGGCCTCGGCTTTATCTTTTGACATCAAAGTTTTTTGAATCGAATTAAACAAACTCCTTTGTCTCGTATCCGTTTAGCACAAAATATGAATCAGCGATTATGATGATGACCGTCAGAGATTAGATACCTGTTGACGAATAGTTTTGAATTTCATCAAAACATTAGTCTATGAAAAAGATTCTATTCTCTTTTTTATCACTCTTTATTTTTGCCGCAATGGCTATTGCACAGGAATCAAATACAGAAATTGTACAGCGGAATTTTTTGACTGCGAGTGCAGGTCCTTCATTTCCATTTGGTGATTTTTCTTCAACCGATATAAACAATACAAATGCCGGCATGGCAAAGACTGGTTTTACTATCGATCTGAAATATGGTCATCATTTTGGCAATCTTTTTGGACTTTCTCTTGGTGCAGTGTATGGACATCATGATGTTAGCAAATCTTTCCTTAGCGATGGTTCAGGAGTTTCCATTAAACCATGGGAATATTTTGGATTTCTTGCAGGACCAATGGTAACAGGCACATTAACACCAAAAACTTTCTTTGATTTTAGTGTAACGAGCGGTGTTGCTTTCGTAAGATCTCCAGAGGGCAAATTGAACGGCGAAGTGGTTGTACAAAAAGACAACAGTACAACAGTTCCACTAAAACTGGCCGGTGATTTCAGATTCCGTTTCAACAGTGCGGGTTATTTGTTTGGTGGTGTTAACTACACTTACATGAAACCCCGGTTCAATGTTTCGACTCAAACCGGGCTTGGAACAAATGAAAATGTTGCTTTCAATCAAAAAATGAATATGATTGGAGTGAATGCGGGAATTGGATTTGGATTCTGATTGTATTAAAATCCCTGCAAAACACAGCAGGGATTTTTCTTATAATAAGTTAACCAGGAGGAGTGTAGCGCAAAATAATTAGCGAGAAAATGCATTGAAGACTTTGGAAACATCAAAGACATTTTCCTCAATAAAAAATTTGAACTGCTTATAAATTTTTCAGAACGAGCAAAGGACATCTCAATTCAAAGCTTAAGTATTGACTGTGAATGGTTCCAAAGGATCGCTCCAATAAATTGTGATGATGCGCAACTATGGCAAGCAAATCAGTCGGATGATCCTCCACAAATTTTTGAATGCCTTTGTCGATGTCATTGAATTCAACACGATCATACAAATAAGTAAAACGGGAAAGCACAAACCCAAATTTTAATTTCTCCGGTACTTCCGAAGCTTTTAAATCGTTAGCTCTTTGTTCAACATGCAAAACCCGCAATGAAGAATGAAACTTTTCATAAAGAGAATACAAAATATCTAAACAGGAACTATTAACGGTTTGCTCAAAATCAATTGCGAGGGCAATGTTATCGAAGGGCTTAAATTGAACTTTTTCAGGAACAATCAAAACAGGAACTGCGGATTTACGGATCGTTTTTAAAATTGTGTTTCCTATAATTTTGTTTCCTTCTTCTCTTTTGCCCATCACCACAAGATCAGCTTCAGCTTCTTTTATTTCATCGCTAATTGATTCACTTTTAAAACCTTTTTTAATTATTGATTTTATTTCAACATTATATTTCCTTTTCAAAAAATCGACTTCATCATTTATCAATTTTTCATTTCTTGCAAAAGCCGGACTTACCCTTACCGTCCAGGGCTCAGGTCCGACAGTAGCAGGAATAAGTTCTTTATAAACATGCATTAATTCAACTTCTGCATTAAAAATTTTGGCAAGACGAACTGCATATTCAGAAGCATTTCGTGAAGCGTCAGAAAAATCAATGGGCACTACTATTTTTTTCATAAAAGAATCTTTAACCACCAAAAATTGATTAAAGATTTTCGCACGTCCAATGATGCCGGTTGGCAAAATAAGTGACCGTTGTCAATAGAAATAAGCTTGATAGTCTTATTTGATCAGCTCGAAAGTCGATTTTAAACGTATATCAGAAGACGATGCACCGATCATCACATCAAATGCTCCAGGCTGTGTAATCCATTTTAACTGATCATCATAAAAAGAAAGTTTCTCTTTATCAATCACAAACTGAATGATTTTACTTTCGCCGGGTTGCAACATTAATTTTTTAAAGTCCTTCAATTCTTTCACCGGGCGAACAGGTTGTGCAACTTTATCTCTTAAATACAATTGAACAATTTCTTCTCCGGTAAATTTTCCCGTATTTGTTATTGTACAGCTAACAGTGATTGTTTCGTTCTTTTTCATTTCAGCTTTACTCAGTTGTAAATTGCTGTAAGAAAAATTGGTATAACTCAAACCATAACCAAATTCATATTGAGGATAAATGGAAAGATCGATATAGGCAGAGCGGTAAAAACGGTCACTGTCATTCGTTGCAGGACGGCCGGTATTAAAATGACTGTAATAAATTGGAATTTGTCCCTCTGCTCTTGGAAATGAAATCGGAAGTTTTGCCGAAGGATTGTAATCACCAAACAAAACATCGGCAATTGCATTGCCTGCTTCGCTTCCCAACCACCAGGTGTAAAGTATTGCGGCAACATGTTCTGATGTCCAGTTAAAAATTAGTGGCCTTCCGGCATTGATCAAAACAACAACCGGTTTCCCGGTTGCATAAATAGCTTTGATCAATTCTTCCTGCACACCTGGCAAATGAATATTGGAACGACTCTTTGCTTCGCCACTCATATCTCTTCTTTCACCAACACTCATGATCACAACATCGGCCTGCATAGCAGTCTTAATTGCTTCTGCAAAGCCGGCACGGGAGGTATCATCAATATCACATCCCTGAGCATACAACAATTTTGAATTCGGCACTTTGTTTTGCACGCCCTGCCATTGCGAAACGATGTAATTTGAATCGGGAAATTCAGTTGACCAGAACCCCAAATTCTCCCTTACGCGCTTCACAATCGGACCAATAAAAGCAATAGTCTTTGTATTTTTTGAAAGAGGTAATAAATGATTTTCATTCTTCAACAGCACAATACTTTTCCTGGCCATATCCCGACCGGCCAATGCATGTTGCGGGTCGTTCATTTCCTTTTTTTCTCTTTCTGCATTGCAGAATTTATACGGATCATCAAACAATCCTAATTCAAATTTCTTACGCAAAATTCTCCGCACAGCGTCGTCAATCCTTTTCATTGGCACTTTTCCCTGTTTCACCAACTTCGCCAGGTTAGTGATGTAGCTTCTACTTTCCATGTCCATATCATTTCCAGCCATCACAGCCTGATACGCAGCCTCGTAATTATTTTTTGAATAACCATGGTTGATCATCTCTCCTATCGAGCCCCAATCACTCACAATAAATCCCTTGAACTTCCATTGGTTTTTTAGAATATCGGTTTGAATGTATTTGTTTGCTGTTGCAGGAACTCCATTGATATCATTGAATGAATTCATAAAAGTTGCAGCACCCGCATCTGCAGCCGCTTTGAACGGAGGCAAATACACTTCCCACAACATCCGGTTACTGATGTCAACGGAATTGTAATCTCGTCCACCAATAGCAGCCCCATAAGCCGCAAAATGTTTTACACAAGCCATCACTGCATCAATATTTCCCAACCCATTTCCCTGGAAGCCTTTCACCCTCGCCTTTGCTATCATTGCACCCAAATATGGATCTTCGCCTGCTCCTTCCATCACTCTTCCCCAACGGGGATCACGCGCAATATCAACCATTGGCGCAAACGTCCAGTGAATGCCAGATGCTGCTGCTTCTGTTGCTGCGATCCGTGCCGATCTTTCAATGGCGTCCATATCCCAACTCGCTGCTTCGGCCAATGGAATTGGAAACGTTGTTCTATAACCGTGAATCACATCCTGTCCAAACAGCAAAGGAATTTTTAATCGTGATTGCATTGCAATCTGTTGCAACTCCATTGTATGCTGCACACCATTTACATTCAGCATTGAACCAACCTTTCCTGCTTTCAATTGATCAAGTATGTCACCCTGTTCTGTGATTGGGCCGGTATGTTCCCAGGGACCGTTGTACTGGTTCATTTGTCCAACCTTCTCATCAAGTGTCATCAACTTCAAAACCGAATCAACTTTCTGATCGATTGTTTTTTTCTGTGCAAAAGAGTTAATGGACAAAAGCAAACAACTGAGAGGAAGAATTTTCTTAATCATCTTAAAGTATTTTTTTGTACCCGGCTTAATGGCTACTATTAAACCTGGGCTGCTCGCACTCTTGTGCGTTCTGTAATGCTATTCAGAAAATAGAAACAACTGATTCCCTAAATCATAGTTCTCTTATCCTGATATGCCTAAACCAAACATCAGCGCCATGATCCTGCAATGCAATTTTTCCTTTTCTAAAGGTTCCGAAATCCGGCATCGAAGCGAACTTGGTTCCTGCAATTAATTTTTTCCAATTGTCACCCCACATGCTTGTTGAGAGAACATTTTCACCATTAATATTAAAATCGAGCTTTCCCTTATCTGCAATAATTTCAATTTGGTTCCATTCGCCTGCGGGTTTGATAACATCTTTTGAAATCGCCAACAGTTCATACAAATCGCCAGCTCTTGACTTGTAAACTTTTCCATCTTCATTCTTTGCATTATCGCAAATCTGCATTTCAGGTCCGGTTTCCCAGGGATATTTATACTTCGATGTATCTTCTTTTACATAAAACATAATTCCACTGTTCTCACCTTGAGAAATCTTCCACTCCAATTGCAAATCAAAATTTTCGTATTCTTTATTTGTTACAATATCGCCACCATTTTTTGTTTGCCATCCATCTTTTAGTGCAGAACGAAGATGCAGCGTATCGCCTTCAAACCTCCATGCTTTTGTCAATTCAGTTTTTCCGTACGTGTGCCATTGAACCTCGTTACTGTCGGAAAGATTTTCCCATTGTGTCTCATGCTTCGCTGTGGCGGTATCCGTCGAAGGTGTTTTAGCTGTTGTTTGCGATGAATTGCAACTGAACAACGTCATTGAAAATAATAAACAACAAATGCTGATAACGCGATTCATTTTCATTACAAAAAATTTCAGATTTATAAATTTCCCTTTTTCATTTCATCAACAGCATAATTAACGGCTCTTGCAGTCAATGCCATATACAGCAGTGAAGGACTTTGATTTCCTGTACTTGCCATGCAGGAACCATCTGTAACAAAAACGTTTTTGCAATGATGCATTTGATTGTGTGCGTTCAGTAATGAAGTCTTTTCATCTCTTCCCATTCTGCATCCGCCCATTTCATGAATATCCAACCCCGGCGCCTGGTGATTATCGTATTGATTAATGTTTTTGCATCCTGCTTTATTAAGCATATCGGCACTCTGGGTGAGAAAATCCTTGATCATTTTTTCAGCATTATCATCATAATCAACATGCATAATTAATAAAGGCATTCCCCATTGATCTTTTTGATCTTTGCTCAAGCGAACATGATTGGATTCTCTGGGAACTGTTTCACCTTGCATGTACATATAAGTTTTCCACCCGCCAGGTTCAGACAACGCATCTTTGTATTGACCACCAATTGTTTCAGGACACAAATCTTCATTGATTCCACCACGGTAGGCTCCCATAAATGTTGTGAACCCACCAACATAATCCATGTCGTGTTTGTAAAGATTACGGTAATTAGCAAGAATGGGTTCCGTTGGATTTTTCCCGTAATAATATTTGCCCTCCATTCCATCCAACTCTGCATTCACAGATGCCCGGTAATTGTGATGGGCAACAAACTTCCCAAGCAAACCATTATCATTTCCCAATCCATTCGGGAAACGTGACGAAGTTGAATTCAACAAAACCAGATTTGTGTTGAGTGCCGACGCATTTACAAAAATGATTTCAGCATAATAATCGATGGTGTGTTTTGTATTCGTATCAATTACTTTTACGCCGACAGCTTTTTGTTTTTGCTCATCATAAATAATAGAATGAACAACAGAGAAAGGGCGAATAGTTAGATTGCCGGTTTTTTTTGCCCATGGAATCGTAGATGACACCGAACTGAAATAACCACCGAAAGGACAACCACGAATGCATAAATTCCTCGCCTGGCATTTTCCTCTCCCCTGCTGCAAATGAATTTCGTTTGGCGCCGTTAAATGTGCCCACCTTGCATGAACCAAATAACGATCTTTATAATTTTCTTTTATTTTTTGCGAGACCAGTGCTTCAGCACAGTTGAAATCAAAGGGAGGAAGATATTCTCCGTCAGGCATTGCTTCGATGCCATCTCTGTTACCGCATACGCCGATAAATTTTTCTACATAAGAATACCACGGAGCAATTTCGTTGTAGCTGATCGGCCATTCAATTCCATAACCCAATTTTGAAGGCGAATCAAATTCATTCTGGCTCCATCGCTGGCAAGCTCTTCCCCATGTTAACGATTTTCCTCCGACCTGGTAGCCACGGATCCAGTCAAACGGTTTTTCCTGGATGTAAGGATGATCTTTATCCTTAATAAAAAAATGTGCAGAGTCTTCACCAAATCCTGCAGCCTTACTGATCAAAGGATTTTCCTGCAAAAATTCTTTGGTCATTTGTCCGCGGTGCTTGAATTCCCACGGGGCTTTGGTTGCGGTTGGATAATCTTTGATGTGTTCAACATTCCTTCCCCTTTCCAGAACAAGAGTTTTCAAACCGTGGTCACACAGTTCTTTGGCAGCCCATCCCCCGCTGATTCCGGAACCGATAACAATTGCATCATAACTATTCTGCTGAGCTGCTTTGGTATTTAAATTTACCTGCAATGAATCGTTAGGCATAGAATAAATTGAATGGTGTTTGGAGCGTTTGAAGTTAGTGTTTTTCCATGTAGAGGAATTGAAAATCGGAATAAAGATTGGCACCTGCTTTCATAAATAATTTTGCACTCAATTTTTTTTTCTACTTTTCAACCCACTTAATCCCTCAATCATTCTTTATGCAAAAAACCAAAGTTGCTGTTTTAGGGGCCGGTTTTGTTTCAAACGTTCACCTGGAAAGTTATCATCGGTTTGTTCCGAATGCAGAAGTTGTTGGCATCTATGCACGAAATGAAGATAAAGCAAAAGCAATGGCATCTAAATATAATATTCCCCAATGGTTTGATGACATTGATAAGATCATCAACGAGTCTGGGTGTGATGTTGTTGATATTTGTTTGCCCAATTTTCTTCATGCAGAAGTTACGCTGAAGGCGGCAGCGGCGGGCAAACATATCATTATTGAGAAACCATTGTCCGTTACCTTGGAACAAGCCGATGAAATGATTGGAGCCTGCAAAAAAGCTGGAGTAAAATTGATGTATGCTGAAGAGCTTTGCTTTGCTCCAAAATATGAACGGGTCCGGCAAATGGTCAACGAAGGTGCCATTGGAAATATTTACATGCTCAAACAATCGGAAAAACATTCAGGCCCTCACTCCGATTGGTTTTATGATATCAATCAAGCCGGCGGCGGTGTATTAATGGACATGGGCTGCCATGCCATTGCATGGTGCAGATGGATGGTAAAGAACGCAAAAGTGAAATCGGTGTATGCAACCCTGTCAACTGTTTTGCATGGAGAGAGAACAAAGGCAGATGATAATTCAGTGGTAATTCTCGAATTTGAAAACGGCGTTACTGCAGTTGCTGAAGACAGTTGGGCCAAGCATGGAGGAATGGATGATAAATGTGAAGTGTATGGAACAGGTGGGGTTATCTATGCTGACTTATTCATGGGTAATGCAGCAATTGCTTATAGCAAAAATGGATATGGCTATGCAATGGAAAAAGCTGATTCCACTGTCGGATGGAGCTTCACAATTTTTGAAGAAGCATTCAACCAGGGATATCCGCAGGAGCTGAAACATTTTATTGATTGTATTCAAAACAATGAAGAACCTTTAGTAACAGGCGAAGACGGCCGTGCTGTATTGGAAATTATTTATGCTGCGTATGCTTCGGCCGCACAAGGGAAAAAGATCATGCTTCCATTTGCGCCAAAAGTGGAAAAGCCGATTGATCTGTGGATTCAACCAACAACCGCAAAAAAATAAATGAAAATAAAAATGAAGATCAAAATAGCAGATACGAATTATGAGCTATCGCAACAAGCGGCAGATGAAATCTTAGAATTTACTTCTTCAATTAAAGAACCACTTATTTGCACAGCCTCCGGCGACTCGCCATCAGGTTTATATAAAGAACTTGTTCACAGGGTGAACGAAAAGGAAGCAGATATTTCAAGCTGGAAGTTCGTTGGCCTTGATGAATGGGCGGGAATGAATGGCGACGACCAGGGAAGTTGCCGATATCATTTGAACAACCAGTTTTATCATCCATTAAAAATTTCAGAAGAAAGAATTTGTTTTTTTGATGGACGGGCCAAAAACCCTGAAGAAGAATGTAGGAAGACTGAAAACTTCATTAAAAAAAATGGCAACATAGACATTGCGATTATTGGATTGGGATTGAATGGACATATCGGAATGAATGAACCGGGAACATCACCAACGCTGCGTTCGCATGTTGCAGATATTGATCCCCAAACACAACAAGTAGGACAAAAATATTTTACGAAGCCTCAACAACTTAGCCAAGGACTTACCTTAGGTTTGGCAACAATCATGGAAGCAAAAAAGATTATTTTGATTGTAACGGGCTCACACAAAGCTGCGATTGTAAAAGAGATTTTGGAAGAAAATGCTCCACAATTGCCGGCAAGTTTATTGCGCAATCATCCGGGACTAACCATTTATCTCGACAAACAGGCCGCTCAATTCATTTCATGAACGGTGAAATTATTTTGGGAATTGATTTAGGTGGAACCAACATTCGTGGAGGAATAGTGAAAGACAATTCTTTACAAAAAATTGTTTCACAAAAAATAAATTCAAAAGCTTCCTTTGACGAAGTTTTGAAGGAAGCTTTTATTTTCATTGACCAACTTTTTAATTCCTCGGTAAAAGCAATCGGAATTGGTGTTCCAGGGCTGGTTTCAAACGGAGTTGTTTTTGATGTTGTAAATATCCCGTCATGGGAAAAAATTTTTTTGCAACAATTGATGCAGCAAAGATATTCAGTTCCGGTTTTCATCAATAACGATGCAAATTGTTTTGCTCTCGGAGAATTTTATTTCGGCAAAGGCAAAAACTCTGATTCAATGATTGGCTTATCAATCGGAACAGGCTTAGGTTCGGGCATCATCATCAATAAAAAATTGTACGAAGGAAAAAATTGCGGAGCCGGTGAATTTGGAATGATCGACTATCTCGATCACTCTTATGAGTATTATGCAAGCGGACAATTTTTTCAAAATGTTTATGGCATTAGTGGAGATGTTGTTTTCCACAATGCTTCCCAACAAAACGGGGAAGCAATCAAGATGCTTGAAGCATTTGGAATGCATTTAGGAAATGCTATCAAAACGATCTTGTATGCCCTTGATGTGGAATTGATCGTCCTGGGCGGATCCGTGAGCAATGCATTTTCGTTGTTTTCGAAAACAATGCAGCAACAAGTTGAAACATTTGCTTACAAGAAAACAATTGAAAATTTAAAAATCGAAGTTTCTGAGTTGCCGCATTGTGGCGTGTTGGGTGCTGCAGCATTGTGTTACGATACCGACTCGTTTTAAAATTGGCCACCCAAAGCATCTGACAATTCATCAACAAGTTCTCTGCCTTTCATTACGTCGTCTGTAATTTTCTTTGTTTCGAAATCTTTTTCATTTAAGAACTTCTGCAAATACTGATTCAATTCCCCAGCTAATCTTTGAACATTTTTATCAGAAGACTTTGCGGCCTGCTGTTTCAATATCCTGATCTTTTCATAATCAGAAATACCTTCTCTTAATTTCTCAAAACGAATGCAGCTATTGGCTCCGGGATAAATCAAAAAACAATCACCGGCAGGCCAAAACGGATGTCGTGCATCCCGCGTCGGATCGGCCGGCCATGCATCATAAGCCCAACGCAGAAAGCCGCTGTAATTATGTGCTGAAGTGTACCACCCCATCCATCTTCCTTCAATTGGCGCAGAGAATAAAAAATTGTTTGGATAGGGTGGATTGCAACAAACATAATAAGTTGTTGTTTTTCCTCTCGCGGTTCTTTGTTTCACAACATCAACATCTGATTCATTTCCATACAAAAAGCAATAATCATCCAACAAACTATCAAGTTCAGGATGCCAGTTACCAGCATAAGTGATCTTCCATTTTTTCGAATGATCTTTAATCACTTTGATAGCAGCTAATGTCTCCTTCATTTCATTTTCATTGATGCCGAGATAAGTTTTATCAAACCATCCTTTTTGTTGCAAATGCTTTTTCAAATCCGTAAGGAAAATATCCCAAACGGTTTTGTATTGTTTGGAATCAGGAGTCCATGATTCATAAACATAGTTGCCCGTTTTTTCATCTATGTATCGAAAACGAAAACCCCACGGAACAGGTGTGTAAATGGTAATAGCCCTGTCAATTCCAACACTCATTGCCAATTGCACATAATCATCAAAAATTTTGTAATCAAATTTCCACTCACCATTCTTTTTTTTAATCCATTCAATCATTCCGCCTTCAATCATATTTGAATTATCTGCCCATGGGGAATGCACAGCATAAGTAGTGATGTATGTTCCGCCTGCATCGGCATAAAACTGTAAATGTTTTTTGAGCAAAGCTTTGTGTTCTGCAGACCATGGTTGAATGTGATTTTCCCAGGCAACAACCCAGGGATTCTGCCACAAATCCAAACGATGTTTCCATTGATGTGGCGAAGGCAATAATTGGTTTTGAACTTTAATTTTTAAAGAAAGCGTTGCAGAATAATTTTCAGACTTCACATCAATTGTTCCGGTATAAATTCCAGCTTGTGTTGTCGGAGGAATATCCAATGAAAGCCACACAGGACGAACCGTTTTTCCAGGCAAATCAAAGCGATCAAACTCTTCAAAACGATCGGGCAATAAATAAACATTTTTGTATTGACTTACATCGCAGGTAGCATCTTTGGCTTGGTAAGGATAGTTTGAAATGACGTAACGTATCATGTGAATTTTAAAATCATCAGTGCTTATTGATTTACCCGAAACATCCTTTAAATCTTTTAACTGAAAGCGAACCTGGTTTAACGTGTCCGGGGACCAAACCAGGATTTGTGTATTCAACCGTTCTCCTCTCCAACCCTTTTCCTGCCACAATAAATTTTCAGTTTTTAATTCAGGAACTTCAGTGCGAAAAAACAATTCGTTAGTAGTTGCAAAAGAAACATGCAATCCTTTTTTCTGGGTTGTCCACGCCTCCGGATTCAACGTTGTATCAAATGTGTATTCTTCCAGATAATGTTGTGATGGGTAAGGTACCTTCGACATATCAACCTGGCCTTTAAAAGTTTGGCTGTAAGCAAAAGCAAATAAAAAATTCAAAAGAGAAAGGAGGCACAGTTTCTTTTTCATCATTACAGTTTTAGGAATAGTATCGAGCCTTTGATGGAATTCAAAACCAAGGTAAGAATTGATGAACATAAATTGATGTATGGAAAAAAATCTGGCGGCTAGAATGTGTCTATGTAATTTTAGTTAAGAAACTTTTTGCATGAAAACAGTTATAGTTACAGGCGCAAACGGCAACTTAGGTTCAGCGGTGACCAGACATCTTTTAGACAAAGGATATAAGGTTGTTGCAACTGTTCATAAGGAAGAGGCAGTGAACGATCTTCCCCAACATGATAACCTTAGCATTAAAGTAGCCAATCTCACCAATGAAGAAGAAGCATCGTTATTTGTTGAAAAGGCCATCAGCGAAAACAAAATCATTGACGGTGCTCTGTTATTGGTCGGAGGATTTACAATAGGAAACGTCGCAGCCACAAAATCAGGGGACATAAAAAAGCAAATCGGCTTGAACTTCGATACCGCCTATCATGTAGCAAGACCGTTGTTTCTTCACATGCTGGAAAACAACAAGGGCCGGATTGTTTTTATTGGTTCGAGGCCTGCATTAAAAGCTGCCGACGGAAAAAACGTAATTGCTTACGGACTGAGCAAATCTCTTCTTTTCAAACTGGCTGAATATTTAAATGCCGCAGCAAAAGGAAAGAATGTTACGGTCACGGTTGTTGCTCCGGGCACAATTGATACGCCTGTTAACAGGAAAGAAATGCCTGATGCCAACCCTGGCAATTGGGTAAAGCCAGAAGAACTTGCAGAAACCTTCGAATTTATTTTGTCCGACGGGGCCAGTTCGCTTCGCGAAACGGTTTTAAAAGTTTACGGCAATTCCTGATTTTTTTAAGTTGAAAAACCTGTCTTTTTTCGTTTGAAAGCCTTGCGGCAACGGCCATTTCCATGGTAACAAAATTTTTTAAATAATTAATTTCAGACCCTTATTTTTGTTTCGCTTTACCAAACTACTATTTATGAAGAAAGTACTTGCTGCAATTGTGTTTTTTTGTTTCCTGTCGATTACTGTCTTGGCTCAGGATAATTCATTAAGGCCCCGTCAATTGGGCGTTGCTTTTATCCTGAATGATTTTACAACCGCTCAAAGAATTCGCAATGGCTCTATAACTAGCGTTATGGGTAATAATAAATGGGCGAAATTTAATGAGATGGCGCCTGGCCTTGCATTGACTTATTTCAAAGGTCTTAGTCGTTATATCGATTTTGCAGGAACATTGGGAGCCTCTTTTACCAATTACTCTTTAGTCAACAAACCTTCTTACGCTAACGATGCGCTCTTATTAGAAGCAGACGCTTCGGGTAATTTCAAAATGTTTGATGAAAGCTATTGGGTTACTCCCTATGTAAATGCAGGCGTAGGCTTAAGCAAATATCGGAGCTATTATGGAGCATTTGTTCCTCTTGGCCTTGGACTTAAGTTGAACTTGTTCAATGAAGCGGCCGTTTATATTGGTAGTCAATACCGTGTTCCTATCATTAATGAAACAGGCAATTATCATTTCCAATACAGCATTGGTTTTGCAGGCAACATTGGAAAATAAAAACAGATCAGCACGAACTTAAGAGCCTCCGTTATGGAGGCTTTTGATTTTATTTGAATCTTTTGCTTACTATCAGTTCTTTATTTGCTTCGGCATAATTGTAAAATCCTTCTTTTGTTTTCACTCCGAGTTTTTTTGCAGTAACCATGTTTACCAACAATGGACAAGGTGCATATTTGGGATTACCGAATCCTTCGTGCAAAACATTCAAAATACTCAGGCAAACATCGAGACCAATGAAATCTGCAAGTTGCAAAGGACCCATCGGATGCGCCATTCCTAACTTCATTACTGTATCAATTTCTTCCACTCCTGCTACTCCTTCATACAAGCTATAAATGGCTTCATTGATCATTGGCATTAAAATACGGTTGGCAATAAATCCGGGATAATCATTAACCACGCACGGGACTTTGCCTAACTGTTTGCTCAGTTCAACTATCGTGTTGGTTATTTCTGTTTTTGTGGCATACCCATTGATGATTTCAACAAGCCTCATTACGGGGACCGGGTTCATAAAATGCATTCCTATCACTTGCCCGGGTCTTGATGTTACCGAAGCAATCTTTGTAATAGAGATAGAAGACGTGTTGCTTGCTAAGATGCAAGTTGCAGGGGCATTTTCATCAATTTGTTTGAAAATATTTAATTTGAGTTCGACATTTTCAGTAGCCGCTTCTACTACCAGATCAGCTTCTCTTACTGCCGTTGCCAACGAAGTGTTGATATGAATATTTTTTAAAGCTGTTTCTTTTACTTCTGCCGAAATACTTCCCTTGGTAACCTGACGGTCGAAGTTTTTATTGATGGTTACAAGAGCTTTGTTCAATTGATCTTGAGAAACATCAATGAGCGAAACCAAAAAACCATTTTGTGCGAATACGTGAGCAATTCCGTTTCCCATTGTGCCTGCACCAATAACGCAAACATTTTTCATATAGCTGATTGTTAGTGGCGCAAACGTAAGTAAATGATTTGAATTGTGTAGCCTGCTGCCTTGCTAAGTTCTGTTGTACAGATTGCGGCGAAGGAAGCGGATGTGCACTCCTTAAACTGTAACAATTCACCGGATGACCAGATCAAATGGATTGACACGGATTAATTTGCGAACATCTTTATTATCAGTGTTATCCGTGTTCTCCGTTTGTGCAATAGAACTCCCCGGAGGCACAACCGACTGAACCCGCAAATATGACATCGGTGATGCCGTTAAGTCCACAAAAACCTGCATCTTACTTGACTATTGAACATTGCCTAATATATTTGCACCCAACATAAATATTCTATGTATCAGGAACTGATTGAAAAGAAGCAAAAACTTGCCGTGATCGGGCTCGGTTATGTTGGTTTGCCAATTGCGCTGGAATTTGCACGCCAAATTTCCGTAATTGGTTTTGACATTAATGCCCGCCGCATCGAGATGATGCAACAAGGCATTGATCCCAGCAATGAATTAAACAAAGAAGCTTTTGAAGGTTGCGATATCACGTTTACCAATTCCCTGGACGTTTTGCGGGAAGCAAAATTTTTCATCGTTGCAGTCCCAACTCCTGTTGATGAACACAATGTTCCTGATCTTACTCCTGTAAAAAAAGCTTCCGAAACCATTGGCAAAGTGGTCAAGCAGGGTGATTATGTTGTATTTGAATCAACGGTTTACCCGGGCTGCACAGAAGAAGATTGCTTGCCCGTTATTGAAAAATTATCCGGACTAAAAAACGTAACTGATTTTAAATTGGGTTATTCGCCTGAGAGAATTAATCCCGGCGATAAAAAACATACGATTCGCACTGTTATAAAAGTTGTGTCAGGTTGTGATAAGGAATCGTTGGATGAAATTGCAAAAGTGTATGAATTGGTAGTCGATGCAGGGGTCCATAAAGCTTCATCAATTAAAGTGGCGGAAGCAGCAAAGATTATTGAGAACACACAAAGAGATTTGAACATTGCTTTGATGAATGAACTTTCCATCATTTTCGATAAAATGGAAATCAATACTTACGAAGTTTTGGAAGCTGCAGGAACCAAATGGAATTTTTTAAAATTTAGCCCCGGCCTTGTTGGGGGGCATTGCATTGGCGTAGATCCTTATTATCTCACCTACAAAGCAAGTGAACTTGGCTATAATTCAAGGGTGATTTTAGCAGGACGTTATATCAACGATAACATGTCTTTGTATGTAGCAAGAAAAGTTGTTCGTCACATCATCAGCAATGTGAGTGACGTAAAATCGGCAAAGGTGCTAGTGATGGGTGCAACATTCAAGGAGAATGTAAGCGACATCCGTAATTCAAAAGTTGCTGACGTTGTAAAAGAATTGAAGGAATTTTTTTTGAATGTTGATGTTGTAGACCCTCATGCCGACAGTGAAGAGTTGAAACATGAATATGGTTTTGAGTTAGCTGATAATTTGCAGAAAGATTATGATGCTGTAATAGTAACAGTTTGTCATGAACCTTATGGTGGCCTTGATGAAAACTATTTCACCTCCATTACAAAACCAAACGCTTTAATTGCTGATTTGAAGGGAACGTATCGAAATAAAATTAAAAACAGAACGTACTGGAGCTTTTAAATAGTTACAAGCTCAAGGTTGCATGTTGCGAACTGATGAAACATGTATCCGGTAATTTGTAACCTGAAACAAAACAAAACATGCCTTTCCATACAACTAATTTTCCCGGCTTATTGATATTTGAACCGAATGTTTTTGAGGATAGTCGAGGTTATTTTTTTGAAGCATACAACCAAAACATTTTTAAGCAGCAAGGTGTTGATTTAAAATTTGTACAGGACAATCAATCAAAGTCATCTTATGGCGTTATTCGCGGATTGCATTACCAGCTTAACCCGTTTGCACAAACCAAACTGGTAAGAGCTCTTGATGGAAACATTTTAGATGTCGCTGTTGATTTAAGAAAAGATTCTCCCACTTACGGTAAGCATTTTGCCATTGAATTATCTGCCGACAATAAAAAACAATTGCTGATTCCACCAGGCTTTGCGCATGGGTTTTCTGTTTTAAGTGAAACAGCTATTGTATTTTATAAATGCGATTGTTTTTACAACAAGGAAAATGAAGCGGGCATTCGCTATGACGACCTCACCTTAAATATCAACTGGCAAATACCAACAGGCAGGGAAATTGTATCTGAAAAAGACAAGCAATTACCATCATTTGAAAATTGCACCAATAATTTTGAATTTGCAGGCTGATGGCGTCAAACACAATCATCGTTTCAGGAAGTAAAGGACAACTTGGATGCGAGTTAAAAGAGCTTACGTCGTCTTACCCCCAATTTGAAATTATTTTCTTTGACAGGGCACAATTGTCTATTGACAATAAAGAACTCCTTCAAGAAGTTTTTGAAAAGTACCAGCCTGCTTATTTTGTTAATTGTGCGGCTTACACTGCTGTGGACAAAGCTGAATCAGAGATCGAATCAGCCAACACAATAAACGGAATTGCTGTCGGCAATCTTGCTTCTCTTTGCAAAGCGTTTGGAACAAGGTTCATTCACATTTCAACCGATTATGTTTTTAATGGCAACGCAACAGCCCCATTGAAAGAAACAGATGAGGTTGATCCCGTAAATGCTTATGGTGCATCAAAATTGCTGGGCGAAAAATTAGCATTACAAAACAATCCTGAAACAATTATCATTCGCACTTCCTGGGTTTATTCTTTTTACGGAAAGAATTTCGTGAAGACCATGCTGCGTTTACTAAGTGAAAAACAAAGCATTGGTGTTGTGAATGACCAGGTAGGATCACCAACATATGCTGCTGATCTTGCAGAAGCCGTTATGCAAATTATTCTGTTGGGGAAATGGGAAGCAGGAATTTATAATTTCAGTAATGAAGGAATAATAACCTGGTTTGAATTTGCCAATGAAATAAAACGCTTGGTAAATTCCCGCTGCATTATTAATGAACTTACGACAGCACAATTTCCAACTCCTGCAAAACGCCCGAAATATTCTGTATTGGACAAAACAAAGATTCAACAAACGTTTTCTCTAGAATTAAAGGATTGGAAAGAGCGTTTGGGGGTTTGTGTTGATAAATTAAAAACGGGTTATTGAAATTTTTGAAGAACCATTTGCATCTGCTTTTGAATTTGCTCATTGCACAAATTACCAATACTTCCTTCGTGAGTATGGTGTAGACCTTTTGAAAAATCAAAACTGAATTCACCTTTTTCAATTTGATTTCCTATTTGTTGATACGCTTCGCGGAATGAAATGCCTTTATTTACCAGCTCATTCACTGCTTCTACGCTAAATAAGTATTTATATTTCTCATCAGCAAGAATGTTGTCCCTGACCTCAATTTTGGAAAGCATCAGCCTTGCTAATTGCAGGCAGGCCTTCAATTCTTCAATGGCAGGAAACAAAATCTCTTTGGTCAATTGCAAATCGCGGTGATAACCCGATGGAAGATTGTTAAGCAGTAAAGTCAGTTCATTTGGTATGGATTGAATCCGGTTGCATTTTGCTCTGATCAATTCAAAAACATCAGGATTTTTTTTATGTGGCATGATGCTGCTGCCTGTTGTCAATTCAGACGGGAAAGAAATAAAACCAAAGTTTTGACTGAGATATAAACAACAATCCATTGAAAGTTTACTGAGTGTTGCAGCAATACAGCTCAATCCCATTGAAACAATTTTTTCTGTTTTACCACGACTCATTTGCGCATAAACAGAATTGTAGTTAAGCGTTGAAAAGTTAAGTTGCTCGGTTGTCAGCGTTCTGTTTAAAGGAAAAGAGGAGCCATAACCTGCGCCGCTTCCCAGAGGATTTTTATTTGCAACATGGAAAGAAGAAGCCAACACTTCCAGATCATCAGTCAAACTCTCGGCATAAGCACCAAACCATAATCCAAAAGAAGAGGGCATAGCAATTTGAAGATGTGTATAGCCGGGAAGTAATTTATTTCGAAACTTATCGCTTTGCTGAATCAACAAATCAAAAAGCTGCTTAACTTCTTCTTTGATATTTTGAACTTCTGCCCTTAAATACAATTTAATGTCAACCGCAACCTGGTCATTCCTGCTTCTTCCGCTGTGAATTTTTTTTCCGATCTCTCCTATTCTTTCAGTTAATAGAAACTCCACCTGCGAATGAACATCTTCGACATCATTTCGAATTTCGAAATCAGAATTCAGAATTTCATCTTCGATCCGTTTCAGCGCTTCAACCGCTTTTGATGCTTCTTCTTTTGTCATCAATCCAACTTCCCCAAGCATGGTAACATGGGCAATAGAACCCTGCACATCGTACTTTGCAAGAAGCAGATCAAACTCTTTGTCTCTTCCGACTGTGAATTTTTCAATGAGCTCCGAAACTGATGTGTTTTCTTTTTGCCAGAGTTTCATGTGACGACAACAATTTAATTTACCGATTATCCAATTAATTTATGACCTCTTCCAAAAGCATAATGTAAAGATCAATGCCTCTTTTAATTTCATCAACAAAAATAAACTCATCTGCGGTATGACTTCTTGCCGAATCTCCAGGACCAATTTTCAATGCAGGAAAAGGCATCAATGCTTTATCCGATGACGTTGGTGAACCATAATAATTTCTTCCCAATTTCAAGCCCGCTTTCACTAATGGATGGTCCATTGCAATCATAGTGGAACGCAAACGATCACTTCGCATTGTTACACTGCTTTGAAGATTTTTACATATGGTTTCCAATATTTCTTCATGGGTGTAGAGCTCATTTAACCGAACGTCAACAACGAATCTACATTCCGAAGGAACCACGTTGTGTGCTTTGTTTTCTGTCTCAATTGAAGTTACCGTCATTTTTACAGGACCAATTAATTCAGAAACTTTTTCAAAATGAAAGGTGTAAATCCATTCAATGTCCATCATTGCTTTGTAAATAGCATTCTCTCCTTCATTTCTTGCAGCATGCCCTGCTTTACCATGAGCAACACAATCCAAAACCATCAATCCCCTTTCTGCAACCGCCATATCAAGCAAGGTTGGTTCACCGACAATGCCACAATCGATTTTTGGAAGTAATGGAAGTAATGATTCCACTCCGTTCTTTCCTGAAATTTCCTCTTCGGCTGTAGTTGCTAAAATGAAATTATACCCGAGATCTTTTTGATCATGAAAAAATAAAAATGTGGCGATCACACAAACCAATGAACCACCGGCGTCATTACTCCCCAACCCAAAAAGTTGTCCGTCTTTTTCTATCGGAGTAAACGGATCGAGCGTATATCCTTTGTTTGGTTTTACCGTGTCGTGATGAGAGTTTAAAAGAATGGTTGGTTTGCCCTCATCAAAATATTTATTCTTTGCCCAAACATTATTCAAATGCCTTTTTGCATCAACTCCATGTTCTTTCAAAAAAGTTTCAATAAGCGTTGCGGTTCTATCCTCTTCTTTACTGAAGGAAGGTGTTGCAATAAGTTTTTTTAATAACTCAATAGCCTGTATGTGGAGTTCCTCTTTAATCATTAGTTAAGGTTGTTCCTTTTCCACCATTAATCAATTGCTCAAGTTCTTCGGCCTTGCCAATAATCACTTTTTCAACACCACTTTTTATGGCAGCAAAAGCGTTGTCCAATTTTGGAATCATGCCCGAATGAACAATTCCTTTTTGTTTTAATTCGCTATAATACCCGGAATTGATTTTATTAATAACAGAGTTGTCATTTTCTGCATCCATAAGCACACCCGATTTTTCAAAACAGTAAATCAAGGTGACACTAAAATCATTACTTAAGGCCTTTGCTGTTTCTTGCGCAATTGTATCTGCATTTGTATTAAGAAGCTGTCCTTTTTTGTCGTGACTGATCGGAGCAATAACGGCAACAAGACCTTGTTGCAACAAGCTCCTAAAAAAAGAAACATTAATCGAATCAACATCGCCAACAAACCCGTAATCCAGTTTTGGATGAATTCTTTTATGAGCCAGAACTGCATTTGCGTCTGCACCTGTCACTCCAATAGCATTGCAATTATTTGATTGCAATTGAGCGACAATATTTTTATTGATATAGCCGGCATAAACCATTGTCACCACTTTCAAAGTTTCGGCATCAGTAATTCTTCTGCCGTCTATCAATTGTTGAGGAATGTCCATTTGCTCTGCAAGCCTTGTTGCTAACTTACCGCCACCATGAATTAAAATCTTCTTTCCATCAATTGCAGAAAAACTTTTTAAAAATGAGGAGAGCTTGTTTTCATCATCGATAATGTTCCCACCAATTTTTATAACAAAAACTTTTTCCATCATTTTGACTTCAGAATTTCAGAAAGAACTGCCTGCGCAGCCCAAACCCGATTGGATGCTTCCTGTGTTACCAAACTATTTGGACCATCCAGAATTTCATCACTCAGCTCCACATTTCTTCTCACGGGTAAACAATGCATCACTTTTGCATCATTCGTCAATGCAAGCTTTTCATTCGTCATCATCCATTCGGGATCATTATTGTAAATCTTTCCATAATCATTATAAGTGCTCCAGTTTTTTACATAAACATAATCTGCATCTTTCAATGCTTGATCCTGGTTATGCGTGATGGTTGCTCCTTTGGTAAACTGTTCATCCAGTTCATAATCTTCCGGATGTGTAATTACAAAATCAGCTTTATTCCACGCATTGATCCATTGCGAAAAACTATTGGCAACGCATTGAGGCAAAGGTTTCACATGAGGGGCCCATGTCAATACAATTTTTGGTTTTCTTTTTTCTTTAAATGTTTCAGTGATTGTAATGACGTCCGTTAAACTTTGCAAAGGATGAAGCGTTGCGCTTTCCAAACTCATAACCGGAATGCCAGCATATTTAATGAATTGCTTTATGTACAACTCACTGTAATCGTCCTGGCGGTTTTTTAATGAAGGAAATGTTCTGATTGCAAGAATATCAAAATACTTTCCCATCACAGGCGCAGCATCCTTCACGTGTTCCACTGTATTGCCGCTCATGATAGCTTCTTCTTCAAACTCCAATGCCCAACCTTCACTGCCAACATTAAAAACAATAGCTTCCATTCCCAGGTTTTGCGCAGCAACCTGGGTACTCAATCGTGTACGCATACTTGGATTCAAAAACAAACAACCGATGCGTTTATTGGCACCAAGTGTTTTGTCTTTGAACGGGCTTGCCTTATAATCCAATGCCCTTTGCACCAAAGCATCAATATTGCTTACATCATGAACAGAAATAAAATTCTTCATTACTTAAAAGAAATTAGAGGCGGGTTTCGCTTTTTTATTATTTACCAATCATCTTACTACTATTATACTTCCGTTGGTTCGCACTCGTGTACTGCAACAATTCTATTCAGCAACTTCAACGTTTCCTTCAGGATGGGTCAATTCATTAATTCCATCATGCAATGCTTCTAAAAATTCATCCATTTGCTTTCTTGTAATAGTCAACGCAGGAAGCAGGCGAATTACATTAGGTTTGGCTTCACCGGTAAAAACTTTATGTTGCCAAAGCAAATTTTTGCGAAGGTCTTTTATTTCCTCAGGAACATTAAAGCCAATCAACAGTCCCAGTCCGCGGACATTTTCAATCCCTTCAACTTTTTTCAATTTGTTGAGCAAATACTGACCCCGTTGTTTTGCTTTTTCAATTAGATCCTCCTTCTCAATTACTTCCAACACTGCCAGTGCTGCCGCACATGCCAAATGATTTCCGCCGAAAGTCGTTCCCAACAATCCATGTTTGGGTTGAATGTGAGGAGCAATTAAAATTCCCCCGATCGGAAATCCATTACCCATTCCCTTTGCCATTGTATAAATATCAGCAGTGATGCCCGCTTTTCCAATTGCAAAAAATTGTCCGCTTCTGCCATAACCGCATTGCACTTCATCTGCAATCAACAAGGCACCATTTTGATCGCAAAGTCTGCGAATCAATTGAAGAAAGCTGTCTTCAGCAATATTGATTCCGCCAACACCCTGAACCGTTTCAATGATAACGGCAGCAACATGTTTTCCGTTGGTTTGAAAATAGCTTTTCAATGCTGCCTCATCATTGAAAGCAAGAAAATCTACATTGTCGGTTTCATTTACCGGAGCAACAATATTTTTATTATCAGTTGCTGCAACTGCCAATGATGTTCTGCCGTGAAATGCTTTTGTAAACGCAACAATTTTTTTTCTTCCCGTATGAAAGGATGCCAACTTCAATGCGTTTTCATTTGCTTCAGCTCCGCTGTTCACCAAAAACAATTGATAATCCTCTTTACCACTCAACTTGCCTAATTTATCAGCCAGCTGCCTTTGAAGTGGTATTTGGACAGAGTTGGAATAGAAAGCAATTTTATTGAGCTGATCTTCAATTCTTTGCACCCAGTGCG
>Ga0207647_10000012_pt1 | contig 152879 bp, 144 predicted proteins | sample KBSCornC2_FD_184295 | JGI IMG/M metagenome (GOLD analysis project Ga0207647, IMG submission 184295) | Corn rhizosphere microbial communities from Kellogg Biological Station, Michigan, USA - C2 (SPAdes) (version 2) | ecosystem: Host-associated > Plants > Roots > Rhizosphere ...
TTCAGGTGTTACTTCACTTTCGTCAACACCTAATTTTTCTACGATAATAGCTTTTACTCTTGAAGCGATATCAGACATACTTTTAATGGTTTAATGATTAATAAAATTCAGTGCAAAGAAAAATAAAATCTATCAAATAACAAATCTAAAAACTTTTGGCATTCACAAGTAACAAAATTTTACCATGAGAGTTTCTATTTTGTATTTTTGAACCGGGTAAAATTAGTGATTTTGAACAGGAAAACGTTAAAGTTTGAGATCGATTTGGATTTTGTGTTGATCGCCATCACCACATCACTGAAAGATTACCGTATCTGCCACCATATAAACAAGCACTTACGATTTGGGTTTACCCGCAGTGCCGACCTGGAAGTAGATCTTTTGCCCGGATCGGAGCCGGTTTATTTTTCAATGTTCCAGTACTATTGGGAAGCCAGTGAAACAGATTTTTATTTTTTAGCCAATAAAGGGTCAGACGGTTACCTTGTACCCGAGATGCGTAAGGCCGATTACTTTCTGATGATCAGGAATTATATTGATGACTTAGACCTGGAACAACTGATCACGGGGCTTAATCGCATACCCGAAATAGTTGCTGCGGTAAAGATTGATCCAAAAAAAATTAAATCACGCGAAAATCTCTTATTTTAGCGCCGATTTTTAAAAGTGTATGGGCTACACTAATTTAGATACCATAATAAGAAAACAGCCAGTTTAACCCCGATAAATATGAAATTATCTTACAACCGTACTAAAATTGTTGCTACAATGGGTCCGGCATCAACCAATAAGGATACTTTGTTGGCAATGATAAAGGCAGGCGTAAATGTATGCCGCCTCAACTTTTCGCACGGAAGGCCTTCTGATCATCAGAAAACCATCGATACAATTCGTGAAATAAACGAGCAGTATAAAGTAAATGTGGGCATTCTTGCCGACCTGCAGGGCCCCAAGATTCGTATTGGACTGGTTAAAGATGGTGGTATTCACCTGGTAAACGGCACGCAGATTCATATTACTACACAGGAATGCATTGGTGACGACAACCGCATATACATTACATATGAAACTTTCCCCCAGGATGTAAAACCAAACGAAATTATCTTATTGGATGACGGTAAGATCCAGATGCGCGTAATTGAAACCAATCGTAAAGATTCTGTGCTTTGCGAAGTAGTTCACGGCGGTATCCTTACATCCCGTAAAGGTGTTAATCTTCCTAATACCAAAGTATCAATCCCGAGTTTAACTGAAGAAGACCTGGTTAACCTTGAATTTGCGCTGCAGAATGATGTGGAATGGATCGGCCTTTCATTCGTTCGTACAGGCGAAGATATTGTAGAGCTGAAACGCATTATAGCCAGCAGCGGAAAAGCTGCAAGAGTAATTGCTAAAGTTGAAAAACCTGAAGCTATTGATAATATAGATGCCATTGTTGCTGCGACAGACGGCGTGATGGTAGCTCGCGGCGACCTGGGTGTTGAAATGCCATTGGAAGAAGTTCCGTTACTGCAAAAAATGATCATCCGCAAATGCCGTGAAGCTTCTAAACCGGTGATTGTGGCCACGCAGATGCTGGAATCGATGATCACGACCCCTCGCCCAACCCGCGCTGAAGTAAACGACGTTGCCAACTCAGTTTTGGATGGTGCTGATGCCGTGATGCTAAGCGGTGAAACTTCTGTTGGCGAATTCCCGGTGATCGTTATTGAAACGATGGCTAAAATTGTGCGCAATGTCGAGGACCTGGGCTATCCGTTTAATACCACATTAGTGCCTGAGTTTCCTCACCCTCCTGCGAATTACCTGAGCGATGCCTTATGCGGATCAGCAGTTTACCTTGCCGAGCACACCAATGCCGTAGGGATCATCTCTATGACCGTATCGGGTTATACAGCCTTCGAAATATCAAGTCACCGACCAAAAGCCGGCACTTATATATTTACATCAAACAAAAACCTGCTGAAAGCTTTAAGCCTGGTTTGGGGTGTACGTGCCTTTTATTACGACAAACTGGAAAGTACCGATCAAACCATTGCTGATGTAAACGAAATATTAAAAGCAGAGAACCTGATCGAAGTAGGTGACGTGGTGATCAACACTGCGTCAGTGCCAATCACTAAACGGGGTAAAACCAATATGCTTAAGGTGAGTGTGGTTGAGTAATACCGTTGTAAGGTTGAAACTTTGTAAAGTTGAAAAATTACCTTTGAACCATAATATAAATCCCGGACAAACCGGGATTTTTTATTGTTGGCTATTTTCAGAATTCAGACAGTAAAGCTAATCGCTGAAGGACAACATTTCAACTCTACAACCTTTCAACAATCAATAAATCGCTGCTTCACATACTTTCAGGAATAACTTGTCAAGATTGACAAAGTAATAATCCCAATAAATTTCAATCGCTTTCCTCATCTCAGTAAGTTTTGGTATCCTTTATAAGAACCACAAACGATGCCAGAGTTTAATTATTATTTAAATTTTTAAAGAAAAAATGGCGCTGACCTGCTTGTTTGCCCTTTGCTAAAAAAATTCGTATCTTTAAATAATCTGCCACATCATCATTAAACGAAAAACATAACAAAATTAACTGAAAATTCTTCAATTTTTTTTCATTTTTTAGTTTTCCACAGCTACAATAAACTATAAATCAAATATTTATAGCAACGCATTAATGATAATCGGGTCCCGCCTAACACGGTGTGGAAAACTCCAAATTGAATCGGATTATATTGAATAATAAATTTGATTAAAAACCCCTAAGGATTTTTTAACACTGTAATAACTTATTAGATATATAGATATGGGCAAAAACATTTCAAAAAAAGCAACCGCTTCCAGCGGAAAAGGCGGGTTAAAGGTCGAGAGATACTTTACCAAAGAAGGAAAGAACGTGTATGACCTGTTCAAGTACGAGAAACGCTCATCAGTGATACGCAACCCTTCGGGCGATGCTGTATTTGAAATGAACGATGTTGAAGTACCTGCTTCATGGTCACAAGTAGCGACCGACATCCTTGCGCAGAAATATTTCCGTAAGGCGATGGTACCTCAACCCGATGGCACCACAGGTTCCGAAAAAAGCATTAAGCAGGTTGCCCACCGTATGGCTAATTGCTGGAAAGACTGGGGTATGCGTTACGGTTATTTCGCATCAAAACAAGACGCTGAAGTATTCTATGACGAAATCGTGTATACTATCGTTGGTCAGTTGGCTGCGCCGAACTCACCGCAATGGTTTAACACTGGTTTGCATACCTCATATGGCATCACCGGAAAGCCACAGGGACATTATTATGTCGATCCGGTTACCGAAGTATTAAGCAAATCTACATCAGCTTACGAGCGCCCGCAGCCGCATGCCTGCTTCATCCTTTCTGTTGAAGACGACCTGGTAAATGAAGGTGGCATCATGGACCTGTGGGTTCGCGAAGCACGCATCTTTAAATATGGCTCAGGTGTAGGTACCAACTTCTCTAAAATCCGTGGCGAAAACGAAAAACTTTCAGGTGGTGGCTATTCATCAGGTTTAATGTCATTCTTAAAGATAGGCGATCGCGCTGCAGGCGCAATCAAATCAGGCGGTACCACGCGTAGAGCTGCTAAAATGGTTTGTCTTGACCTGGATCACCCTGAAATTGAAGGCTTCGTAAACTGGAAAGTAGAAGAAGAAAAGAAAGTGGCTGCTTTGATAGCTGCAGGTTATTCTTCAGACTACGAAGGTGAGGCTTACCGCACAGTATCCGGACAAAATTCCAATAACTCCGTGCGTGTGCCAAACGAGTTCTTCTATGCTTTACAGGAAGGCCGAGATTGGGAACTAAAAGGCCGTATGAATGGTAAAACGGTAAAAACTATATCTTCTCAGAAATTATGGGACGATATATCATTTGCTGCATGGGCCTGTGCTGATCCTGGTATACAATACGACAGTACCATCAATGAATGGCATACCTGCCCTGAAGGCGGCCGTATCAACGCATCAAACCCCTGCTCTGAATACATGTTCCTGGATAATACAGCATGTAACCTGGCATCCATCAACCTGGCGCACTACTTTGACGAAAAGACCCGCGTATTTGATGTAAAAGGTTTTGAGCACTCGTGCCGTATATGGACCATCGTATTGGAAATATCTGTATTGATGGCTCAATTCCCGTCAAAAGAAGTAGCTCAGCTTTCATATGACTACCGTACGCTTGGTTTAGGTTACGCTAACTTAGGCTCGGCCCTGATGGTGAATGGCATTCCTTATGACAGCGACAAAGCACGTGCTATCGGTGGTGCTATCACCGCTATTATGACCGGTACTGCTTATGCTACTTCAGCTGAAATGGCCCGCGAATTAGGTACTTTCAGCCGCTACGAAGAAAATAAGAAACATATGTTGCGTGTAATGCGCAACCACCGTTATGCGGCATATAACTCACCTGATAACTATGAAGGCCTGGATATCCTGCCTCCGGGAATTGATCAGAAACAGTGCCCTGACTACCTGCTTTCGGCTGCTTGCAATGCATGGGACAAAGCGGTTGAAATGGGCGAACAATATGGCTATCGCAACGCACAAACCACCGTTATCGCTCCTACCGGAACTATCGGCTTGGTAATGGATTGCGATACGACCGGTATCGAGCCAGACTTTGCACTGGTTAAATTCAAAAAATTATCAGGCGGCGGTTACTTCAAGATCATCAACCAGGCTGTACCTGAAGCATTGAAGAACTTAGGTTACCAGGAGCACGAAATCACCACTATAGTTAACTATGCTAAAGGAAGTGCCAGCCTTGAAGGTGCTCCGCACATCAATCCTGACAGCTTAAAATCAAAAGGCCTGACCAACGCCGAACTGGAAAAACTTGATAAAGCTGTTGTATCAGCATTCGAAATTAGTTTTGCATTCAATGTATGGACTTTAGGCGAAGATGCTTTAAAACGTCTTGGATTCACTGCAGAGCAATACAATGCACCAGGTTTTGATCTATTGCGTGGCTTAGGCTTCACAAGAAAACAAATAGCCGAAGCAAACGAGTACGTATGCGGTACGATGACTATTGAAGGTGCTCCATATTTGAAAGCAGAACACTACCCGATATTTGATTGCGCTAACAAATGCGGCGCTAAAGGCGAGCGTTATATTCACGCCCACGGTCACATCAAAATGATGGCTGCTGCACAACCATTCCTGTCAGGCGCTATCTCAAAAACCATCAACCTGCCAAATGAGGCTAAAGTTGAAGAAATTAAAGACTGCTACGAACTATCATGGAAATTGGGCCTGAAGGCCAATGCCCTTTACCGCGACGGTTGCAAACTGTCTCAGCCATTATCAACCAAATCTGATAAAAAAGAAGAAGCTGATGAAAAACTGGACAGCGTAGAAGAAGTATTAGGTGAAGCAGCTAACGTTAAACTGAGCGACCTTACTCCTGACCAGGTATTAGAAGCAGCGGTGGCAATTATGGAGAAATCTAAAGATACCCACTTTATGCGCCAGCTGTCTCGTGTAGTTCAAAAGAAGAGCCTGCCATACAAACGCCGCGGTTATACTCAAAAGGCAAGCATCGATGGGCAAACCGTGTTCGTCCGCACAGGTGAATATGAAGACGGAACATTGGGCGAGATCTTTGTGGATATGCACAAAGAAGGTGCAACATTCCGCTCGCTAATGAACTGCTTCGCTATCGCGGTTTCAGTAGGTTTACAATACGGTGTGCCACTGGAAGAATACGTAGAGAAATTCACCTTTACCCGCTTTGAACCTGCAGGTATGGTGATTGGCCACGCCAACATTAAGAGCGCCACCTCAATTATTGATTATATATTCAGGATGCTTGGCTACGAATACCTAGACCGTAGCGACCTGGTGCACGTAATAACTGAACAAAGAGGTGTGGTAGGCAACCCGCAGATGGATGATGAAGACATCAACCCTGATGCTACCAACGTTTACGAGCCATCACCTGCAAAAGTATCTTCGGATACAACAGGCAGCAAAAAACAAGGCATCAGTCTTGACTTGAGTATGGGCGTACAAAGCGATGCTCCGGCATGTAACGTTTGCGGTCACACCACTGTACGCTCAGGCACTTGCTATAAATGTCTGAACTGCGGTAACTCAATGGGTTGCTCTTAATAGCTGAAAAGGCAGCGTGAAAGTGTAAAGAAACAAGCTATTAGTAAAATTGGCTGTTAAGCTCAGTTTTATAATGGTTAATGTGTGTGAAGCCCCGACTTTTTAGTCGGGGTTTTTTGTTGGTTAAACCCACCATTTTAAAATTATTCCAGCTTATTGGAGAATATATTTGATAACTTAGATAACAAAACATACACACCTAAATTGATTAAACCATGAAAAAACTAGCACTGTTATTTACTGTATTAATCGCCTTTATAGGCGCCAATGCGCAAACAAAAGACCAGATGATCGCCGACTGGCAACGCGCTAAAAACTACACAAAAGCGTATCTGGACGCCATGCCCGAAGATGGATACAGCTTTAAACCGACCCCCGAAATGCGCTCCTTTGCCGGACAAATGCTTCACCTGGCTGATGGGAATTATTTCCTGGTAGGTGCTGTAGCTGGAAAGCCGGGGCCGCTTGGCAAACAATCAGCCGAAAAAACGGTAGCCCAAACCAAAGAGGCCACTACAAAAGCAGCTATGGATAGTTATGATTATGTAATAAATGCATTGCAGAATGCCACTCCAGCTCAATTACAGGAAATTGTAAAAGTGGGTGGCAAAGACATCACAAAACAGGTTGCATTTAATAAAGCATTTGAGCACCAAACACACCATCGGGGACAGACGACTGTTTACCTTCGTTTAAAGGGCGTAACGCCACCGGGAGAAATGTTATTTTAATGGAACTCTCGACAAAAGAAAAAGGCAGATATCTCGTCAATATCTGCCTTTTTTAAGTTATTGTAAGTTTAATTATTCGTGTGCCATTGGCTCATCCAAGTCGGTGATATTACCTAAACCATCTTTAAATACGTGTTGAGGCTCGTCAGTAAATGGCGATGTTTTGACAAATACACCCAGGAAGAATACGATACCACCCATCAATAATTGTGGCCAGAATACGCGATCTGCGAAACCATATACCCATGGTGATGCCAGCAGGAATGATCCGCCTACAACATCGATAAAGCAATGCATAGGAACAGGGAACACATTCATGAAACCAAACTTATGTTTGCTGAAGATAGCCATGATCAACTGCAACCATCCGAAAATGACAGGCAAAAAGATTGATGCGCCGCCGACATGGTAAAATCCAAATAACCATGGAGAAGACATCAGGACTAAAGCCATCACCCAATTTAATAATCCGTAAGTAGATGTTGATACAAAAGGTTTCATTTCTTAAATGTGTTAACAGCGCAAAATTAATGTTTATTCTAAAGTTTACAACTCAAACTTCAATGCTTTTAAAATAAATCAGGGCTGTATCCTTAAATATAGCCCTGATTTATATCATTTAGCACATTTCTTAAAACGCAGCCGCCCTTTTCTTAACAATAAAGGAAGCTATGAAGCAGAAAAGGCCTAATATCAAGCCACAAATTATGGCGATTACTGGGCCCGTAATGAGCATTTCAACGCGTGGATGTGTTGGTAAGATAGGGTGTTCCTCAGACATTTTTGCAACGCTCGGATGATTAGCAATATATGTGCTGTAAAAGAGAATATGTGCCGCTGTTATCCAAATACAATTTACCAGGCTAACGCAAAAGCCATGTAAAAAATGCCTTCTGCCAACCACTTTGGCAATAATATAGGCACAGAAAATAAAGATAGCCAGCCAGAAAATAAGCTCCGCCTTTTCAGGGATAAGGGAAATAGTGCCAATGGCCATAATCAGCCCGAATACAGACAATTGAAAAATAATTTTCCAGTTCATTTGGTAAGGGGTTTTAGTGAAAGGGTTTCGGTTATCTAATCAATTTATGAATGGTTTATTAAATATAATAAAAAACCTTTCATAAAAAGTCAAATTCACCGTGATAACAGAAAGCTTATTGCTTGTTAAGGCCGGCCTGAGTCTTATGAGGTGCGTCTTTAGTTTGAATGACCACAACCCCATTCAAAGCTTTTTTGCCATAAATACCTGCATAAACCTCTTTCGCAGGCTGTTGTTTAAGCACCCTGATGGAAGCAATATTATTAGGGTTCAAACTATTCAAATTGGGTACTGCCTGACCGTCTATCACATAAAGCGGATCCATATTAGTATCCAGGCCGATTAAAACTGTACCTGAATTCCGGATAGTATCTTTGGGAACAATATAAGTTACCTTATCAGGGATAACCACTTTAGTTCTTTCTACCATAGCTTCAGTAGCTGTATCCGGTGCGGGGCCTTTTGAAATATTAAAACTGATCGGAATGGTATACTTTACCCTTACTTTGTTACCATTCTGGTATCCCGGCTCCCATTTGGGTGATAGCTTTAAAACTCTTATCACTTCTTTCGCTGCACCGCACCCAAGGTCCTTTACCACTTTTATGTCTGAAAGCGATCCATCGGTTTCAACGGTCATTGATATCAGCTCCCTGCCCTGCACGTTTTTGTTCAACATAGCTTCCGGATAACGAATATTCTTGCTCAGGAAGCGATAAAATGCAGATATGCCGCCCATAAACTGTGGCTCTTCCTCTACTGTGATAAATACAGGCTCTTCATTATGCTTCACAGTAGCTGGATGGGTTGCAGGTGCAATCTCGAGGTCATTCAATATATACGCCGAATCTTTTATCACAGGCTTTTCATAGCTTGCGTGATGAACGTCAACATGACCTGTATATTTTTTAACTGTAGCGACTGGTGTAAATGAAATAGCTGTGGTTGCGAACAAATGCTCAGCTTTGTTTTTGACGACGCTTATTACATTGGTTTTGCCAATAGTAACTGAAGCCATAATCATCATCAGTACAAACAGCGGTGCTGATAAACCATATTTCAAAAGCGCGGTATATTGCGACCGGTTTTTTTGAAGCATTATGATACGTTGCTTTAACAAACTATGGTTGAAAAATGGCGTCACCAACTGATGCGGTGTTTTTAGTGTTTGGCTCAGCAACAACATGGCATAGTCGGCTTTGTCTATGCCGTTTTCCAAAGCATGGCGATCCGCTATGTACTCATGAATATGTTTAATTTCCAGGCGATATAGGTACACTATCGGGTTAAGCCAGTTGATAATAGCAACAGCTTCAATTAATAGCACGTCGACAGTATGCCATTGATTAGCGTGCGCCTGCTCATGGGCCGTTATGACCTCCAGGTTATCCAGGTTACCTCCAAGCTTAATACTTCTAAAAAATGAAAACGCTCCTGCCGATTCTTCCGGAGTGTCTATTATCTTTTTAAGAGATATTAATTGAAGTATAAACCGGGTAATCAGTATAGCAGCACCGATAGCATAAATTACCATCAAACTTTGGCCTATGGTAAGATGATGCTCTTCAATATTTTTGAAACGATAAACCATTATCGGCTGGGCATAAGTATGCAGGGTATATTGTACCTTTTGAGTAATGAATAAATTCTTTATCCAGTTAGAATGGATTACGGGGATAAGAAATGAAAAAATAGCTGTTGAAACTAAATAAAGGCGATTCAGGTGGAAAAAAGTTTCCCTGCGTAGTAACAGATAATAAAAACCGTAGGATAAGACCAGGTAAAGGTTTACCAGCAGTAGATATTGCCACCAGCTCATAGTTTCATTTTTCTTTGAGTTTTTCGATCAGTTTCATGATCTCGTCCGCTTCCTTCAGGTCAATTTTCTCCTTTTTCACAAAAAAAGAAAACATGTGTTTTACCGAATTGTCAAAGTATCCGCTTAAAAGCTTTTCAGTTGCGAAACTTTGATATTGTTCTTTGCTGACGATAGGGAAATATTCGTGACTTTTGCCAAAAGCAGTATGATCAACAAAGCCCTTGGCCTCAAGGATGCGGATAAAGGTGGATACGGTATTGTATGCCGGTTTGGGCTCGGGCAAGGCATCGATCACATCCTTTACAAAGCCTTTTTTTAGTTGCCAAAGCACCTGCATAATCTGCTCTTCCGCACGAGTTAATTCTTTAATTTCCATGATATTATAAAATTTTTACCGTTTGATTAAGCGCTTAGGCACGATTGGTTATACTAAAGGTATAAAACTAAATTATAAAATGCAACTAAGCGCTTAGTTTCCTGCAAAATAAAAAACCTCCGGGACAACCGGAGGTTTAAATAACCATTTACCATTCCACCCTAATTAGTACTCTGAACTTTAGGCAGTTCCGCTCTTGGTATCATTTCCGTGCGTTGAGCTGTATTGTATACAAACGAAGCAATAATCGTAGCCGCCTGCTTCAGGTCATCTCCGTTCAGGCGATCATAAGTATCCTGATTGCTATGGTGCGTACGGGTGCCATAATCCATTGGATCTTGTATAAATTGAAAACCCGGAATACCTACAGCAGCGAACGATAAGTGATCGGTACCGCCGGTATTGTTGATAGTTATTGTGCCGGCGCCGAGATCTTTGAAAGGTTCGAACCATGGCTTAAATACAGCACCTGCAAGCGAATCGCCTTGCAAATAAATGCCGCGGATCTTGCCTGTACCGTTGTCGAGGTTATAATACGCCGACACTTTTGCCTGTTCCGGCTTCAACTCCATGGTCTTCGGGTCGCCAAAATGGTTAAGTACATAATAACGCGAACCAAATAAGCCCTGTTCTTCCGAACTCCATAAAGCGATACGGATAGTACGTCTCGGTTTAAATCCCGTCGCTTTTAAGATGCGGACAGCTTCCATCATTACCGCGCTTCCGGCAGCATTGTCTGTTGCTCCGGTAGCAGCATGCCACGAATCAAGGTGACCGCCGATCATTACAATCTGATCTTTTAATTTTTTATCTGTTCCCGGAATTTCGGCTACTACATCATATCCCTGCAGATCATCTGTATAGAATTGCGTTTTAATGTCAGCCTCCATTTCCACTTTCTGACCTGCCTTTACCAGGCGTAAAATACGCAGGTAGTCCTCGCTGCTCGTTTCCAGTTCAGGTGCGGCAGCCTTTGCAGTGTCGGCGTAAGATGCACCATTGGTAGTAAATACGGTGCCGTCTGTGCCGCGAGCCATGCTCAAAATAAGCCCTACCTTTTCCTCCTGCAGAAATTTACTTACGGCAGTACGTAATGCACGTGCTCTCTGAAAAGCAATAAATTGAGGTGAATTCCGATCTGGTGCTCTACGTTGTGCAGCCGGCTGAGAAGTTGCTTTCGCCATTTTATCCAGCTCTTCTTCAGTATAACGGGTCAAATCAGCTTTTGTGCCCTCTGCCAACTTGGTTTTGGTATCAAATATTACAATTTTTCCGGCCAGTTTTCCTTTGTATTGATCCAGGTCGGTTATTGTATCAGCCTTAATCATCATTACATCACCTTTTATAGGGCCGTTCGTTCCGGCTGTCCACGCTTTAGGGATAGCAATGATAGCATGATAATAAGGCGCCGTTATAGCAGCATAATTCTTCTGCACCTCCCAGCCTTTACCAAACTTGCCCCACGGTTCCAGTTTTGCATTTTCCAAACCCCAGCTTTTTAATTGATTCACCGCCCAGTTTTGTGCTCTTTTTAAGCCCGGTGAGTTTGCAAGTCTCGGACCTGAAACGTCCGTGAGATAAAATGCAGTTTCCATTACTTTCGAATGGTTCAGCCCTTCATCGCGTATCTTCTGGACGGCGGCAGCATCAGGTGCTTCCTGCGCAAAAGCAGAACCCACCATTCCGGCTAGCAGAATGCCGGAAAAGAGTAATTTTCTTTTCATTTTTATGAGATCAGTTAATAGTTAAGTATAACAAACCTATTTATTTTATTTTGAATTTGCTGTGCGAACAGCTTAACAAATTTGTTACATCAAATTGAAAAATGAAGCGATTCAATAATGGATAAAACGGAGATATTATCCATAGAGGAGTATATGGATGCTGATTAATTAATGAGCAACTTGTATCCGCGACCATGCACATTGATAATCTCCACATTTGAGTCATCCTTCAGGTACTTGCGTATCTTACTCAAGAAAACATCCATACTGCGACCGTTAAAATAGTTATCATCGTGCCAGATATTTAGCAAAGCCTCTTCACGGGTTAGTACTTCGTTTTTGCGCAGGCAAAGCAGGCGTAGTAATTCGGCCTCTTTAGTCGACAGCTTTTGTTGGACATCACCGGCCGATATCATCTGCGAAGTATAGTCAAAATCGTAACGGCCGATCTTAAAGTGGGTTTGTTTCTCTTCTTCGCTTTTTTCGCTATTGTTCACCCTTTTTAATAGAGCATTGATGCGGAGCAGTAATTCTTCGATACGGAAAGGCTTGGTAATATAATCGTCTCCGCCCAGGTTAAATGCCTGGGTTTTGTCTTCGATCATCCCTTTCGCAGTCGCAAAAATAATTGGTACCTGGGTATTGAATTTTCGTATCTCCTTGCCAAGCGTAAATCCGTCTTTTTTTGGCATCATCACATCCAATATCAGCAGGTCGAAATTTTGTTTTGTAAACGCTTTTAGCCCTTCTTCGCCATCTTTGCACAAAACCACTTCAAATTTGCCCTTCAACTGCAGGTAGTCTTGTAAAAGTAAGCCAAGGTTGGGGTCGTCCTCTACTAATAATATTTTCTTCATGCTTAGGATATGTGAAATTTCAGCTCAAACTCAGAGCCTTTTTCCTTTTCAGATTTAACGCTTATAGTTCCGTTCAGTTTCTTAACGATCGTATTTACGTAGCTTAGGCCCAGACCGAAGCCCTTCACATCGTGAAGGTTACCTGTCGGGATGCGATAGAACTGTTCAAATATTTTCGATTGCTGGTCGCGGCTCATGCCTATGCCCTTGTCGGCCACGCGGATAACAACCTCATCATTTTTATTGAAAGTACTAATTGTAATTTCAGGTACATGCGGACTATATTTTATGGCATTATCTATCAGGTTATATAACACGTTTGAAAAATGCAGCTCGTCTGCCTCAATCATTGGATTCTGCGCATCCAGGTGCAGATTGGCAACAACCTGGTATTTTTGCAGCTTGAGCGACATGCTATCCAGCACGGTCGTCACCAATTCGTTTACATCCAGTTTCTTAATATCAAGCTTGAATTCGTTCTTTTCAATACGGGCGATATTCAGTACCCGTTCGATATGGTTGCCCAAGCGCTGATTTTCTTCAAAAATGATATTGGCCAACCTGGCTACGCGGCTCTTATCTTCCATTATCTCCTGGTCTTTCAATGCTTCACTGGCGATCATGATGGTTGATACCGGAGTTTTAAACTCGTGGGTCATGTTATTGATAAAGTCCATCTTCATTTCCGATATCTTCTTTTGACGGAGGATAGAGAAGATGGTATATCCAAAACAAACGATCAGCACTAACAGCAATGCGCCGGAAGTAGCCATGGAGGCAGTCATTTTTTCGAGTATCAGTGAATTTTTTTGCGGGAACGATATCCTGATCTTACCCGGGTCGTTGATCACGTCCTTAGTAAAAATAGACACCTGGTAAGTATTAGCCGGGATTATATTGGCTTTACTGGCATCTGCGTAGTAAGCGTTCGTGTAAAGCAACGAATCGCTGTTAAAAGTACTCACCGAATAAGTAAAGGGTAGAAATATCCCTTTGTTGTGCAATTCAAAGCGCAACAGGGAATCAACCCAGAATGGGTTAAGACGCTTGTCCAATGGTTCATTCGATTTCTGGTATTCGTCCGCCAAATTGGCAATTACGCTTGTCGGCTGAACGGTTTTATGAAGATTTTCTATAGAATCATCCTCGAGCATTTTCTTCACTTCCTTGAACCTGCGCTCGCTTTTTATTCTTTCCTGCTCGCGCTGCCAGAAAGGATTAACCTGAACCACAGGAATTACCTGTTTGCCATACTGCGGATCCATATAGTCAACCAACAAAGTGTCGTACTTGTGCAGTATCATCGGCTTCCTTTTATAAGAAGGACTAACAGGCACCCTTACAATTTTCGGATCGGTCATGCGCTGATGCACATTGCCAAATTCATCGGTATATTCTTCATAACGAAAATGAAGATTCAACTCGCCCGATTGGGCCATGGTGTAAAATTCCTCATCCAGTTGATTACTTAGAATCACTTTTTTTAGACTGTCACGAAGCAAGTTCAGTCTCTTTTCGCGCGCAGTGAGTTTCTTTCTTGCAGGCTTCGAAAAACCGAAAGTCACCTTGGTATACTTCGTTTCAACCGAGTTGACAAAACTACGGTGGGTGGTACTGTCTCCTTGGCCTCGTTGTTTATCAAATACCTGCGCCTTTTTATTCAAAAAGTTAATCGCATCCTGTTTGGCAAGTTTAGATACCACATTGCCAAGTGCGTCATTCACGGAACGATCAAACAGATCAGACTGCGTTTGATACGACTGGCGCAAAAAATAAAACTGCATAGACATTACACCCAAAAGTGCAAATCCCATCAAACCAATTATAAGGCCTATACTTTTCTTCTTCATCCCGGTAACAAAAATATTTCAAATACGCTCATATCAGTCGTATTTAACAATTTTTAACATATAGTGGCAAAGATTTAACATCTTGAAATTGAACTGGTTGTTAACTTTGATATTATAAATTTAAGCAATATCCCATGAAAGCCAATTGGACAAAACCAGGTTTCGAGCTAATATTCGCGCTAAGTATTATAAGTATAATGACTTTGCCGCTGTTAGTTTTTGCACAAGGTAATAAGAATATAGATATCAATATCGCCAACGGTGATACTACCATTAACGGTAAAAATATCAAAGACCTTTCGTTTGAGGAGCGCAAACAGGCACTTAAAGACATTGATAACCTGACCGGCCCTGAAACTAATGGCAAGCAGCGCATTGTTATTAAAAGACGATCGTTAACTGACACCGGTGAAAGAAATATGATTTACAAGCGCCGTTTTTTTAACAATGATGACTTAACCGAAAATCATCATTTCTTCAACGACAGCGCAAAACATGTATTTAAGTTCAGGATGAAAAGGCCTGATGGAGACGATTCTACCGTTACCTTCAATTACAGGATGAATGGCAATCCGGACGAGTTCCTTAACGATCACATGCGCAATTTTAATTATAGCCTACGCGAACGGGAAAATTCCCGCCACCGCAACATACAACGGTTTGATTATACCAATACCGGCAAGGAGGGCATCAGCACCCATACCAGCTTCAGGGTAAGCGATGCTTCTCCTGAAAAGCTTAGGGCCGTAACCGGTAGCGAAAAAGCTGAACTTGAATTACGCGATCTGAACCTGGTGCCTGAGTTTTCTTCAGGTAAAACCCTGCTGATGTTCAGCCTCGCTTCAAAAGCCACAGCCGAAGTAAAGTTTACCGATAATGAAGGCAAACTGATTTGGAGTGAGAAAACCGGAAATGGCCAGTTTAGCAAAAGCTTTCCCCTGGGGTTAAACGGGGTGTATTTCCTGCAAGTAAAACAAAGTGGCAAGATCGCGTTGAAAAGAATAATAAAGGAGGATTAAAGCTTCCCAACACCGCTATATCATCGACAAACCCGGAGTGTGCTGAGCTGATCGGGTAGTCGAATTGGTGACTTATCCGACTAAAGATATTTAACTCAGATGCATTGGTTGGGATGAAAACACTATATCGACAAAACCTAACCTGCTGCTAAGTAGTTATATTAGTGTAAATCACTTTGGCTATGAGATCGATATGGAAAGGTTCAATAGGTTTCGGACTGGTTAATATTCCCGTCAAATTGTATTCGGCGGTGCAAAGCAGTTCGCTTGATCTGGATATGCTCGACAGCCGGGATCATTCACGTATCCGTTACCAACGGGTAAATGAGCATACGCATAAGGAGGTGCCTTATGATAAGATCGTGAAGGGCTATAAGCTGGACGATGAATACGTGATAGTAGAAGACAGTGATTTTGAGGATGCTGCGCCAGAAAAAAGCAAAGTGATCGAAATAGAAAGCTTTGTAAACATTGCCGACGTAAATCCTATGTTCTATGAAACTTCCTATTACACAGAGCCTGACACCAAAAACAATAAAGCGTATGCATTATTGGTAGAGGCATTGAAGAAATCAGGAAAAGCAGGGCTGGCCCGATTTGTTTTGCGAAGCACCGAAAGTTTATGCATTGTTCACCCTGTTGAGCATGTGCTGGTGGTAACCCGCATCCGTTTTGGACAGGAAATACGCAGTACGGAGGAATTGGATATCGATGACGAGGTAACTGTCGGCAAAAAAGAACTTGATGTAGGCTTGGCACTGATCAAGCAATACGAAGAGAAATTCGATGTGTCAAAATTTAAAGATGACTACCACGAAGAACTGCTGAAAATAATCGAGGCCAAGGCTAAGGGCAAGCGTCCAACTATCAAAAAGCTAAAGCCGCATAAAACTACTAACGATGATCTGTACGATCAGTTGATGCAGAGCCTAAACACACGAAAGGGAGCATAAAATGGGTTTAGCGGAATATGTTAAAAAGAGGGTCTTTACCAAGACTACCGAACCCAAAGGCGGCAAAAGTGCCGGTAAACAACTGGCTTTTGTTATCCAGCGGCATCATGCTTCACATTTGCATTATGATTTCAGGCTCGAGCTGGACGGGGTACTCAAAAGCTGGGCCGTACCTAAAGGACCGTCGATGAATCCTGGTGACAAGCGTTTGGCGATGATGGTAGAAGACCATCCTTTTGATTATCGCAAGTTTGAAGGCATCATTCCTAATGATAACTACGGTGCAGGTGTAGTAATGATATGGGATGAAGGTAGTTACACCTCCCTGGCCGAAAAGCGGGCAGATGATGTCAAAACTTTACATGCCGGGCTAAAATCCGGCAACCTGAAGTTCAAGTTGAATGGCAAGAAATTAAAGGGAGAGTTTGCGCTGGTTAAACTGCACAGCGCCGAAGATAACTCTTGGCTGCTGATCAAACACAACGATCAATTTGCCACACATAAAACCTACAATAGCGAAGACCTAGTGCCGGACGAGATTAAAAAAATGCTGAATAATAAAAGCGGCAAAGCAACTTCATTACCACGCACTAAAAAACTCGTTACAGAAAACAACGCTGAACCGGACAAAGAGACAAATGAAACCAGCGACAAGGCCTACATACCCATGATGGCCAAATTGGAAGCCAAAGTATTTGATAACCCGGATTGGATATATGAGAAGAAGCTTGATGGCTATCGGGCTATCGGTTATTCCGGTAAAAAAGCAAAGCTGGTATCGCGCAATAACATCGATTTCAGTAAGGATTATAAGGAAGTGGTCGACGAACTAAAGGTAATTGAACCAGACGCCATTTTGGACGGAGAACTCGTGATAGAAGACAAAGAGGGCAAAAGCAAGTTTCAGCACATACAGAATTATAAAATTAATACCGCTACAGGAACGCTGAAATATTACGTATTCGATCTGTTGAAGCTAAACGGACATGACCTGCGGGGGATGGAATTGAGCAAGCGAAAGGAGCTGCTTAAGACGCTCATCGCATCTTTAAAAAGCAAGCGGATCATTTACAACGATCATATAGTGGGTAAAGGGGCAGAACTTTTCGCGAAAGCAAAAAAAGAAGGCTGGGAAGGTATTATCGGTAAAGATATTCACAGCACCTATACGAGTGGCAAACGGTCGGATAGGTGGCAAAAATTCAAGCTGCAAAATTCACAGGAAGCTATTATTTGCGGGTATACCGCGCCGTCCGGATCGAGGAAACATTTCGGGGCATTGGTGCTGGGTATTAACGAAGGAAAAAAGATAAGGTATATCGGCAATTGCGGAACAGGGTTCAATGAAAATTCGATCCGCGAGCTTTATGAAAAAATGCAGCCGCTTGAAACGGATCAAAAGCCTTTTGAAGAGAAAGTGCATCAGCGCACCAAGATTACCTGGATAAAGCCGAAATTAGTATGTGAGGTTTGGTATGCGGAATGGACAGCCGATGGGCATTTAAGACAGCCGGTTTATAAAGGATTGCGCATAGACAAGAACAAAGAAAACATAGTGATGGAAACACCCGACAAGCAAGTGGCCGATGAAGAGATATTCACCTTTGGCCACAACCAGGTTAAAGGAACGCATCTGAGTAAGGTTTTCTGGAAAGATGAAGGCATTACCAAGGGCGAGCTGACCCATTATTATCGGGATATGGCCGAATACATTGTGCCTTATCTCAAGGATAAGCCAATCTCTATGCGCAGGCAGCCAAATGGCATTGCTGATGAAGGTTTTTTCCAGAAAGATGTAGACACCAGTCACCTGCCATCATTCATAAAAACGGAACCCGTTTACTCTGAAAGCAACGATAAAAATATCAATTATATCATCGGTAAGGATGCCGCGACCTTGCTCTATATGGTGAACCTGGGCTGCATTGAGATCAACCCCTGGCTCAGTTCGTACAAAAAGCCTGAGAATCCGGATTTTGTAGTGATCGATATCGATCCGCACGATGTGCCTTTTACCGAAGCGGTAGAAGTGGCGCTAAAAACAAAAGAAGTTTTCGACCGCATGAAACTGGATGTATTCATCAAAACATCAGGCTCAAAGGGTTTGCATATTTATTGCTACCTGGATGCGAAATATGACTATGATTTCACGAAAATGTTTGCCGAGTATACAGCAAATATTATCCATGATGAATTGCCGGATATCACCAGTGTGGAACGAAATCCCGCGAAGCGGAGAAATAAAACCTATATTGATTTCCTCCAAAACCGCCGGGGTCAAACTATAGCCTGTCCATATTCCGTAAGGCCAAAACCCGGAGCAACAGTTTCGGCCCCCTTGCATTGGCATGAAGTGAACAATAATTTAAAACTGTCCGATTTTACTATTCACAATATGATGGAACGCGTGAAAAACACAGAAGATCCCTGGAAAAATTTAACCAAAACCGCCGCCGATCTGAAGAAAGCACTAGAGTTAATGAAGAAATAAAATTTTTGTGTTACTAATAAGTTATCAAAAATAAAAAGCCGCAGTTAGCGGCTTTTTTTGAGATTTATATGATTGTCGGTCGTCGGAGTAATCCTAAAATGATTGCGATGATTGCGATAACCAACAATACATGTATCAGCCCCGCAGCCGAATAAACAAATACGCCCAACGCCCATCCGATGATGAGTATAACGGCGATGATATACAATAATGAAGTCATGGTAGATGATGTTTAGTTAACAATGTTTTTCATTAATATAAGTCCCAACGGGGCCGAAATGTTTGCCTAAAACAACAAACCGCCCCCTGTAAACAGATGAGGCGGTTTTTTAATAAAACTGTTAATTGTAAAAACCGGACGCTATGAAGCTGTTACCTGGAGCCGTTCGGCAAGTTCTTTTGCAAACCCTTCGAGTCTTATTTTACCCGAAATCACGCCGCCTTTAGCGTCAAAGTCTTTCCATAAAATACCGCTTCGTACAGCAGTTCCCATTTCGGTAAAGTTCCGGGCAATTTCCGGGGGTAAACCACCTTGCAGCATTCCTTCATAAGCTTGCTGATCGGTAAATTCAACCCAATTCAAATCGGGCTTGCCGATGGCGGCTCCTAAAACTTTAACGGCATCGCCTAACGTGCGCTCATCGCTTACTGCATAACGTACGCTTTTACCGGTGAAGATATTTTGCAATTCTTCAGCTACAATATCAGCAATATCCTGCGGATGGGTCATTACCAGGCGGGTTTGTGCGCTATAGTTTGATCCCAAAAAGCCTTGGTTGATCATAGGGACATTGTTATAAAAATTGATGTAGAAGAAACCGGCACGCACATGTTTAATGGCAACATCTTCCAGTTTGTTTAATTCAATTTCGGCGTCATGTACACCCGATATTGGCCCTGTAGCGCCATCAATATCGGCACCGATACTACTCAAATTTACGATACGTTTGACCCCTGATTTTTTGATGGCTTCCGCATAGGTCTTTCCTGAATCGCCAACATATTTACGGTAATTGGTTGCTCCGAAGTTTGGCGGAATCATGGTATACACAGCATCTGCGCGTTTAAAAGTCTCCACGAGAAAATCGACATCCGCAATTGACCCTATGGCGGCTTTCGCACCTAAAGCTTCGATGTCATTTATTTTGTTTGCATCAGAGCTAACGATAGTCACATCGTGACCCTTAGTTATCAATTGTTTGGCAAGAGGTTTACTAATGTTCCCCAATGAGCCTGTTACTATAATTTTCATAATCTTTTTAATTTGATTTTGTTGGAAACAAAGTTATTTTTGTACTTACTTTTTTACAAGTACTTACCCTAAAGTATGTGCCATGACATTAATAAAAGAAAGCTCAACTATACAGGAAAATAAGAAGTTTGCACTTAGCGAATGCCCGGTAACTTATGTAATGGAAAGAATAGGCGGTTACTGGAAGCCGATTATTTTATATCATTTACTCACCGGGGATAAGCGTTATAGCGAATTGCGCAAAGCGATACCAGCTATTACGGAGAAAATGCTGATCCAGAATTTGAAACAGTTGGAGGCAGATAACCTGGTGATGAGGGAATCAAAACCGGTGGTGCCGCCTTATGTTACCTACAGCCTGACTTCCGCCGGAAAGAAATTGCATCCGGTATTATTTGCAATGGCTAACTGGGCGATAGAAGATACCGGGCTGCAGGAAACCTATGCTGGCAAAAGCCTGGAAAGTTTCCCGCAGCAGAGCTAGAATAAAAAGAAAACCTATAATCTCAGCCACTTTTTACGCACTTCCAGCTGTTGTTCACTTGGCGAATCAACACTTTCAATACCGTATTTAACCTGGGTCTTCTTAAGTAAAGTAATAGGCAATGTAACTGGCAAACCATCTCTCAATACTGATACACTGATTTTATCTCCCGGCTTTTTGCCATTCAATGCCGTGTTCATGTCCGTTATTTTGGTCCCATCAATATCAGTTATCTCATCACCGACGTTGAGGCCATCAATCCAGGCTGCTGAATTGCGGACCACATTAGTCACTGTAATTTTATTATTGGCCGAAGCAGTAATGACGCCCAACGATGGATCATTATTTCCGGCAAGTTCATCCTTTAACCGGTAACCTGCGTAAGCCAGGTATTTGCCATAGTCGATATCGGCAAGCCCATTGATGTATTTTTTATAAAACTCATCCAGGTTTTTGCCCGTGAATTTTTCTAACGCAGCCTTAAATTCCATATCAGTATAGCCGCGCTTTTGAGTCTTATAATAGGTGTCGTACACGTATTTCATCACGTCATCCAGGCAAGATTTGCCATGAGTATCGTTGATGATTTCCAGGTCGAACATAAGCGCTACGATGGCGCCCTTACTGTAGTAGGAAATATTAGTATTTAATGAATTCTCATTCGGCCGGTAATATTTTATCCAGGCATCATAACTCGACTCTGAAAGTGTCTGCACCTTATTGCCTTCCTGGTTCGATACGTAATTAATATCTCCGGCCAGGCCGGCCAGGTAAGTTTCGGGCGGATAAATATTGGTACGGCGTACAATAATGTTCTGGTAATAAGTAGTAAAGCCCTCTGCAATCCACAGGTCGGTTGTATAATTTTCATTATCGTAATCAAACGGACCAAGAGCGATCGGTCTCAGGCGTTTTACGTTCCACAAATGGAAGTGCTCATGAGCAACCAGTGTCAAAAACCCACGGTAACCTGCCTCGGTAGCATAATTATCACGCGACATGCCCAGCACAGTCGAGCTTAAATGCTCCAATCCGCCCCCTCCTTTCAATGTGTTATGAACTATAAATACGTAACGTTTATTAGGATCTTCGCCAAAAATCGCAGCTTCCTGCTCTATGATCTTTGACATATCTTTCTTCAACTTCTCCCTGTCGTAATTACCCGCACCACACATTGCCACTTCATATCTTACCCCTGCTACATCGAAACCAAACACATCTTGTGTACCGACTTCTATAGGCGAGTCGAACAAAATGTCATAATCAGGGGAATGTAACGTAAACGGATCATTATTCACCATATCCAGGCTGGTAGAAACGGTTGTCCAGCCTTTGTACGGGATGATATGAATGGTAGCCGGCTGATGCAGCATTCCTTCCGGGTACATAAAAACGCCACTACTTGATAAAAAGGCATGTGAAACATCGATCAGGCTGGTACGCACTGAGAGTTCAAAAGCGTATAGTTTATATTTTACTTTAACGGCAGATACATTGGTAGTTTGAATCTGCCAGATATTTTTGCGGATCTTTGTTGAACCGAGCGGTTGGCCATTGGCTTCGGCGCTGAATGATTCTACGTTTTTAGAAAACTCGCGTATAAGATATGAGCCGGGTGTCCATACCGGCATTTTCAGGTCGAGGGTATTTTGTTTCAGGCCCGAAATGTTCATTTCTATTTCGGCATAATGTGCCTGGGCTTCAGGAAACGTAACTGTATAGGATATCTGGATATTGCCGGCGGCTTTGCTGGTAGAATGGTTCATGACGAGCAATATTAAAGAAAAAAGCGCTGCTAAATGTGATAATTTCATCCGGGCAAGATATAAAAAATGGTCGTCATGAATTGTAATATCTTTATTAAGATGTTGATAAACAGTGGGTATGTTTGTTGAAATAAAAAAGCAAACACATTCTTTTTTATTTTTATAAAAGTTATTTTTGAGGTGGATGTCAAGTTATAAAACCTGTTTGCTCATAGACGACAATTACATCGATAATTTTGTCACACGCAAGATATTAGAAAGCGGCGAGTTTGCCGAAAGAGTGGTCGTGGTCCAGTCGGCTACTGATGCGATTAATTCATTGCGTTCGGGAGAAATAAAGCCCGATGTGATATTTTTGGACATCCGCATGCCATTGATGGGGGGCTTTGAATTTTTGCAGGAGTATGATAAGCTGGAGATTGAAAATAAGGAGTCTATAAAAATATTCATGTTATCATCTTCGCTCGATCCGACTGATTTAAAAAAATCGACCAACAATAAATACATAACGTCGTTTATTCATAAGCCACTCACCCAAAAATCACTCGACGATATTTGTAAATGATCCTTGTTGCTGATAGCGGTTCATCAAAAACAGACTGGTTGCTTGCTGTACCTGAAAAGGAACCGTTGGAGTTTAAAACGGGCGGGCTAAATCCATATTTTCTTACAGAAAAAGAGATGGTAAAAATACTGCAGGATCAGGGTGCCGATATGGTAACCCATGCTGCAGACGTTACCGAAATTTATTTTTTTGGAGCGGGCTGTTCAAGTCCCGACAGGCACGAGATCGTTACTAATGCCTTGAGCCAGGTGTTTCCAAAAGCTTACATCAGTGCCGACAGCGACTTGCTGGGCAGCGCCTATGCAACTTGCGGGCATGAGAAAGGCCTTTGCTGTGTGCTGGGAACAGGTTCAAACATTTCTTTTTTTGACGGCGAAGAAGTTCATTCGAGCAAGCATGGCCTGGGTTATGTTTTGGGGGATGAGGGCTCCGGGACCTGGTTTGGTAAAGCCCTGATTACCGATTTTTTGTACGGCAATATGCCGGTCGATATACATGCTCAGTTTGATGAACAATATCACCTCACTAAAGAGAGTGTGATACGTGACGTGTACCAGAAACCGGCTGCTAATACCTTCCTCGCATCATTCTCCAGATTTTTAAATACCATAAGGGAGACTGATTATTGCCAGGCTTTACTTGCGAGAGGCTTTCAGGAATTTATCGACTCGGACATTAAATCGTTCCCGCAATACCATCGTTATAAATGCCACTTTGTTGGATCGATAGCCTATGTGTTTGCTGACGAGCTAAGAGCACTTTGCGAAAAGAATGAGATCCATCTGGGCAAGATCATCCGCCAGCCTATTTTCGATTTGATGCAGTTTATTGTAAGCCGGGAAAACTAGTCCGAAGTCTTAAGTACTAAGTCCTGAGTCTAAAGTCAGGGTGTTCCGCGGAACAGGGTAACATTTTGGAACAGGTGAACGATGTGAAACACCCGCAATAATTAAAAAATTTAACTGGAGCGCTGGGTGAAATGCAATTTTTATACTTGATCTACTTTCTTTGTTTTTATGCTTTTTACTGTTCCGGCAAGGATCCAGATAATCCCGAATATTGCTATCATGCTGCCGGTTTTGGGGATATAATCGCCATAAAGTGTATAAAAAGTAAGGTCAGAATTGAGGTTGATGTCTTGTTTAATGGCGGTACGCGTCCACCATTTGGTTTGTTTTACTATATCTCCACGTTGATTAATAAAGGCCGAAATGCCCGTATTAGCCGACCGGCATACCCACCGGCGGGTTTCAATAGCGCGTAGTTTCGCATAGTCCAGGTGCTGATCTTTGCCTGATGTGTTTTCCCACCAGCCGTCATTTGTTATGATCGCTATGAATTGTGCACCCTTATGAACCGATCGGGCTACCCACTCGCCATAAATGGACTCGTAACAGATAACCGGGGCGACGCCCAGTCCACTTTGTGAATAAAATACACCAGGCTCGTCTTGTCCAGCCATACTGCCGGTTGCCCCACCTAAGTGCTCAAACACCGGCTTCAGGAATGATAAAGTATTCCCAAAAGGCATTGACTCTACTCCTGGAACCAATTTTGATTTATGATAGAACTGTACCTCGGATGAGTTCTCAATATTCAAAGCGGCATTAAACTCATCATAAAACTCGTTGCCCTGAGGATCGAATGGAGTGGCTGTGGCTGTTTTTCTCGAGTTGTAGAATTTTACATCTTCCGCGCCGGTAAGCACATTGCCATTTGAATATTTATGCAAAAAACGCTGTACTTGTTCAAAATATGGACTGCTGCGAACAAGGTCTTCGTTTAACCCATGCTCATCATATATAGCAGTTTCGGGCCAAATAAAAAACTCTGTATTTTTTTGAGCGACTGAATCCGATAGATGGGTAAGAATGGCGATCTGCTGAGTTGCCGGTATATTTTCCACCTTTTCATATGGGTCAATATTAGGCTGAGCGACTACTATATTTGATGGATTGATTTGCTCATGGTAATTATTATAGCGATATAAAGACCATGCGATTGGTAAAGAAATCACTAAGCCGAATGAAAGCATTAAAGCAACTTTCCTTTTAACATTATCAGATTGTTTAAGACTTTGGTAGACCAGGAAGCCTAATATGTTAGCTATCAACACCCATAGCGTCCCACCGTAAACACCTGTATATTCGTACCATTGTATCCATTTATGGCTCATGGCAAAGCCGTTGCCTAAAGTCATCCACGGAAAGTTAAGCTCCCAGGTTTGGTGCAGGTATTCGTAAGCTACCCAGAAAAATATAAATCCGATCAAACTTATCCCAGGCTTAGTTACACGCCTTAAACGATAATAGAGCCAGCATGCTGTTGACATCAATAGCGGCCCGAGCGAATATGGGATAAACGAAATAGGCACTGCAATTACCGGTCCGATAGTCTTGATCGAATTATATACCCAATAAATGGATAGGACGTTCCAGATGAAGAAACCGACAAATGTAGTCCAGAATATCTTTTTGCCCTTCTTATTATAATTACTGTTGATGATGTTTTCGATCGCGATGAGCATCGGCACAAAACCAATGAAAAGAAAGAAAGAAGTATATGAAGTAGGCGGCCAGGCGATCCAAAGTAATAAGCCGGAAAGGATGGACAAGGCTATGTTTTTTTTCATAAATGTTACTCGTCATTATAAGTCCTCTCCTTTGGAGAGGATTTAGGTGAGGCCCCAGCTATACACATTACAAACTCCCCCCTAGCCGGATGTGTCTCAAAATATTGCTTCACTTCAGCGATAGTACCCCGTACAGTTTCCTCAAACATTTTTGTGAGCTCGCGCGAAACGGATATCTGCCGGTCAGCCCCAAAATACGTAGCCATTTCATCCAGTGTCTTCAAAAAACGATGGGGTGACTCGTATAGTATGATGGTGCGATCTTCTTCAGCTAATTGCTTATACCTTGTTTGACGCCCTTTTTTCAGCGGCAAAAATCCCTCAAAACAAAAACGGTCTGTTGGGAAGCCGGAATTGACTAACGCAGGTACAAAAGCAGTAGCCCCCGGCAGGCATTCAACCTCCAGGTCGTTTTTTAATGCCTCACGCACCAGGTAGAAACCAGGGTCGGATATAGCTGGTGTGCCAGCGTCAGATATGAGGGCGATGTTTTTCCCTTCATTTAAAAACTTCACAATCTCGCCCGACGATTGGTGCTCATTATGCTGGTGATGCGCATAGACTTTCTTTTGAATATCAAAATGCTTCAGCAACGGGGCAGATGTGCGGGTATCCTCCGCCAGTATCAGGTCGACTTCTTTTAAAATACGAATGGCCCTGAAGGTCATGTCTTCCAGGTTGCCTATCGGGGTGGGGACTAAATAGAGTTTACCGGGCATTCTTCAGTTGCAGTTACCAGTTTGTAGTAGGCATTTTAAGTTGGCAGTGGGCATAAAGATTTAATTTGAATAATATCCAAAACAAAAACCTGCAAACTGCGCACTGCAAACTGCCAACTGATTATATTTGCTCAAAAAATAAAATAATGCTGCAAGTTAGTTATATCCGCGATAACAGAGAAAAAGTTTTAGAACGCTTGGCTGTGAAAAATTTCAAACAGCCTGAACTGGTTGATGAAATCATTCAGCTTGATAATGACCGTCGTCAAACCCAAAACCGTTTGGACAATATCTCGGCCGAAGCGAATTCTGCAGCAAAACAAATAGGTGAGCTGATGCGTAGCGGCAAAAAAAACGAAGCAGAAGCCATCAAAGCAAAAACAGGCGCCTGGAAAGAAGAGATAAAAACTTTGAGCGATGCGCTCAACATTTTAGAGAACGACTTGAATCAAAAGCTGGTGTTATTGCCAAACTTACCGCATGCGTCGGTGCCAAAAGGATTAACACCCGAAGACAATGAAGTGGTGCTGGAGAACGGAGCAAAGCCAAATTTACCTGCCGATGCCTTGCCGCATTGGGAACTGGCTGCAAAATATAACCTGATCGATTTTGAACTGGGCGTAAAAATAACCGGCGCAGGGTTTCCTGTTTATAAAAACAAAGGTGCAAAACTGCAAAGGGCACTGATCAATTATTTTATTGATGAGGCCGAAAAAGCAGGGTACAAAGAAGTGAGCGTACCGTTGATGGTAAACGAGGCGTCTGGGTTCGGCACATCACAGTTACCGGATAAGGAAGGCCAGATGTATTTTGTAGGGTTGGATAATTTATATCTTATTCCTACTGCCGAGGTGCCCATTACCAACTTATATCGTGATGTAATTCTGAAAGCCGACGAGCTGCCAATAAGAAATTGCGGACATACACCATGTTTCCGCCGTGAGGCCGGCTCTTATGGGGCACATGTACGTGGGCTCAACCGGCTTCACCAGTTTGATAAAGTCGAGATCGTAACTATAGCCCATCCGGATGAATCTTACGATATACTTGAAAAGATGAGCGCACATGTGCAAGGCCTGTTGCAAAAACTAGGCTTGCCTTACCGTGTATTACGTTTGTGTGGTGGCGATATGGGCTTTGGCTCTGCTTTAACTTATGATATGGAGACCTGGAGCGCTGCACAGCAACGCTGGCTGGAAGTATCTTCGGTATCTAACTTCGAGACTTTTCAGAGTAATCGCCTGAAACTGCGCTTCCGTAATGCTGAAGGAAAAACACAATTGGCCCATACGTTAAATGGCAGTGCATTGGCGCTACCACGTATCGTAGCAACTTTACTGGAAAATAATCAGACTGAAAAGGGTATTAAAATACCTGAAGTATTGGTGCCTTACACCAAATTTGAGTGGATTGATTGACGGTGATTAGAGATTAGTTAATCAGAGATCAGTTACTATAGGCCCGATCGCGGAATTTGAATACGCGCGTCAATAAGATTGGCCCAATTAGAAAGAAGCATTTACCAGTAAACTGGTCACAGCCGGATCCAATATCGAGTTTACATGATTGATCGATTCCTTAGTGGTACTGTATAGCTCGTTCTTGTAAATTACATGATTCACCCCTAGAACCTTTAAAAAAGAATCAATTTTGCGGTTAGCACTGCTTTTAAAACAGCAGATCTTGATCTTATTATAATACGCGTTGGTACGGATACGGCGTAATATTTTTTCCATGTCCCTGTCCATGTAATCATAATCAAATATGATTAAATGTGGGGTAAACTCATAAATGGCCGGGAAAACACGGTTGACTTCTGTGACATGCTTTATCTTTTTGTCATTAGCCATAGGCTGCACAGAAAAAATGTTAGGGGCGACTAACAGGACTCTTTCGGTCCTAAAATTTATCATGCTCAATTTTTTACGGATGCTTAAAGTTAATACCTAGTTTCTATATTGTCAAGTATCTATAAATCAGTAAGTAGTAAATTGGCTGACGGGTCATTAAAAAAGAAGGCCCTTCCGATAATTTTAACGGAAGAGCCGTTTAGAAAGTTGCAATATTATTTACAATTTATTTATAATTTATTATTGTACTATTTCAAATATAGCCTGTACCTGGAAGCTAAGTTTTATCGGTTTAACGTCGATATCAGATTCGGCCTGTGCGGCATTCAAACTGACTGCTTTAGCCATGTACATTGGTCTTGGTGAAGGGAAGCTACTATTGTCATTTTCAGTAATATTTATCGGCCTTCCTACCTTTTCATTAATGCTGCTCAGCAGGTATGTAGCTTTTTCTTTTGCCGACAGAAGTGCCTGTATTTTAAGCTCTTGCTTTAATTGCGGCATCTTCGAATAGTCGTAACTTTCTACATAGGTAGATTGTATACCCTTGGGGTCAATCTTGCTTAGTATCTCATTGAATTTGTTCAAATCATGGAAGCGGATGCTGTACTGTTTACTCGCCAGGAAATCGGGGTTTTTCTTTTTTTGCAGGGTGTTGTTCCAGGCTGAAACGTTACTTACAGTGAAATCTTCCTTAGCTATGCCGGCTGATTTTACAGCGCCTTCAAGCTGACTTTCCAGTTGATCGATGGTAGTCTTTTTCTTTCCGTCAAGATACTCTTGTAACGAAATAGTTACATTTATAATATCCGGTGTAACTTCTTTTTCTGCGATTCCGGTTACTTCAATCTTTCTTCTCAGGTCAACATTCTGTGCAAAGGCGCAGTAGTTGCTTAAGCCGAGCACCGCAATGATCAATAGTTTCTTCATATGTATTATAATTATTTAAGATATTGACTATAGACGAAGTTAAAGGTTAATTCGCAACAGCTGTTTTATTTATTTACAAAACACCGGGAATTTGCTTTCGGTATAATCCTTCTTAGATTTGGGTTTAACTCAGCAATTAATGAAGAACTTTTATCTGCTTTTGAGCGCTTTATTATTTAGTGCTTGTACGCGTACTGAAAAACCTGCGGCCCCAATTACCCCCGATGAAATAAAAGACCATATCGCTGTTTTAGCCAATGATTCCCTCACCGGACGAAAACCGTTTACCCCCGGAGAAACTAAAACTATCAATTATATTTCACAGCAATTTAAGACGCTGGGACTAGAACCTGGTAATCACGGAAGTTATTTTCAGGATGTGCCAATGGTGGAGATTACCGGCACTCCGTCACCGGCAATAGAGATTGCGGGCAGAAAATCCCAGGTCGTTCTAAACTGCCTTACAGATTATGTCGCGTCTAGCCGTCAGGAACTTGAGGTGGTTGAGCTGAAGAATTCCCCTTTGGTTTTTGCAGGTTACGGTATAGTGGCTCCCGAGTATCATTGGAATGATTATGCCGGATTAGATGTAAAGGGCAAAACAGTGATCGTCCTGGTGAGTGACCCTGGTTTTAAGGGTGATACCATGACTTACTATGGCCGGTGGACCTACAAATATGAAGAGGCCGCCCGACAGGGGGCCGCAGGTGTTATTATAGTCCATCAAACAAAAGCGGCTAGTTATCCCTGGAGTGTGGTGGCCAGCAGCTTCGCCGGTGCAAAGCTTTATCTGCAACAAAAAGATAAGCACATGGGGCGTTGTCAAGTCGAGGCCTGGATCACTGAAGATGCGGCCAAGAAGCTATTTACAGCTGCTGGAATTACAGGCGACATACGAATGTTAGCACGTCAAAAAGGATTTAAGCCTATACCGCTCAACACAAATATCAGTCTTAGCATCCGTAATAAGCTGAAATACTCTACTTCGCATAATGTTATAGCCGTTTTAAAAGGTAGTACGCGACCCGACGAATATGTCATTTACACCGCTCACTGGGATCACCTTGGCATTGGCAAACCTGATGCTAAAGGCGACAGCATTTACAATGGTGCCGTAGACAATGCAGACGGTGTGGCTGCTTTGCTCAGTATGGCAAAAGCCTTTAAAAATGTGAAACCTGCTCCTGAGCGTTCTATTGTATTTCTGGCCGTGACCGCAGAAGAGCAGGGATTGCTGGGGTCTGAATATTATGCTACGCATCCCATTTACGCGCTGAATAAAACCGTTGCCGACTTGAATATGGATGCTTTGGGCGATTATGGTGAGACAAAGGATTTTGCCATAACAGGCAAAGGACAGAACGAACTGGATGACTATGTGCTGAAATATGCTGATGCAGGTGACCGGACCATAGTGGGTGATCGTAACCCGGGTGCCGGCAGTTATTACCGTTCAGATCATTTCAATTTTGCAAAAGTAGGTGTACCCGCACTGGATATGAATAACGGCGACATTAGCCTCGCGCATGGCAACGCATGGGGGAAGGCACAGCAAAAAGATTATACAGCACATCGTTATCACCAGGCATCTGACAACTATACGCCTGCTATGGACGCCAGTGGCATGGCTGAAGTGTCTAATTTACTGTTCAATGTAGGTTACCAGCTAAGCAATGAAATCACCTATCCTGGCTGGAAGGACGGCTCTGAGTTTAAAGCTATCAGGGAAAAATCGTTGGGTAAATAATTGTCCGGTAAAAATTAAAGGACAACTGCATCATGTGCGGTTGTCCTTTTTTGTGATAGTAATAAGGACTAAGTATTACAAAGGACAGCATTAATTTTTTTAACCACAACCCGTGTTTTCACGGTATTTTTAAACCCCCAAAAAATAAGAAACCCGTTTTTGATATCCTAAAGGCACTTTTTAATTTCTAGTTTTAACCAATGATTAAAATTTCTTTTCACATACCCTTTTTGAGTATTCCAGGCGAAGTTCAAATGCTGATTGTTAAAAAAATATTTAAAACTAAAAAGGCTTCCGATAGGAGGCCTTTTTAGTTTATAAATCGATATTGAATTATCCTTTCACACGCTCAGAGTAAGCACCTGACGCAGTATCAATTTTTACCTTGTCGCCAATGTTGATGAACAATGGCACTTTAATTTCAGCGCCGGTTTCAACAGTTGCATTCTTAAGGGCGTTAGTTGAGGTGTTACCTGCTACTGCGGGCTCTGTATAAGTGATTTCGAGCTCAACAGAAGATGGCGCTTTTGCCATGATCGGCTCATCACTTTCAAATGCAACAATAACGTTAATGCCTTCTTTCAAAAATTTAACCGCATTTCCAAACAGAAACTTAGGAACATTGTGCTGCTCATAGGTAGTGTTATCCATGATCACCAAATCGTTACCATCTTCATACAGGTATTGGTAATCGCTAGTTTCCACACGCGCAATATCTACCTCCTCGTCCGTACGGAAACGGTATTCAACCAGCTTGCCGGTTTTTACGTTACGCATACGCGCCTGGTAAAAGGCACGAAGGTTGCCCGGGGTACGGTGTATAAACTCTTCTACCTGCACTAATTCGCCGTTAAAGCGAAGGATATTGCCATTCTTTATATCTGATGCTTTAGCCATAAATTTTTTATTGAGGCGCAAACTTAGCCACTTACGCGCAAAGAAACAAGAACACGATTAAATGATTGGTTGATTTTCAGTCGATTGTTTAGTCCGGAAGTCCGACTTTCAGACTCCATCAAATCATGTATTTTTGCCGAATGTTTGACGTGATACTAAAAAAGGGAAAGGAAAAAGCGGTGCTTCAACGGCATCCGTGGTTATTTTCGGGTGCGATTGAACGCGTGAAAGGCAAACCTGCCAACGGCGATATTGTACGATTGCTGAGCGATAAAGGCGAATTTATGGCCTATGGGTTTTACAATAGCCAATCGCGGGTGGCAATGCGCTTGCTGGAATGGGACGAGGCTGTTGAAATTAATGAGGATTGGTTTCGCAAGAAAGTGGCAGTTGCAGTGGCAAGCCGAAGCGGGGTCTTGGAAGATGGCAGGACCAATACTTGCCGGCTGGTTTTTAGTGAGGCCGATTATCTGCCGGGATTGATCGTCGACAAATATGCAGATTATCTGGCTGTGCAGGTGCTTACTTCGGGTATCGAACGGAATATGCCGGTCATTATTGATGAGCTGCAAAACTTGTTAAAGCCCAAAGGTATTTTTGATAAGAGTGATGCATCGTCACGTGCACACGAGGGGTTAGAAACTAATAACCAGGTGCTGGCCGGCGAGTATCCACCTGAAATAGTTGAGGTGCTGGAAAATAATGTTGTTTATGGAATCAATATCGCAGAAGGGCAGAAATCCGGTTTTTACTGTGATCAGCGCGATAACCGGTTAATCACTGCATTGCATGCCAAAGGCAAAAAAGTGTTGGATTGCTTCAGTTATACCGGTGGATTCACATTGAATGCTTTAAAGAATGGCGCGTCAGCTGTGACAAGCGTCGACAGCTCGGCTTTGGCTATCGAAACACTGAAGAAAAACATCGGGCTAAATAAACTCGATGCTTCAAAGCATAACGCTGTTCAATCTGACGTCAATAAACAATTACGCGCCTTACGCGAGCAGGGTGAAAAATTCGACATTGTCGTGCTGGATCCACCCAAATATGCCCCTTCACGTTCTGCCCTGAATAAAGCAACCCGTGCTTATAAAGATTTGAACCGGCTGGGTATGCTATTGCTTGAAAAGGGTGGGCTGCTGGCTACATTCTCCTGCTCCGGGGCAATGGACATTGACACCTTTAAACAAGTATTAGCATGGGCCGCTTTGGATGCAGGCAAAGAAGTACAGTTTATCTATCAATTTTGCCAGCCGGAAGATCATCCGGTGAGGGCTTCGTTTCCTGAAGGCGAATATTTGAAGGGCCTATTGTGCCGCGTATATTGAGTTAGATTCGAAAACAGAACCAAGAGCCAGGAATCAAGATCCAATACAGTCGTTCTCCTGGCTCTTGATTCTTGATTCTCACAACTACTCCAATTTAACGCTTTGGTAAGTAGTATTGATACTGATTTTATTATTCGAATTGCTGTTGCCAGCATAGCCTTTATAATTTTTAGTAGGATGATAGCCACGAGAATCATCAGGTGATTTGCCGGTTATCTTAAGGCGGTTATCATCAAAATTAAAGCTGCCATATTTTACGGTTACATCAAAGTCAAAGCTCTCGTCACCCTTCAGGCCGATATTCACGCTGGAATATTTGGTGTCGATATCGAGGTTCTTCAATGCCTTGCTGATCTCGCCTATTTTAACACCGCCGCCATATTTTGCATTTATTGTGCCCGAGTTATTAAGTTTTTCTATATCAATGGGAGCATAGTTGACATTAGCTTCCAATCGACCTACTGTACCCAGCTTTAAAGAACCATAAGACAGGTTTAAATCACAACCTTTTACTTCTTCAATATTTACTTCGCAATAGTGGAAATTGAATTCGTTAGAAGAGTTAGTTAATGCACGGGCCACCAGCGATCCATATGCATTATCGATGGTCACTCTACCGCTCAGGTCCGGCAATGAGGTCGAACCATATCGATTACGTAAATCCAGCGACATGGTCGAAGGCATGTAAACTGTATAGTTCACTTCTGCACGATGACGATCGTTCATATTATTGAACAGGTTCCATATCGAGCTGTTACCCGTACCGAAATTAGTCCTGAACGAAACTGTATTACCATCCTTGCTATCAGAAATACTGATGGCGTCAATCAGTTTCCGGGCAGTTTCATCATCGCTGGCACTTGCTTTTATCTGTACGTCAACCTTTATCTCGTTTTTGTTCCAGGTATTGATATTTACCCGGCCGTATTTATTGTCGAGGGCCAGTTTGTCATTGCTGTTCACTGAATAGGATTTACTATAATTTTTTATCCTTTCCTGGGGGCTGCTGATCGAAATACCAGTTGACCCGTCATTATCATCATCTGAAACGCTCAATGTTACACTGTGAACCGCATCATTTACAGTCGCGGTGATATCAGACGCCAGGCGATTTAGATGAATATTTTTATCAAAACCCCTGAAATTTTGATCCAGCTTCATGCCCAACCTATTCATAGCTATTTCCAGGCGTTTAGTGTTAATATTCACCTTCATATCCGGCATTTTCATGCTTTTGTTGAACGATTCGCTATCGAAGCCGGAGTTACCAGTGCTGTCGGCTGCATTTTGTGCCAAAACCGGCTGCACCGCTGCCAGCAATACTGCGATAAATACAACCGGTTTATATATTCCTGGTATCATTGCTTTGTTCTTTTTTGGTTTGGTTGATCTGTTCGATAACTTCCAGCTGCTGGTTAAGTATCTCACTTTGTATTTGCAGGTTCCGGATCATGGCACGCAGTACCCGTTCCCGGTTCGGACTGGTTGCCAAATCTTTATTCAGCCGGTTATAGGTCGAATCCATTTTAGCTATCTCGCCGCTGAATTCTTTGTACAGATCAGGATCGGTCTTCGCAATGGATCTTAATTCTTTACGTTGATTTTGAACCAGCGATGCATAATGCATTTGTTGTTTAGCATATGTTGGGTTGATAGCCGCAAAATTCACGGCCTCGCTTCTTTCATGACGCAAGTACAAACCGAAGCCAATTCCCATTACAATGATGACAGACGCCGCCACTTTCAGCACAAAGCTAAGCGAGAAGGTTTTTGCTTCATGCGATTTTATTGCTGTTCCTTCGGCCGGTAAGTGTTTTTCGATCTTAGCCCACAGATCACCTGATGGTTCAAGATCGTCAAACTCGTCCCTGTTCATTTTAATGAAATCCTCTAATCGCTTGCTCATGATGTTATTCCTCTTTTAATTAAAATCTCATTTAACTTTCTTTTCGCCCTCAAAAACTGCGTTCTCGAGGTATTTTCAGAAATATCGAGTATCTCGCCTATTTCTTCATGGTCGTAGCCCTCAAGCAGGTACAGTGAGAGCACTACCCGATAGCCGTCGGGTAGTTCCTTCATGGCGTCTTTCACTTGGGCCACTTTGTACTGAATTTCCTCATCGTCTTCACTCTCCTCTTCGGTAATGTTATTGGTATGCTCGTCATCCAGTTCAATCAACTCCAGCTTACGCTTGCGCAACAAGTTTATAGACCGGTGAACCACAATTTGTTTTAACCACAAACCAAAAGTTGTTTCCTGGCGAAAATTCTTTATCCTGCTAAAAGCATCCAAAAAGGCTTCCTGTAGCACATCTTCAGCTTCATCAACGCTGCCTACTATCCTAAAGGCAATGTTCAACATCGCTTTAGAATACAGACGGTAGAGTTCGAAGCAGGCTTTTTTACTGCCACGCTTACACTCAACCACCAGGTCGTAATGCTTATCAATGTATACGGATTCCAAATTTTCAGCTTTCACAATATATGACGCATTGATTTTTTGAACGTTGCATGCCACCTTAAATTTAAATAAAGAAATTGTTTGGGAATTTCGAATTTAGCAGATATTCGACATAAGAAAATTGTCTATCGCCTTTACCGCGTTCCCATACCTGTCGTGCCCGATGCCTGATATAGTAACATAATTAGCATTAAGATCCTGCAATTCTTTATGCCACACGCCCATAAAATGCTCGCGCATGTCCGGAAAGTCGCGCAGCGGGTCATCTTCCCAGGGCAGGTCGATATCAAGCAGCAGGTATAGGTCATAGGGGCGTTTTGGTAATTCGTCCAGCACCTCTTGTGGTGAACTGCCAAACATCTGATCACTCCATATTTTTACGGTGATGAAGGTGGTGTCGCAGATGAGTATTTTATTGGCTTTGGGCAGATATTCCTGCTCAAGCGCCAGTTGCCCATAAAACATATTGATCTCGTCCTGCCAGCTAGGTGGCTCGGTCAGCTTCTCGCAATATTCACGCGCATATTCCGGTACCCATACTGTATGGTAATGCTCCGCCAAAAAAGCCGACATGGTAGATTTTCCGGTGGACTCCGGGCCCACGACAGCTATCTTTATAATTTCGGTTGGCAGTTGGCGGTCGGCAGTTGGCATTATCTGAATTCTACTTGTTTTTGATACTCTCTTTTCCAGTCAATATATCCCATAATCGCTATCGCTACATAGATAGCATACATTACGGCGGTCAGATCAAGATGTTTGAAAATATATACACCTACATAAATAATATCCACGAAAACCCATATCAGCCAGTTTTCTAATACCTTCCGGGCTAAAAACACCTGGGCGACGAGGCTGCATGCTGTACAAAAACTATCAAGATATGGGAAAGATGCAGGTGTATATTTCAGTACCGATCCGAGGAAAACAGTAAAAACGACAATCGCGATGATGGATAATAACATTTCTTTTCGGGTAACCCGCACAACCGGTGTTTTATCTTCGTCAGCACGTTTGCGGCTCCAGTAGTACCATCCATAGATGTTCATCGCCATAAAGTAAAACTGAAGGCCCATGTCGGCATACAAGTGACTTTTAAAAAAAATGAAAATGTAAATGCCTACACTGATAATGGCTAGTGGCCAATTCCAGATATTATTTCTTGCAGCAAGGTAAACGCAAAGCAGACCGGTGATAACACCAATAATTTCGAGCCATGTTTGATGTTGCCACCACTCCTGCAAAGCATGGATAATATGCATGAGGCCAAATATAACTATTAGTAGGAACGCGATTCACCGAAGAAATCACGAAAAGAGCAGTTTGATGAAGGATAAATTTAGGTTCTGCAAACTAATTAATGCCTTTTTTATTATCTATTGTTTTAAAAAAAATACAAAAGTGTAGTAAAAACTGGAATAAAACTGCTTTTTGATATTCCTGAAAAGCATACACTTTTAATAAATTCCATGAAAAAAACCAGACAATGACACGTCAAAGTAATAGCATACCTTGCGTAAAGTGTCTAATCTGATATCAACCTTGCCTGATTCGAGTCTTGCAATATTGATATTTGTCTCGCTGTAAAATTTTTCCTGTGTAACCTGATTTTGCCGGCGCAAAGTTTTTATTTGCAGCGCAATCTTCTTTTTAAAGGCTTCTTCGGAGTTGTTAAGATATTCAAAATCAGTAAGTAACATAATAGCTTAGGAGGTCTTAAGGATTAGTACCAGATGCAATCTAACTAAATTAATTATCAAACGAAGTAATTAACTTTCAATAATCTTGTTACAATCTAATTACAAATCCTGACGTATTCGTCATTGGGTTAGCGGATTTGTGGCGCTACTTTTGTTTATAAATAAATGACTCTGCAAAAAATCTGTGAAAAAATAGAATTTCATCTACCTATGAAAGACATATTTTAGAATTCTCAGACGCCCAAGCTGGGATATTTTGTTCTTTGTTTTGGGTTTAATCAATAGTTTAAATTAATTAGGGGAAAGAGAACTTTGAAAAAGGTTCTCTTTTTTTTTTGCATCTATTTTTACTATGCTTGCATAATATTATTTTTGAGCTGTAACCTATTATGCCATGCAATTTGAATTATCTGAAGAACAATTAATGATACGCCAGGCAGCGAGAGATTTTGCGCAAACCGAATTAAAACCGGGCGTAATAGAACGCGACGAATACCAGAAATTTCCCACCGACCAGGTAAGGCAAATGGGCGAGCTGGGTTTTATGGGCATGATGGTTCCGCCTGAATATGGCGGCAGCGGTATGGACGCCATCTCCTATGTGCTGGTGATGGAAGAATTATCTAAGATCGACGCTTCTGCTTCTGTGGTTGTTTCGGTGAATAATTCGCTGGTATGCTATGGACTTGAAAAATATGGAACCGAAGAGCAAAAACAAAAGTACCTGGTGCCATTAGCCAAAGGGGAAAAGATAGGCGCATTCTGTTTATCCGAACCTGAAGCCGGGTCAGATGCTACTTCGCAACATACAACAGCTATTGATATGGGCGACCATTACCTTTTAAATGGTACAAAAAACTGGATCACCAACGGCGGAACTGCATCAACCTATTTGGTGATCGCTCAAACCGACGCATCAAAAAAGCATCATGGTATTAATGTCTTGATTGTCGAAAAGGGAATGCCCGGATTTACAGTTGGCCCGAAAGAAAATAAATTGGGCATACGCGGATCGGATACCCATTCTTTGATGTTTACTGATGTAAAGGTTCCAAAAGAGAACCGTATTGGCGAAGATGGCTTCGGGTTTACGTTCGCCATGAAAACCCTAGAAGGGGGGCGTATCGGTATTGCTTCACAAGCACTGGGTATCGCATCGGGTGCCTACGAATTAGCTTTGCAATATTCAAAAGAGCGCAAAGCGTTCGGCAAAACCATCTCTGACCTGCAGGCAATACAGTTTAAACTAGCCGATATGGCCACCGAAATTGAAGCAGCGCGCCTGCTGTGCTTAAAAGCAGCCTGGTTAAAAGATCAGGGCTTGCCTTATGCACAGGCAAGTTCTATGGCTAAATTATACGCATCAGAAGTTGCTATGCGCACTACAGTAGAAGCGGTACAAATACATGGCGGTTATGGCTTTGTAAAGGAATATCATGTAGAGCGCCTGATGCGCGACGCCAAGATCACCCAGATATACGAGGGAACTTCTGAAATTCAAAAGATTGTCATTTCACGGGAAGTGTTGAAATAATTGGTTTGTTTTCGCGTACTTTGAAAAGTATATCAATTTAATAGACTATCCAAGTAATGCGTTCCAAAAATCTGTTATTTGCCTTCCTTACCCTATTTATTGTTAATTTAAGTTTTGCTCAAAGCAAATTAAAAGTAGGTATTTGGCGCGGTGCCTTAAAAACCTCTTCAGGAAATGAGCTGCCTTTTAATTTCGAGGTAAAAGAAAGCGCCGGCAAGCAAGTGCTTGTTATCATGAATGGATCGGAACGAATAAAAGTGACCGATCTAAAGCAGAAGAACGATTCCCTGTTTATCCATATGCCTTTGTTTAATTCAGAATTTAAGCTGAAATTGAAGGGTATCGCTTTAGAAGGTAAATGGATAAAACATTATGCCGACCGGGATATGGCTATGCCATTTGTCGCTGAACCCGGTCAATCTTGGCGATTTTTCAAGTCCGAAGAAAAGGTCAATTTTAATATAAGTGGCAGATGGGCCGCGACATTTGGTGATGATAAAAAGAAGGATCTGAGGATAGGCGAGTTTAAACAATCCGGGGCGCATTTGACAGGCACGTTTTTGACCACAACAGGCGACGACCGTTTCCTTGATGGAACCGTTTCGGGTAATAAATTATACTTATCAACTTTTGATGGCGGTCATGCATTTTTGTTTATCGCTGATATAAAAAATAACAGGACACTTGAAAATGGGAAAGATTATTCAGAATACGCTGATCTGAGCAATTGGTCCGCTGTTAAAGATGAAAACGCAAAACTGCCCGATGCCTATTCGCTTACTTATTTAAAACCTGGTTATAAAAAGATTGCTTTTACTTTCCCGGATATCAACGGAAAGAAAGTTTCATTAAGTGATGAACGGTTTAAAAATAAGGTAGTGATTGTGCAGATGCTGGGTTCATGGTGTCCTAACTGTATGGATGAAACGCCATACCTGGTTAATTACTACAAAAAATTTCATTCAAAGGGCGTGGAAGTGATCGGCCTGGCTTATGAACGCACTTCTGATTTTTCCAAATCCAAACCATTGATCGAGCAAGTGAAAAATAAGTTCAACGTCCCCTACCCGCTGCTTATCACCGGCTATACCATGTATCATGATGATCCTATGAAAAGCCTGCCCATGCTGGCTGATTATAAAGGCTTCCCAACCACGATCATCATTGATAAAAAAGGCGATGTACGTAAAATACACACAGGCTTCAGCGGTCCGGGTACAGGAAAATACTACGAAGAGTTTACCAAAGAATTTGAAAAGTTGACGAACGACCTATTGACAGAAAAATAATTTTCAGTCGGCAAGTCCGATGTCCGAAAGAAAAAATTGCAATACTTCATCTTCCCGACTTGCTGACTTAACTCTTCTCTTCCCAAATCATGCATAAATGCAAAATGGTTTCCACCGCCTTTTGCATATCCTGAACGGAAACCCATTCGTGCTTACTGTGAAAAGCATGCTCTCCTGCAAAAATATTAGGGCAAGGTAAACCCATAAATGAAAGCCTTGATCCATCCGTACCACCGCGAATACTGCATAAACGAGCATCCATTCCGGCGCGGCGTATTGCTTCCATGCCGTATTCCACAATTTCAGGATGTTGATCCAGCACCTTTTTCATGTTCCGGTATTGCTCGTGAATTTGCAATTCATAACTGCTGCCAGGGAATTTTTTCAATACCTCATCGGCGATAGTACGGATCACATCAGCATGCTGCCTTAACTTTTGATCATCAAAGTCGCGGATGATAAATTCAATTTCCGTGGTTTCTACGTGCCCGTTTACGCTAACGGGATGCACAAAACCTTCTTTGTTTTCCGTTCCCTCTGGCGAAAGATCATAAGGCAATGCCGCAATAACTTGCCCAGCAATTTTTATAGCACTTTGCATTTTTCCTTTTGCAAAACCTGGGTGCGAACTTACACCGCGAATGATGAGTTTGGCGCCATCGGCAGAGAATGTTTCGTTCTCCATATTGCCCGCACTTTCGCCGTCCATAGTATAGCCGGCATAAGCGCCCAGTTTCTTCAGATCGGCTTTATCCACGCCCCGGCCTATTTCCTCATCCGGGGTAAATAAAATGCGTATATTCCCGTGCTTTATTTCAGGATGATTAATCAATTGATAGCAGGCATCCATAATTTCGGCGACACCGGCTTTATTGTCTGCCCCCAGCAGGGTCAATCCGCTTGCGGTGATTACGTCATTACCTATCTGATGCTTTAGTTCAGGATGGTCAGTTAATCTGATAACTTGTGAGGAGTCATCAGGCAATATCAGGTCTTGTCCCTGGTAATTTTTATGAATGACGGGTTTTACATTGGTGCCACTGCAGTCTGGTGCCGTATCCATATGCGAGCAAAAGCAAATCACCGGGATATCTGGTTTGGCGCTATTCCCGGGTACTGTGGCATATACATAACCATGTTCATCCATATGAGCATCATGTAACCCGATGTCTAATAATTCCGTTACAAGCAAACGCGCCAAGTTTTTCTGTTTTACAGTAGATGGGCAGGAATCGGAGGTTGGGTCTGACTGTGTATCGATAGTTACGTAACGCATAAAACGTTCGGTAACAGTAAATTTTAAGTTCATAGGGTTGACGTATATTTGAATAGAAACTTTATTTTTGGGTGTCAAATAGAGCCCCGATTCAAAATTGTGAATTATTGACTAATATTTAAACTTTGAAAAAAATCATTTTATTTTTCATTTTGCTGTTTCCTGCTATTATGGTTAAGGCTCAGATCGGGTATAACTATAAAGAATTCGGCATGAGTTTAGATGTTTGCTTTGAACGGGGTTACACCAATATAAGAAGGCAGGATTATCATATAGGGCAAAGTATCAACTTTGTATATAATTATAGCCCTTATGTCCCATTCGCTGCAGAAATACAATTTGGGACCTTATCAGGCGGCGGCCTTACGCCAAAGCTGGATAGATACGGTCGCATGTATGCGAACCATTTTGAGGGCCTTATTTTACACGGCGACTTTCAGTTGGGTGAAATAATTGATTACAGTGAAAGTTATTTCAACAGCGCAATAAAAGGCTTTTATGTCGGCACCGGTGGAGGTATTATTTTCAACTCCAATACAGTACAGCGTACCAATATATATTATGGCGAAAACGGTTTGCCAAACTACGGCCCCTCTACTTATGTTTTCCCGGGCAGCAATAGCAGTGTGAATTTTACAATTCCTTTGCGGTTTGGTTACGAATTTAAGCTATTTAACGAATACGAAGAGCCATATATGACCATCAATATAGGTTATATACATAACCTGGTTTTTGGTGAAGGACTTGACGGCTACGATGATCCTTCAAACGCATTTAAAAATAACGCTACCAACCAGTACAGCCAGATTGTTGTTGGGGTTAAATTCAACTTTGGTAACGTTACTTCTTACACTAAAATCATCAGGCAATTATAATATCTTGTGAATATTGAAGAGATACGCGACCATTGTCTTGCAAAGCCGGGAGTAACTGAAGATATGCCATTTGGCGAAGACACCCTTGTATTCAGGATTGGCGAAAAAATATTCCTGCTCACCAGTCTTTCACAGGGCGACCGTTTCAATGTAAAATGCGATCCCGAACATGCCATAGAACTTCGCGAACAGCATACCGAAGTGCAACCGGGTTACCACATGAATAAAAAGCATTGGAACACCGTGTATACTAATGGTAACCTGAGCCACAGGCAAATCTGCAATATGATCGATCACTCTTACGACCTGGTATTAAAAAGCCTTCCAAAAAATATCCGCGGGCAGATAAAATAATCCACGTGTTCATGTTCACACTCCGTGAACGCTCGTGAACATGTTTTGATTTTTATAAATGGTAAAAAAGAGTTTTGTCATTTATTCGGTTAACTGCTTATTTGTAATATCCCTGCTAGCCTATTTGTTAATCAACCACCAAACTTATATTTGCTAAAACATTTCTCAATGAAACGACTCCTACTGGTAGTGCTGGCTTCTTTTGTTTTCCTTCAAGCCAATGCGCAATTAACTCCGTTTGAAAAAAGCAGCGATAAGAATTATACCGCTACCTATCCGGAAATCATCGCTTTCTACCAGAAATTGGCAAAGTTATTTCCTCGCCAGATGAAGATGATTAGCTACGGAACTACCGACGTAGGTAAACCCCTAAGCCTCATCGTGCTGTCAAAAAGCGGCGTATTTGATCCGGCAGCGATCAAAAAGCAAAATAAGCGGGTATTGCTTATCAATAATGGCATTCATCCCGGCGAGCCAGAAGGGATTGATGCGAGTATGATGCTTACGCGCGATTTGCTAAAGAACAATAAGTTACCGAATGATTTAGTACTCTGCTTTATTGCCGTGTACAATATCGATGGCTGTTTAAATCGCGGGGTGTCCCGTATCAATCAAAACGGGCCACGCGCTTATGGTTTCAGGGGCAATTACAAAAACCTTGACCTTAACCGTGATTTTATAAAAGCCGACAGCCAGAACGCATTGGCTTTTGAGAAAATACTGAACACCTGGCAGCCGGAAGTTTTTCTGGATAATCATACCAGTGATGGTGCCGATTACCAGTATGTGATGACGCTGATCGAGACTCAAAAGGACAAACAAAACCCAATACTTGCTGAATACACTTCCAAAACCCTTTCGCCTGAATTATACAAACGCATGGCAAAAAGCGGTTATGAGATGACGCCGTACGTGGAAGAAGTAAAGGGGACACCAGATTCCGGCATCGTGAGCTTTCTGGAAACGCCGCGTTTTGCGACCGGCTATACTGCACAACACAATATCATTAGCTATATCACCGAAACGCATATGCTGAAGCCTTTTGACAAACGCGTGTATGCTACTTATGATTTTATGCAGCACCTGATCGATATCTGCCAGCGTGATGCAAAAATAATAGGAGAAGTGAAACATAAGGCTGATGAGCAGGTAAAAAATCAAAAGACATTTGCGCTTAATTGGGAGCTAGACGAAAACAACTATGATACGCTCACCTTTAAAGGTTTTACAGCAGGCCATAAACCAAGCGAGGTAAGCGGCCTTTCACGTTTGTATTACGACCGCAGTAAACCCTATACAAAAACAATCAAGTATTTTGATAATTATAAGCCATCCGTCCTTACAGATAAGCCTGCGGCCTATGTCATCCCGCAGGCATGGCAAAAGGTGATTGAATTATTTAAGCTGAATAATATTGTGATGCATCGGCTTAGGCATGATACCACCCTGGATTTGCAGATGTACTACATAGCCGATTATAAAACGCCATCCAGACCCTATGAAGGACATTACCTGCACAATAATGTGAAGCTAAATCCTGTTGATATGAAGGTGAAGTTTTATGAAGGCGATTATGTGGTGTATACGAACCAGGCGCTGAATAGGTACATTGTGGAAACCTTAGAACCGCAGGGTGTCGACTCGTTCTTTGCCTGGAACTTTTTCGACTCTATTTTGGGCGAGAAGGAGTATTTCTCCGACTATGTTTTTGAGGATGATGCCGCAGAATTACTAAAGAAAGACCCGGATCTCCGCAAAAGACTGGATGATGAAAAAGCTAAGAACCCGCAACTGGTCAACAGTGCGGCTGCTCAATTAAATTTTGTTTACCGCAATTCGCCATATTTTGAAAAAACCTATCTTCGGTACCCGGTAGGCAGATTGTTAACTGATACCAAACTTGATATTCAATAATGGAACAATATTTTACCCTGGCTCCCGTAGCCTCCGTCATATTTGCCGTAACGATAGCGATAAGCCTTTTTGCTTTTTATAACGACAACCTATATACCCGGTTCATCCTTCAACCCTACAATGTATCGCGGGGTAAGCATTTATATACGCTGATCACCAGTGGTTTTATTCATGCCGATTGGACGCACTTGCTGTTCAATATGATGACCTTTTATTTCTTCGCGTTTCAGCTGGAGACGACTATTGGTCACTGGCAGTTTGCCTTGTTGTACGGTTTAAGTTTGATATTAAGTGATATACCAACGGTTATAAAGCATAAGAATGATTTCTGGTACCGCAGTCTTGGAGCTTCGGGGGCGATTAGCGCAGTGGTCTTCAGTGCGATATTATTTAATCCACTCGGAAAGATGATGCTTTTATTCCTCCCCATTCCTATTCCGGCAGTTTTATTCGGGGTTTTATATTTGGTTTATTGCACTTATGCATCCAAGAGGGGAATCGGAAACATTAACCATGATGCACACTTTTTCGGTGCATTAAGTGGCATTCTGATCACCATTATATTAATCCCGCAGATTGTACCTTATTTCCTGCACTCGGTTACCGAGGGAGTTCAATCGTTGACGCATTAATGAAATTACCATTGGAATCCAATAAAAAACTCATAGGATTTTCCGGGTCCTTTATGATTTCGAACAAAACATAACCCCATTTTTTCCAGAAGCTCTCTAGCACTTGTCCGTAGGTTTTATTCTGCCAGAAGTCGAAAAGCGGCTTGCTGCTTATTCCGCGCAGCGGCATGGCTTCAATGTAGGTTTCGTCACCGGCAGGTAATACATTATATTCGGGCAGACGGTTAAACAGGTAGGCGGAATAAAATATACGCGCATTAAACTCTTCAAACTGGATTGGGTGAAGCGGCTTGCCTTCTATTTTTGCCAGTATGTCTTTATGGTAAGCGCGATTGGCGCCATTATCCTGCAGGCAAATGATCAGTCCGAAATCTTTTATCCTTAATGAAAAGGTTAAAGTATTGATCTCGTCGCGATAGCCAAACAACTCTTCCTCATTATCCACTTTAAACAGAAACAGGCTAAATGGCTTAAAATCTTCAAATATGATAGGCTGACAAATGCTCTGCAGCATCAAGTGCAGGTTACTGAACTTATGAATAAGCGCCTGCGAGATATTGAACTCCTGACCCTGAGCATGCTGCTGTTTTATGCCGGACTGTACCTCATTAAATAAAATACCGTACAACAACTTGCCTGCCCATTGAAAAAGCTTTACCTCATCCACATTTTTTACGGCGTCAAACCCAACATCAAAAGCCGCAGCAATTTCCGCTTCAAGTAGCTCCAGGTATTGTTCATTTATTTGCGCCGCACACGGAACTTTCATGTCTTTGTAGGTGGCATAGCTTTCATCCAGTAATTTAAATGGCTGTTCTTCCAAATTATAGCGCCGCATCAGCCATGTTGGAAATACCTGTATCTTTTCTTCTTCGGTAGACAAAGTTTGTCCGGTCAAAAAGCAGACACGGTTGCTGAAATTGAATTGCTGGAAAGGGTAATAAATTTGTGCCGGCATGGCGGCAAAGATAATCAGGAAAAATTATCCGGGTAAGTTGTTAGGGCTGGAACAGGGTTATCTCTTAAAAATTTACTTACGAGTGTTTATCTACCTGTCGAAGAGTTGACTCACCCGGTCATATTCCGCTAGCTAGCGGATCGACCACCCTCTCTACTGCAAGCGGTAAAGAGGAATGAATAAATTATTTTTTTTAACCCTCTAGCGGATAGAGAGGGTCAACCAGCGTAGCGAAGTCGGGGTGAGTCTATACAGCAGGCTTTCAGCTTTAGTCTTTCAGCTTCTTCCCAAAATATTTTAGCTTTGGATCTTAACATGGAACTGACTTACCAACCTTTTGAGCTCGAATTAAAGCACCCCTTTACCATTGCTAAATTCTCGCGTACCTCAACACCTTTAATGCTTATACAGTTAAAGCACGAAGGCTACGCGGGTTATGGCGAAGCCTCTATGGTACCCTATATGGGCGAAAGTCACCAAAGTGCAGCTGAGTTCTTAAATAAGGTCAATGTTTCGCAGTTTAAGTACCCTTTTGATTTTGACGCTATTATTCATTATCTCGATAGCATCGCTCCCGGTAACCCGGCGATAAAAGCGGCTATTGATATTGCCTTACACGATCTGAACGGCAAGATCAAACAACAACCCTGCTGGAAATTGTTCGGCAGCGATCCTGGTAAAATGCCGGTTACCAGTTTTACGGTGGGTATCGATACGCCGGAGGTGATCATTAAAAAAGTAAGAGAAGCAGAAGGATGTAAGGTGATCAAAGTAAAGCTGGGCAGGGACAGCGATAAGGAACTGATCGAAACCATACGTTCCGTAACCAACGTACCGCTTTATGTAGACGCCAACCAGGGCTGGACCGACCTGCAGCAAAGCCTGGACATGACCCACTGGCTGCACGAGCACGGTGTGGTGCTGATTGAACAGCCGATGCTAAAAACCGACCCGGACAGTAATGCCTGGCTTACCGAACGAAGCCCCATTCCTATTATCGGCGATGAAGCCGTGCAACGCTTGCCGGACGTTGAAAAAACGAAAGGCGTTTATCATGGCATCAACATAAAGCTGATGAAGTCGGCCGGGATGCATGAAGCACATCAAATGATATTAAAAGCAAAAGAGCTGGGATTAAAAATATTGATCGGCTGCATGAGCGAAACCAGCTGCGCTACTTTAGCCGCCGCTGCCCTCGCCCCGCTATGCGATTGGGCTGATCTGGATGGGCCGCTGTTGACCAAAAACAATCCATTTTTAATACCGGAGTTTAAGGATGGGAAATGGGAGTTGAATGATGATCCGGGGTTAGGATTGAAGACGCCATAAAAAACGGCCGACATGCTTGGCTATAAAATGCGAGGGATCTGAAAAGTGAATGACAAAGGAGCGTTGGCACGCTGAGCCTGTCGAAGGGTACGCGGGTAAGGCCTTTACGCGCCGTGCTTCGACTGGCTCAGCGTGACATCCCGCCTACCAATTCATGCCATTCGCCTTAAATCGAAAAATTCGTGTCGACCTATTTATCGCTCAACAGAATAGGATTTCCCTTACCGCCTCCTATAATGATCACTTTGGCGTTAGGCGATAGAGCGATTTCCTTTTGCGCCTTAATGCTTTCGTATATCAATTGTTTGTCAGACAAACCGGTGGAAAGGATCTTCTGATAATCAGCTATACCTTGCGCTTCCACGCGTTTACGGTCGGCTTCCTGGCGCTCCTTCTGCAATACAAATTGCATTTTCTGGGCGTCCTGCTCGGCGTTGATCTTTGATTCGATACTTGCTTTTACTGAGGCTGGTAACGAAATGTTTCTAACCAGTATTTGCTGCAATTCTAATCCCCGTTTTGAAAAGGTTTCAGTAATCGTGCGGTTAATTCTTTCCTGGAATTCCTGCCTTTTGGATGAGTACAGATCGACAGCCTGATAATTAACCGCATTATCGCGTATTGCGGTACGTGATACCGGGCGGACAATCTTTTCGATATAATCCTCACCTATGTTTTGAAGTATGTATGGCGCTTTTTGAGGATTAACCTTATAAAGTACAGAAATATCGATAGTCACCTCCAGTCCGTCAGACGACAAAACCCGGATAGCGTCATCTCCCTCTTTCTGACCTTCACTGCTCACCCCGCTCATCGTATAGTTTTGAGTTTGAATATCGAACATATGGACATCAACCAGCGGGTTTATAACATGCAGCCCGCTTTCAAGCACATCGTCCTGTACTTTGCCAAATAGGGTTTGCACGCCAACTTTTCCCGGGTCGATTTGCTTGATCATGGAAAGCAATAGCCCTAAAACAAGAACTACAATTCCCACAGTGGTTACGATTCCACCAAAACGGCTGCCCGGTTCCGGCGAGCGCTTGAGCACCATACCCACAATGAGTATAATGATCCCTAAAATTGCGATAAACATAGGTTTTTAATTTTTAAGGTTTTTTCTGCATGTTGCGTACCTCTTTCAGGAGGCGTATTTTTAATATTACAAATACCGCCCCTATAAACAATGCACCCAGGATATACTCATACCGGCTTTGCGAAATGCCGGTCCATATCATGATGATGCAGAAAACAAGGGCGAGGTTGTAAATTACATTGAGCGCTATTTTCTTGCCCATATCAATAAACTTCTATAGTTGGGTCAATTTCCTGCTGCCAAGCCAAAATACCGCCCTGCAGGTTATATAAATTGGTAAATCCAAAATTTTGCTCTAACTGGGCAATGGCTGCAGCACTGCGTTTGCCGCTGCGGCATTGCACAATCACTGGTTTATCTTTGGCAATACGTTCAGCTTCTATCAATATACCTCCCAGTGGAATTAATATGCCACCCAGGTTAGACATTTCATATTCAAAATCCTCGCGAACATCAATTAATTGAAAATCTTCGCCCTTATCCATCATCTCTTTCAGTTCTTCAACAGTTTTTTCTTTCATGGTATTAAAAATAATTTAAATCAAAGGTAGCCTTTTTCTGTATAATTAATTCGTCACATATTTTGTAACAATCACTAAGTAACAGCGTTTTATATATGTTTGTATAAAATTTACATCGACGGATGAAGAAGATAACCCGGTTTTTTTGGTTCTGTTCCGGAGCCCATGTTGGTACGCTGAAGAAATATCCCATCGAACATAACAAATACGTAGGTATTGGCGCCACTATATTTTTTACAGCATTATTCGCCTCTTTATCAGGCGGTTATGCCATGTATTTTGTTTTTAACGGCAGTCCGTTTGCTGTTGGGTTCGCCATTTTATTCGGTATGTTATGGGGGTTGGCCATATTCAATATGGACCGCTATATCGTGTCGAGCATCAATAAAGAAGGTACGACAAAACAGCAGATAGCGCAGGCCTCGCCCCGTATTTTGCTGGCAATTATGATTGGTGTGGTGATATCGCGTCCGCTCGAATTGAAAATTTTTGACAAAGAAATTAGACAAAAATTAAAAACGGCCTATCTAAAGGGCCAGAACCGAAAGATCGACACGATACAAAAAGCATATAGCCAAAAATATGCGATGGAACTCGGCAAAAATGCTGACCTGAAGAAGGAAAAAGATTCATTGGAAAAAGACATCAACCGTTCCCGTTACCAGTTGAATCAGGAGGTTTTTGGTGATAAAACCAATCAAACCTCGGGCATCATAGGGTATGGCACTTATGCCAAGCAGAAACAGCAGGTTTTACAAGAGAAAGAAGATCGCTTAAAAACCGTTACGGGTAATATAAGCCAGATGGATAATTACCTGAGCCAGCGTAAAGACTTTGAAGGATTGACCGGAACCCGGATGTTTACCGGGCACGAACTGGATAGTTTGGCCAATATAGCCGGTTTCTCTGACCGTAACTGGGCATTGGGGCAATTGACTTATAACGATAACGGGACACGCGATCTCGATACGTATCTCGCTATATCGTTTATCGGATACCTGTTTATCCTGTTCGAGTGTTTGCCGGTGTTTGTGAAACTGATGTCGCCGAAAGGGCCTTATGATGTGGCCTTGGCAAAAGTGACCGACTCGGATATCTATTTTGCTGAGAAAGAAAAAGAACGCGAAATGTCGGCAACCGACAAATTGTTCGATCATCACCTCGATACAGAGGTCGACCGGAAAAAACGGATCATCACTGCGCAATCAGAGTATGATTTTGAGCACCATACGTATGATTGATGGGTTAGTTAAATAGTTGATTGAGTTAGATTAAGTTGATTGAGTTGGATTAAGTTAACTCAATCAACCGCTCACGTAATCAACTTAATCAACTAATTTAGTATTTTCAGCTCGATTAACTCGAACACATGAAGAAATTTTACCTATTGGCAGCGGCCTTGCTGTTTGCTGCTGCTTCCTTTGCTCAGGATGACACCAAGCAAAAACCTCTTTTTTATTCCATTTCGTTTCCAAATGCAGCTCATCACGAGGCAGAAATTGTTTTGACTATCCCCAATGCACCTTCAGGAGCTATACGCGTACGTATGAGCCGCTCATCAGCCGGAAGATATGCTACCCATGAGTTTGGCAAGAACATTTATAATGTGAAAGCCGCTAATGCTGATGGCGCTGAACTCGAAATAAAACAATTGGAAGGTGACCTGTACGAAATCCCTACACATGGCGATGCTGTTAAAGTAAGCTACACCCTATTCGCCAATTGGACCGACGGCACTTATGCCAGCGTCGACCCAAGCCACGCCCACCTGAACATGCCTGCTGCTTTTATGTGGGTAGTGGGACAGGACAAACGCCCGATCAGGTTCCAGTTCAACGACCTGGACAAATATGGCTGGAAGGTAGCTACCCAATTAAAAAATGAAGGTGCAGGCATTTACAGCGCGCCTAATATGCAATACATGATGGACAGCCCAACGGAATTGTCAGCGTATAAAGTAAACAGCTGGGATGTGGATAATAACGGCAAAAAAGAAAAGATTAACATCTCTATTCACTCTGATGATGATCAATCTGTGATTGATGCTTTTGCAAAACAGATCGGCCGTATGGTGTTGGAAGAAAAAGCCGTATTCGGTGAACTGCCCGCTTATGATTACGGCGAATATACTTTCCTGGACGACGTTTATCCAACCAATTCAGGCGATGGCATGGAGCACCGTAATTCTACTTGTATCGTACATCCGGTGGCAAAAGTTAGTGGTAATGAATTAAGATTGATCAGCACTTACTCTCACGAGTATTTCCACAGCTGGAATGTAAAACGCATCCGGCCAAAATCATTGGAACCATTCAATTTCGAGCATGCTGATATGAGCAGTGAACTTTGGTTTGCCGAAGGCTTTACCCAATATTATGGCGAAATGTTGCTGGTGCGTGCGGGTTTCCATAACGTGGATGATTATGGCCGTACCCTCGCAGGTTTAGTGAATCAAATTTTGAATACGCCGGGCGCAGCTAAATATCCGGCAACACAGATGAGCCGCTATTCGGTGTTTGCCGATGCAGGCGCTTCCATCGACCCGAATAACCAGGCGAATATGTTCACCAGCTACTATACTTATGGCGGTGCGATAGCGCTGGCGCTGGATCTGCGTTTAAGATCAGAATTCCATCTGACGCTGGATGATTACATGCGTACCGTTTGGCTCGATCGGGGCAAGGTGATGAAACCTTACACCATTCCTGACCTGCAGGCAGACCTGGCCAAGGTGACCAAGAATCCGAAATTCGCTGCCGATTTCTTTAACAAATACATCTACGGTATTGAAAAGAATGATTACGCCGCGCTATTGGCCAAAGCCGGATTACTGTTACGTAGGTCCGCAACGGGAAAAGGTTGGGCTGGCCCGCTGAGCTATATGCGCAATCGCGGTCGTTCCGGCGAAGCACGTACCACCGATGAAGCCGGATTACCGGTACAGGTAAGTATTATAGGTACGCCAGTATATAAGGCCGGTTTAGATGTAGGAGACATTATTCTGAAAGCTGACGGTAAAGAGGTGAAAGATACGCAGTCGTTTACTGATATAGTATCAGCAAAAAATCCTGGTGACAAGATAGTGGTGAACTATAAAAACCGCACCGGCGAGCACGAAACAGCTATCACACTGGAAGAGAGCCCATACTTTGAAGTTGTAACTTTTGAAAAGGCGGGTAAAGAGCTAACCAAAGAACAATCGGATTTCCGTAACAATTGGCTATCAACTAAAGTCAAATAAATATGAGAAAATTTATAACCTTAATCGCATTAACGGCGATAGCCTGCAGCAGTTATGCGCAGGATGTCAATAAAATGATCAAACAGGATGATGTAGAACGCATCATCAAAACACTTTCAGCCGACGATATGCAGGGCAGGGCCACCTTTACTCCTGGCATTGAAAAGGCAGCTCAGTTTATTGAAAGTGAGTACAAACAGATAGGCCTGCAACCGATGGAAGGTAACACTGGTTACCGTCAGAACTTTACGATGATCAAAAACACGCCGACAAAAGCTGAGATCACCATAAATGGCACGCCGGTTCCTGCTGAAAATGTTGCAATACAGGGAAGTGAATCGTTTAGCTGGAATAAGCTGGAAGATGCTCAAATTGTAAAAGTAACCCCTGACAGCAATATCCGGAAGATATACATGTCGGCTATTCAAAGTGGCAAAAAAATGCTGATCCTCATCGATCCGAAGTTTAGTGAATTGTTCAAACGCGTTCGCGGACGCGCAATGGGCGGCGGCGTATCTTTCAAAGATAGTCAGTCTAAAAAGACGGCGTTAGCATTCGCCCTGGGGACATTCGACGACGTAAAGTCATTTACCGTTAATTATGAAGTTACAAGCAAAGAATTGCCTTTATTCAATATTGCAGGCATCATTCCAGGTAAAACTAAGCCAAATGAATATGTGATATTTTCAGGTCACTATGATCACTTAGGTATAGTTACACCTGTTAAAGGCGACAGCATTGCGAATGGTGCAGATGACGATGCATCTGGAACAACAGCCGTGATCAGCCTGGCTAAATATTACAAAAAGTTAAACAATAACGCACGGACTTTAATATTTGTCGCCTTTACTGCAGAGGAAATCGGCGAATTTGGTTCCCAATATTTTGCTAAAACGGTTGATCCAGACAAAGTGGTTACAATGTTTAATATAGAAATGATTGGCAAAGCATCCAAGTTCGGTCAGAATTCAGCCTTTATAACAGGTTTTGAGCGATCTGATTTCGGCAAAATATTGCAAAAGAATTTAGAAGGTACAGCGTTTAAATTCTACCCTGACCCATACCCGGACCAGGATCTGTTTTACCGGAGTGATAACGCGTCACTGGCGCGTGTAGGCGTCCCGGCGCATACCATCTCAACCGATCAGATCGATATCGATAAACTCTACCATACGGTAGGCGATGAATTCAGTACACTGGACGTAAACAATATTACATCGACTATCAGAGCTATTGCATTAAGCTCGCGTACCATAGTCGCAGGCACCGACACACCTACGAGAGTAGCTAAACTGGAAAGATAGAATTTAGTAGCAGTGGCAGGAGCAGTTAGCAGTAGTTAAAAACGACTGCCAACTGCTCCTGCCACTGCTACTTCCATTAAACCAATTCTTTCCGCATTACATAATCATTCATCCAGTACGGACCAATAGGGATATCCTCTTCATAAGCCACACTGAAGCCCATTTTCTCATAAAAGTTCTTGGCTTTGTTATGGCGGTTCACGTTCAGGTCCAGGGTGTGCTTCCCAGCTTCTATTGTTTTATTGGCAACTTCATTTATCAGTATTTTGCCGTAACCTTTACCCTGTGTTTCTGGCAAGCAGTATAATTTATGCAGCTTATAGATTTCAGGATCTTCTTCGCGGGGTGAATAACCTGCAAAAGCAACAGGCTTGTTATCCTCGATCAATAACAAATAGGTTTGCGTGCCATGCTCCAGTTGCGCGGAGATATTTTCTACGGAATAGATCCTGCTCAGCATAAACTCGATCTGCTCTTTCTCTAATATGGGCGAATAGGTTGCCCACCAGGTTTTTCCGGCAATTTCTATTATGGTTTCAAGATCGGATAGGGTGGCTTTTCGGATGGTATACATGTTTCAAATATAGAGAAATCCCGTAGAGACGCGATGCATCGCGTCTCTACACGTAGGTTAATATTTATACCGTTCGCCCCAAAGCTTCTTCAGTTTTTCTTTGGTTTCTGCTTCGCGGGAGTTATTGCCCGGATCGTAAATTTTGGTGCCCCTGATAGCTTCAGGCAAAAAATCCTGGTCAATGAAGTTACCTTCGAAGCTGTGGGCGTATTTATAATCCTTGCCATAGCCGATACTCTTCATCAGTTTGGTTGGAGCATTACGCAGATGCAAAGGCACCGGCAGGTCGCCGGTTTCTTTCACAAGGGCAATTGCCGCTCCGATAGCAGTTGTAGCAGAATTACTCTTAGCCGACGTCGCCAGGTAGATGGCTGTTTGCGACAGGATTAGTTGCGATTCCGGCCAGCCAATCACATTCACTGCCTCAAAGCAAGATTGCGCCAGCAACAACGCATTCGGGTTGGCATTCCCAATATCTTCCGAAGCCAGGATGAGCATACGGCGTGCTATAAATAAAGGGTCCTCCCCTCCAACGATCATCCGCGCCAGCCAATAAACAGCGCCGTTAGGATCGCTACCGCGCATGGATTTAATAAAGGCCGAAATGATATCATAATGCTGTTCTCCGGTTTTATCATACAGTGCCATGTTTTGCTGCACATGCTGCAAGGCAACTTCATTGGTGATGACTATCTTTTTGGACGGGAAGGCATTCACCAGCAGCTCAAAAATATTCAGCAGTTTGCGTGCATCGCCGCCCGAAAGGCGCAGTAAGGCCTCATACTCCTTGATCTCGATATTTTTTTGCTTCAACACTACATCTTCCTTCATCGCCTTGTCGAGCAGGCTCACCAGGTCATCTTCTTCCAACGGCTGAAGAATGTAAACCTGGCACCGCGATAGTAAAGCGGAGATGACTTCGAAGGAAGGGTTTTCGGTAGTAGCGCCTATCAGGGTAACAATCCCGCGTTCTACGGCACCTAAAAGTGAATCTTGCTGCGATTTGGAGAAACGGTGTATCTCATCGATGAATAATATGGGTAGCGTTTCCCCCAGTTCTTTCAATTGCGATGCCTTTTCAATCACTTCGCGCACATCTTTTACGCCGGAATTGATTGCACTCAATGAAAAGAAGGGACGATATAAAGTCTGCGAAATAATATAGGCCAATGTGGTTTTACCTACCCCTGGCGGTCCCCAAAAAATCATAGACGGCAACGAACCGGATTCAATCGCTTTCCGTAGCACAGCACCTTTTCCAACCAGGTGTTTCTGGCCAACATATTCATCCAGCGACTTCGGGCGCATGCGCTCAGCTAACGGCGGCAAATTGTTCATGTAGTAAAATTCGGAAATTAAAATTCAAATCCTAAAAAATTTAGTATTTTAGGAACAATTCTATGATACAACAGTTTGATCAATCCAATTACCGCGCCATTTGCGATCAACTGGCAGCCGCCGATCCCGAACTGAAATACGTTATTGATACACACGGCTATCCGCCGTTCTGGTCAAGGCCAAATAGTTTCGAATCGCTGGTGCATATCATTTTAGAGCAGCAGGTTTCGCTGGCATCGGCCCTATCAGCCTTGAATAAACTGAAAGAGCGGGTTCAGGAACTTACCCCGGCCCGTGTGTTGCTGCTTACTGACGAGGAAATGCGCGCCTGCTATGTAAGCCGGCAAAAAAGTGGGTACATCAAATACCTGGCAGAGGCCCTTCTAAGCGTACAAGTGAAATTGGAAGAATTTCGCCATATGCCTGATGAGGAAGTACGGGCGCAACTAACCGCTTTAAAAGGTATCGGTAACTGGACTGCCGATGTATACCTGATGTTTGCCCTGCAGCGCGCGGATATTTTCCCAATTGGCGATCTGGCCGCAGTGAACGCGCTGAAAAGGATCAAGAAATTACACCATACCATCACCCAACCGGAAATGCTGCTCATAGCCGAACAGTGGCGACCATATCGCTCTCTTGCTGCCATGTTGTTATGGCATTTCTATTTAAGCACGCCGCGACCGTCATCCAAAGCGCCGGTAACTGAACAACCTCTCAAAACAAAAAAGTAAATTGGGAATTTTAAAACTCTCTCGCTGTATTTGCCAACCAACTATCCAACGCCTTTACCTGGTCATCATGTTCGCTCATCCATTTTGTATTGGTATCCTTATTGGCGCTGAGGCTAACTAAACGGGTAAAAGCAGGCATGTTGTTGCTTTGGGCGAGTTTATAGAAATAATCGGCAAAGAACTTATCGTAAAAATCCTTGTCTGTTTTCTTTTCGGACGTTTCACCGGCGATGGAAAATATGCTTTTAAGTTCATATTCCAGCAGATTCATGCCGGTTAGTTTCTTATTTTGGCCCGATAACACCGATACGGATATGGCCAGGTTCATCGTCTCATTTTCCTGGTTACCTTTTGGCGAGAGTATGATCGTATTTTTCCCGCCGGCGTCCTTCAAAACGCCGCCCTGCAAAATGTGCTGGATATTTCCGAACGCCTCAGCGGCCTGTGGTCCCTGCGGGTTCAACAATAAAAAACTGCAAAATCCCATCAAAGCATTTACACGCTTGTTCTGATGAAAGGTAACCAAAGCATACATACGCAAACTGCTTGCATGTTTTGGATCGAGTTTGATGGCTTCGATGGCATTGGCTTCAGCATCAGCAAATTGTTTATTCCTGAAATAAGTTAAGCCCAGGTTATAATACAATCGCTGATACTTTGGATTAATTTGTATGCCGCTCTTATAAGCTTCGATAGCCTTTTGGGTTTGATGATCGTTATCATAAATGCTTCCAAGCATATCATAACAAGCAGCTTTAAATTGCGGGCTATTGCTTTTTTCTATCGCCTTTTCTACATATGGGATACCATCATTTCCTTTGCCGGACGATACTAAAGTAAAAGCCATCTCGTAGTTAGCCTGTGCATTTTCCGGATCGATTTTCAAGGCTTCATTGTATTTGTCTATGGCATCTGAGTAGTTGCGCTGGTTGTTCAATTGCACGCCTTCTTTAACTAGTTGGCTAACTGAACCTTTATCCTGTGCAAACACGTTTAAAGTAGTTACGGCTAGTATTAAAGCGACCAGGTTTTTATATAATCGGTTCATAATTTAAAAATATGTAAAGGTTATTAACTAAAACAACAAAAATGTTTAAAACTTTAATTTCTTACCGGTTGATAATTTACAAATTTCGCAGGCGTTAAAGTGTTTAGAATATATTTATGAGATTAGTGTTAAGAAAACTTCTGATAACTTCCGCGCCGTTGTTAACAATCATGGCTTGCGGAAACAATAATGCAAAACCGGCTACTGCTGCCTCTACCGCACCTACCTATAGTAGTAAACCCTTTAACCCTTCAAAACTTTTAGAATATAACCCCAAAAATGCCGATAAACGCATTGATGAATTCTTTCATAAGCTTCATTCAAGGAGCGGTTTTAATGGCAATATACTGGTAGCCAAACATGGCAAAATACTTTATGAAAATGCCCTGGGCTGGGCTGATCATCTGAAACGCGATAGTTTAAAGATCAACTCGCAGTTTCAATTGGCATCAGTTACCAAAACTATGACCTCAACTGCTATCCTGCAATTGATGGAGCGTGGTAAACTGAAACTGAACCAGGATGTAAAAGAGTTCTTCCCGAATTTTCCTTATGATGGTGTAACGATCAAACTGTTGCTTACCCACCGCTCAGGGATGATGAATTATGTTTACTTCATCGACGATATTTATCGTAAACAACACCTAAATCAGCGTAAAGGGCTTACTAATACGGAAGCGATGAATATGATCGCCCAGTATAAACCTACTCCATTTAATAAGCCAGATAAACGCTTCTTGTATAACAACTCTAACTTCATGGTACTTGGCTCCATCATCGAAAAAGTAACCGGTATGAGCTATGCCGACTACATGAAGGAAAATATATTTAAGCCTGCCGGCATGACCCACACTGCTGTTTACTCAAAAGCAGCTTATGATAAAATTCCGGTAGACGTAGTTGGGCACGACCGTAACAGCTGGAGATATTCCGTTGCACCAAACTTCCTGGATGGTCCGGTTGGCGATAAAGGCATTTACAGCACCGTTGGCGATCTTTACCTGTTTGATCAGGCACTAAGAGCCGGCATGCTAATCAAACCTGCTACTCAAGACTCTGCATATACACCGCGCAACCCAATGATACGCGGTCACTTTAACTACGGTTATGGTTGGAGGTTATTTGAAGCCCCGGGCCAAAAAGTAGTTTACCACACTGGCTGGTGGCATGGCTTCCGTCACATCTATGTGCGCGACCTGAAAAACGACGTGACAATTGTAGTGCTTGGCAACCTGGTTAACGGCAGCCTGCTACATTTGGACGAACTTTTCAAACTGGAAGACATGCCTGTTATCCGCAAAGGCGCCTATAACGGGGCTGGGGATACGGCTGAGGATTAGTTGAGTTAGTTGATTAGGTTAAGTAGTTTTTAATTGCAATTATTTAAAAACTTCTCAACTTTGCAGCTATTGTATTGTTTTAGGTTAATCAACTTGGTGGTAACAATGTAATTCGGCAACCACTTAACTTAATCAACACAATCAACCACTTAACTAAAAAACAATGTTCGATAAATTATTTGAAGCGCAGCAAAAAGCAGGCGAGGTAAAAAAACGCCTGGATGGAATTACTGTTTGGGGTGACGCCGAAGGCGGAAAGATCAAGGTTACTTCTAACGGTAACAAGGTGATTCAATCCATTACTATTGACGACGAATTCCTGAAATCTGCTGATAAAGAAGAGCTGGAAGAGCTATTACAGGTAGCCGTAAACAAAGCATTAGCCCAGGCCGAAAATGTAAGCCAAACTGAGATGGCTGCGCTGAGCAAGGAGATGCTGGGCGGCCTGGGCGGTATGTTCGGCAAATAATAAGCTAGGCGGGCTCTCGTCAGGGGTGCGTTTCTACAACACGCATGATAAATCCGCTCCTTATTTTGACTATCTAACACAAAAACATTTATACTATGAAATTCACCTATTACGGACACGCTGCATTCGAGCTCGAAATTGGCGGTAAGAAACTGCTTTTCGATCCATTCATCACACACAATGAATTGGCCAAACATATTGACGTTAAAAGTCTAAGACCAGATTTTATACTTCTTTCGCATGGCCACGGCGACCACATTGCCGACCTCTTCGAAATTCACAAAAATAGCGGTGCTAAAGTGATCTGCATTGCCGAGATAGCTGGTTGGCTGGGCGGCAAAGGTATACCGGATGCGCATGGCATGAATATAGGGGGCGGTTACAACTTTGATTTCGGCCGTGTAAAGATGACCAGTGCGATACATTCTAGCAGCCTGCCTGACGGCTCGTATGGTGGTAATCCCGCAGGTTTTGTTATTTATACCGAAGGAAAGAAGATCTATTACTCAGGCGACACCGCTTTGACCTATGATATGAAGCTTTTGGCCGATGAGAAGCTTGATTGGGCTATTTTGCCGATAGGCGACAATTATACTATGGACGCCGATGATGCAATTAAGGCTACTGAATTTATTAATTGCAAAAAGGTGATCGGAGTTCATTACGACACCTTCCCAGTTATTAAGATCGATAAACAGGCAACTGCCGAAAAGTTCGCTAAGGCCGGTGTGGATTTGAAATTGGTTCCGATTGGGGATAGTATCGAACTATAGATTGAGCATATTAACAAAAATGCCTCACTGAATCCGTGGGGCATTTTTGTTTGAAGGTTACATTTTGGTAGTATCCTTCATTTTCTTCTTCACTTTCAATTTTTCACCTTTCTTCTTCACTTTCACTTTTGTAGTGTCCTTTTTTACCGTATCCTGATGCATTTTTACCGGGGTGGCGGCAAAGGCAACAGTACCGGCACAGATCGCAGCTAATGCAATCATCGCGATTACTTTTTTCATGGTTAAAGATTTGTGGTTTGAATAATTACTAAGAGTAACAATTCAACTACAAATTGTTTTGAGAAAAAGCAATTAAATGGTCGTTCCATTCGGAATGATCGCCCTCTTCTTGATCACCACTATACCATCCTGAACAGTGTGCGTACCATAATCGCCATCTTCCAGTTTTTTGCCGCCGCAGTTGATATTCACGTCGTTACCGATGTAAGTATTCTTATCAATAATGGCATTCTTGATCACACAGCGGTCTCCTATACCCATGATCGGCGAATCACTGGCCCTCGACTCCTGTATCTGCTCCAGCGTTTGGTAATTATCACTTCCCATCACATAGCAATTCTCTATAATAGTGTCATGCCCTATCCGGGTACGGATACCGATCACTGAACGGAGTACACGGCTGGCATTAATGATACACCCGTCAGCAATGATGGTTTTTTCCATACTGCCTGAAACCTTTGATGGTGGCAGCATACGTGCGCGGGTAAATATGTAATTCTTGTCGAACAGGTTGAATTGCGGGATATCGTCGGTCAGGCCCAGGTTAGCCTCAAAGAATGACGGGATAGTACCGATGTCGGTCCAGTAGCCTTCATACTGATAGCTCAATACTGTATGGCTTGGGATAGACTGCGGGATGATCTCTTTACCAAAATCGGTGCGATCGTTGCCTTCCAGCAGCTCGAACAACGTTTTGCGGTTGAAAAGATAAATACCCATCGAGGCAAGGTAATGCCTCCCCTGCTTCACCATCTCATCGCTCACATCAGATTGCAGGTATTCGAAATCCTTTTTCGGTTTTTCTACAAATTGGGTGATCAGGCTGTTTTCGTCCGTTTGCAAAATCCCAAAACCGGGTACATCGTTAGCATGAACCGGGATGGTTGCGATAGATATTTCCGCATTATTGGTGATATGGTTTTTGATCATATCTTCAAAATCCATCTGGTACAACTGATCGCCCGAAAGGATAAGCACATAATCAAACTCGTGTACTGCCAGGTGATGCAAACTCTGACGAACCGCATCCGCAGTACCCTGGAACCACGACACGCTCGAAGGCGTTTGCTCAGCCGCTAAAATGTCTACAAAAGCGTCACTAAAGCTGCTGAAATGGTAAGTGTTTTTAATGTGCTTGTTTAACGATGCCGAGTTGAACTGCGTCAGTACGTAAATTCGCGTAATGCCGGAGTGTAAACAGTTGGAGATGGGGATATCTACCAAACGATATTTGCCGGCGATTGGCACAGCCGGCTTTGAGCGGGTAGCGGTTAGCGGCGATAAGCGGCTTCCCTGGCCACCTCCCAACACGATGCAAATTACTTTTGAGGTCATATAGCAGGATTTAAACTTTGATAAAGGTCAATATATTCTTTGGCCGAACGATCCCACGAGAAATCGAGCGCCATCATTCTTTTGCGTAACAATTGTAAAAGAGCAGTGTTAGCATATACTTCAACCGCTCGGCTCACCGACTGCACTATATCGGCAGCAGTGGCTTGTAAAAACCGGATACCATATCCACCTTCATCACCAAAATCAATCACGGTATCTTTCAATCCCCCCGTCACGCGTACCATCGGTAGGGTGCCATATCGCATGGAATACATTTGGTTCAGGCCGCAAGGCTCCACCCGGGAAGGCATCAACAGAAAATCGGAGCCTGCATATACAAGGTGAGCCAAACTTTCATCATAACCAATAAAGGCGCTGTATTGATTTGGAAATTGCTCTTTTAATGCAACCAGTGCTTCCTGTGTTTTTACCTCGCCTGCACCTAATATAATAAAATTCACGCTATCAGCGTGTATTTCCATACTGGTTTTTAACGCTTCAGGCAGTACATCAGCCCCTTTTTCGATAACGAGGCGGCCAATGAAGGAAATAGTCGGCTTGTCAGGCGATAATCCAAACCTTTCGCAAAGCGCAACTTTATTTTTTTGCTTACCCGCAGCTAACTGTCTCAGTGAATACTTGTCCGGGATCATCGGATCGGTCTTAGGGTTCCATACCTCCGTATCGATGCCATTGAGTATCCCTATACCTTTCGACCGCTCCAAATAAAATAGGTACTCCATCCCGTTGGAGCTATAAGTGAGTTCCTCCAGGTAACTTGGCGACACCGCAGTATAGCGCCAGCAGCATTTTACGCCGGCCGCCAGTGGGTTGATGCCACCATTCCAGTCGAGCAGGCCAACTCTAGTCATATCCACCTCTGGCAACAATGCAAGCTTGGTCCAGCTGAAGGCGCCGTGATATTGGCCATTATGTATGGTCAATACCGTAGGCGTGTTGGCAAAGCGCACGTACAATTTAGAGCTAGTCATCAGGAAGGGCACCAGGCCAGTGTGGTGATCATGGCAATGGATCAGGTCGGGCGATTGCTGCGACCAGTTGATCCAATCCAGGAAAGCGATCTGGAAAGCAATAAACTGTTCGGTTTCGTCGGGGTATTCATACACATTTTCCCGGTCAAGAAGTCCCGGTATTCTTATCAGGAAAAGTTCGAACCCCAACTTATTGGTGCGTTCTTTTAAAATTTCGAAATAGAAGCGTTCGGTGCCAAGTAATGATGAGGCCTGGAAAACGATATCAAATTCATTTTCCTGGGTAAACTTCCGGTCGTAAAAAGGCATTACTACAGCAGCCTCTATACCCAATTTATTTTGATACTTGGGCAAGGCGCCAACAACATCGGCCAGACCGCCAACTTTGGCAACGGGGTAGCATTCAGCGCTTAGGTGGAAAACTTTCATTTATAGATGATAATACGGCTCAATTTAAGCAAAGAATTACTTAAATAATCAATGCCGACCGGTATAATCTATGCAAAAAGTTAATTTTTATTATTTGCGCAGGCTATAAGGCCATTCGTTTTTAAAATAGGCTTTTAAAAGCGGATTTTATTGCAAAATCATCATTTGACGGATAATATAAAGGTTCTATTTTACGATAATGTTAATATTAATGTGCCTCCAGCCAGTTTGAACCCGTGCCAATCTCAACCATAATCGGCACTTCAGTCTTAATGGCGTTCTTCATGTTTTCCATAATGATGGGCTTTATCTTTTCCACTTCGTGATTCGGCACATCAAAAACCAACTCGTCATGCACCTGCATGGTCATGCGGGCATCCAGTTTCTGCTCTTTCATTTCACGGTGGATATTGATCATAGCGACCTTGATCATATCCGCTGCAGAGCCCTGGATAGGCGCGTTGATAGCATTTCGTTCAGCAAAACCACGAACGGTGGCATTCGCTGAGTTAATATCGCGCAAATACCGGCGACGGCCTTTTAGCGTACATACATATCCATTTTCGCGGGCGAAGTTCATAGTATCGCTCATGTATTGCTTGATACCCGGATATTGTGCAAAGTAATTTTCGATGATCTCAGCTGCTTCCTTACGTGGGATGCCCAGGTTCTGGGATAAACCAAATGCCGATTGCCCGTAGATAATGCCGAAGTTAACTGCCTTGGCATTGCGGCGTTCATCGCTGCTTACCTCGTGCAATTGCTTGCCATATACTTTAGCCGCGGTGGCTGTATGGATATCGTAGTTATTAACGAAGGCATCCATCATGTTTTTATCCTTGCTTATCTCTGCTATAATGCGCAATTCTATTTGTGAATAATCCGCCGATACGATAGTGTGGTTTTCATCGCGCGGTATAAAGGCTTTACGTATTTCGCGGCCGCGTTCAGTACGGATCGGAATATTTTGCAGGTTAGGGTTGATCGAACTCAAACGACCTGTTGCTGCGATAGCCTGGTTATATGAAGTATGAACACGCCCCGTTTTCTTATTCACCATTTGCGGCAAGGCATCCACATACGTCGATTTTAGTTTTTGCAGCTGACGGTAATCCAAAATGTCCCGTACGATATCACTTTTCGAAGCAAGTGACAGCAGTACATCCTCGCCAGTTTGGTACTGCCCGGTTTTTGTTTTTTTGGCTTTCGGATCAAGCATTAATTTCTCGAATAGCACCTCGCCCAATTGTTTTGGCGATGCGATGTTGAACCTTACGCCTGCTTTTTCATAAACTGTCTTTTCAAATTTGATGATATCGGCTTCCAGTTCTTTAGAAAAGCCTTTCAGCATGTCATGATCGATACGTACGCCTTCGTACTCCATATCCGCCAGGACGTAGATCAATGGATATTCAATTTCGTTGGCGAGTTTATCGCCTTCAACCTCTTTCAGCTTAGGTTCAAAAACGGAGCGGAGCTGTAACGTGATATCCGCATCTTCAGCGGCATAGTCTTTTATTTTTTCAAACTCTACATCGCGCATACTGCCCTGGTTCTTTCCTTTCGCACCAATTAGGGTGGTGATGGAAACCGGACTATAGCCAAGGTAATTTTCAGAAAGCACATCCATATTATGACGCGTATCCGGATCAATGATGTAATGCGCCAGCATGGTATCGAAAAGTTCGCCTTTCACCTCGACATCGTACCATTTTAGCATCAGCACATCATACTTTATATTCTGTCCGGTTTTGGCGATAGAGGCATCTTCTAATACAGGTTTGAATTCATTCACGATTGCCTTTGCTTCATTCTGGTCAGCCGGAACAGGGATATACCAACCTGCGCCGTGTTTTATCGAGAACGATAATCCCACCAGTTCGCAATCATTAGCGTCGGTGCCAGTGGTTTCGGTATCAAAGCAAATGCTTTTTTGCTGTTTGAGCGTATCGATTAATTCTGCCCGTTTTTCGGCAGTATCTACCAGGTAATAGTCATGTGGTGTGTTACTAATATTTTTGCCCGGAACAACATCCCGTTCATCTATATCAGTGATTTCCACCTGCATAGTTATCGGTCGGGCGTCAGGCACAGGCTCACCAAAAAGATCTGTCTGAATGCTGACCGCCTTCGTTTCTGTAATGCTAAAATCTTCGCCAAATACACGACGCCCCAATGTTCTGAATTCCAGTTCAGCAAATAAAGGTTCTAATAGATCTTTACTTGGTGCGCACATTTCCAGTCCGGCTTCATCCAACTCAACAGGTGCGTTAAGGTTGATGGTGGCCAACCGCTTTGACAGCAAGCCTTGCTCCGCAAACTGCTCCACATTTTCACGCTGCTTGCCTTTTAATTCGTGACTATTAGCAATTATGTTCTCGACAGAGCCGTATTGTTTAATAAGCAGCTTGGCGGTTTTTTCGCCAATGCCCGGTATTCCCGGAATATTATCTACAGCATCGCCCCATAAACCCAATATATCGATCACTTGCTCTACCCGGTCCACTTCCCATTTGGCCAGCACTTCCTTCACCCCCAGTATTTCCATTTCGTTGCCAAGACGCGCGGGCTTATAAATTTTGATCTTTTCTGAAACCAACTGGGCGAAATCCTTATCCGGTGTCATGCAGTAAACATCATACCCTTTGGCTTCCGCTTTTTTGGCGAGTGTGCCGATGATATCATCAGCCTCGTAACCGTCGGAGGTAATAACCGGGATGTTGAACCCTAAAATGATCTTATATATATAAGGAATAGCTGCCGAAAGATCCTCGGGCATGGCTTCACGCTGTGCTTTATAATGCTCAAATTCTGTATGGCGCTCAGTAGGTGCATCCGTATCAAACACTACGGCCATATGGGTTGGCTTCTCTTTCCGCAACACCTCCAGCAGGGTGTTGGTGAAACCCAGCATCGCTGAAGTATTAAGGCCACCTGATGTAAAACGCGGCGCTTTACTTAACGCAAAATGTGCCCGGTAAATAAGGGCCATGCCATCCAGAAGAAAGAGTTTTTTCATATGATGATTACACTGATTTATTAGGATTCCACCGGTGACTATTTGATTTCACAGATTGGTGGATTTCTCCAAAATTACAATTTAACTTCACTCCTCATTGGTGCGATCGAAAAAAAACGATCGGTGTAATCACTTAAATGAACAATCAGGAAGGTGATCGTTTACCATGCCGGTGGCTTGCATGTGAGCGTAGCAAATGGTGGTGCCAAAAAACTTAAAGCCACGTTTTTTCATGTCCTTGCTTATCGCGTCGGATATCGGCGTGCTTGCCGGAATTTTGTCAGTATAATTAACGATCGGCTTGCCATCCGGCATGAAGCTATATAGATATTTGTCAAATGAACCGAACTCCTTTTGCACTTCGATAAATTTTTGAGCATTGTTGATCGATGCCAGAATTTTTAACCTGTTGCGGATAATCCCGGTGTCGTGCATCAGTCGCTCAACATCTTTATCCGTAAATGCAGCTACCTTTTTTACATCAAAATCAGCAAAGGCTTTCCGGTAACCTTCACGCCTGCGTAATATGGTGATCCAGCTTAAACCTGCCTGAGCAGATTCGAGTATCAAAAACTCAAACAGCTTTTTATCATCGTGAACTTCTTTTCCCCATTCGTTGTCATGATAGTTAATATACAGCGGATCATTTCCCGGCCAAATACATCTTTTTAGGTCAGAGGTTTGCATAGTGTTAAGATAAGAGTACTAATTAACTTAATTATTTGCCAACTGTTAACTGCCAACTGAACAAAGCTCATCCCAGTATTCCACAGCTCTCCTATAGTGCGGAATAACGATCGATCCACCTATTAAGTTGGCGATCATGAATATTTCATTCATCTCATCATTATTTACCCCCGCTTCATGACATTTGCCAAGGTGATATTTGATACAATCATCGCAGCGTAGCACCATAGAAGCAACAAGGCCCAGCATTTCTTTGGTCTTTACATCCAGCGCGCCTTCAGCATAACTGGTAGTATCGAGTGCAAAAAAGCGTTTGATATTGGTATTGGCCGATTCCATTATCCTGTCGTTCATTTTGGTACGATAGGCATTGAAATCATCTACTAATTTTCCCATGATATATTTAATTAGTGAATGAGTGAGTTAGTGAATTAGTGATTGTTAAAATGGTGAATTATTCGTTTTTTGGAGCGTTAAAGGTATAAATCCTTTATCTTTAGCGAGTCATTTCCTGGCAATAAACCTTCAAAAAATTACAGATTATGGAAAGCTTGTCACCCAATATCTTTACGGGCAATATGGCCGAAACCATTGCATTTTACAAGATGCTCGGTTTTAATGTAACGATGTCAGTCCCCGAAAATGGCGATGACCTGGTTTGGGCGATGATGGTGAATGGCAGCGTGACCATCATGTTCCAGACCTACGAAAGTCTGGGCGAAAGCTTGCCGGAGATTCAACGCAAGGATGGTGGTTCGCTGTTGCTGTACATCAACCTAAAAAATATCAGGCAATTTTTTGGGTCGATAAAAGACAAAGTAAAAGTGTTGAGTGGCCTGGATGTGACTTTCTATGGAGCGACGGAATTCTCCATACTCGACAATAATAATTATGTGCTAACTTTTGCCGAACACGAATGATAGCCTTTAAACGAATCAACCATATTAATATCTGCGTAACGCCGGAGCAATTGGAGGATGCCAAAGCTTTTTATACCGATGTGATCGGCTTAAAGCTGATACCGCGTCCGGATCACATCTTTAATAGTAAAGGCTATTGGTTTGATATCGGCGATATACAATTACATATCGGTGTAGAGCCACAAATGCCCCGCTCAACCCGGCACACGGCATTTGAAGTGGAGAATGTGACAGTAGCCAAAAAACTGCTTGCAGCGCATAATGTTGAATTGGTAAAAGAGCCTGCAGTGCCCGGCTGGGACAGGTTTGCTTTTTATGATCCTTTTGGGAACAGGATAGAGCTGATACAAATCGTCCCCGTTTTGTAAACAAATCATTTTGTAGCAAGTATCGGGTTTAATACGGTTACGAATAGTCGTATCTTCGGTATATGAATCCAACCCAAGCCATCACCGAATCCCGGATAACAGCCACAAAAGTCAGGATCACATCCATTGATTTTCTGCGCGGCGCCATTATGATCATCATGGCGCTAGACCATGTGCGAGATTATTTATTCTTTGGATCATTCTATTTTAATCCGCTCGACCTTACAAAAACAAGCGGGGTGTTATTTTTTACACGATGGATCACCCATTTTTGCGCGCCTATATTTTTGTTGCTTGCAGGCACATCGGCCTATTTGATTGGGCAAAAGAAAACCAAAAGGGAATTGTCCATCTTCCTGGTAAAGCGCGGACTTTGGCTGATATTCCTGGAGATGGTAGTTACCAACTTCGGCTGGAATTTCAATATTACCTTCCCCATGTTTTTCTTTATTACCATATGGGCGCTGGGACTGGGTATGATCATACTGGCCGGGTTAATCTATTTGCCAAAAAGAGTAATCCTTGTACTCAGCCTGGTGGTTATTTTCGGTCACAACCTGTTGGATAATATTCACTTTCCACCCAATACATTAGCCGAATTTGGCTGGTCGCTGCTTCACGAACAGCAATTTTTCATGTGGCACAATGAGGTTTGGTTGGTAGGCTATCCTATTATTCCTTTGTTTGCAGTAATGTCATTGGGATATTGTGTCGGTGAGTTGTATGCTTCCAATTATGATGCTGAAAAAAGAAAAAGGATATTGATCACAGCTGGCGGTGCCGCTCTTATCTTATTTATTGTACTCCGATGGAGCAACCTTTATGGCGACCCAGTTAAATGGAGTGAACAGAAGGATGGCTTTTTTACTTTCCTGTCTTTCATTAATGTAAACAAATACCCATTCTCGTTACTGTACGTTCTTTTAACCGTAGGCTCTGCACTTTTATTCTTAGGATTTACCGAGCGATTGCAGAACGGCGTAGTAAGAGTAGTTTCGGTATACGGCAGGGTGCCTATGTTTTACTACCTCATCCATATTTACATTATCCATTTAATTGCGCTGATCGCATCTGCGTTAACTCCCGGTCAGAATTGGCATATATGGCTTTTGCAAAAACCTGTTTGGTTTACAACAGACTTGAAAGGTTATGGATTTTCATTGCCGGTGTCTTACCTGGTTTGGATTGCTATTGTTGTTGGATTATACCCGCTTTGTAAACGATACGACCGTTATAAACAAAGCCATAAGGATAAATGGTGGTTAAGCTATCTATAACACGATTAAGTGGATTAGAAAAGGATTTAAAGGAAGGAGTTAAAATTGAGCGCTAACCTCATTATAGTAATCTTGTTTTGGATGCTGGTTTTAGGTATCCCAATATTATTATGCTGGATAACCTATCGTTTGATAGCTCGCAGTGGTCATCCAAAAATGGCGCTATTGGTTTCGATACTTGTGTTGTTGGGAATGATTATTCTTTACAACTTTATACCGATAGGATAATTACATCCCCAACTCTATTGCCGGATCCCAGAACATTTTTTTAAAGTCGACCACTTTATCGTTCTCTACTTTTACGCCTTCTGATGCCAGCAGTTGTTCCATCAAATCGCCGCCGAAATGAAACTTACCGGTTAGTAGTCCCTGGCTGTTAACCACGCGATGCGCCGGAACCGGCGGATCAGCGGCACCACAGGCCTGCATGGCGTAACCCACCATCCGTGATGAACCTTTTGTGCCGAGGCTGTTGGCAATAGCACCGTAGGAAGTCACTCTTCCTGGCGGTATCAGCCGGACAATTTGGTATACCTGGTCATAAAAATTCAGGTCGGGCATTGGTTTCAGAATGAAAACTTAAGATAGTTGATATTCTTATTATCCTGCAAATATTTCTTCTCGTAATAGGTTTTTATAGATAGTACCTCATCCGCATGTTCCGAGTTGTACAGGTCTTCGGTTTTAACGAATAACTTCAGGCCAAGCTCTCCAATCTTTTCAGACGTATAGGCATGCAGCTCATCGTTGTCTGTCTTCAGATTGATAGGCCCTTCATGCTTAAGTATCTGCTTATATTTTTCAAGAAAGCGTGGCGAAGTAAGTCTTTTTTTTTCCCGGCTTATCTGCGGCTGCGGGTCTGGAAAAGTGATCCATATCTCATCGATCTCCCCGTCGGCAAAATAATCAAGTATGGTTTCTATCTGAATACGTAAAAAGCCAACGTTGCTCACACCATCTTCCAAAGCAGTTTTGGCACCACGCCAGATGCGGTTGCCTTTGTAATCAATACCAATAAAATTCTTATCTGGAAATATCCGGCCCAGGTTTACGGTATATTCACCTTTTCCGCAGGCCAGCTCAAGCACTACAGGATTATTGTTTTTAAAAAATTCTGATGCCCATTTGCCTTTAAAAGGTTTGCCCGCATCTAACTGAACCACATTGCTGAAGGTGCTTACTTCGGCAAAACGTCTTAACTTATCTTTTCCCACTTAAAAAAATTAAAGGGCAAAAATAAGTTTTATTAAGATGTTATGATAATCGAAAATTGGCTATGAGGCCTCGCTTTCTGGAGGGATGCCATAATCTTCCTGCTTCTGTTTTTTCTTTTCGAACAGAGACTTTACCTTATCCCAAAGACCGGATACTGATTCCTCGCTGATAAAGTGAGAAGCTTTTTGGGATAAAAACCCTACAAGTCCTTTAGTTAGGAAACCCGAATTCCGAAATAACGTTTTATTAAGTGTTAACGGCAACAATATTCGCGAAATAAGACCTAAAAAATCCTGGTTAAAAATGTCGAACCTTAACCTGGATTCTTTGGGGAAAACGGTCATCAGACTTGAAAAAGCAGCGCCAGGTGAGCTAAAACGCATTTTGAGTGCCTCCCCCTGCTCTTCCTTTAAATGACGCAGACGTAGTATTTCCGCTTTCAGATCTTCCGCATTATTTATGGTTATATCGGTCATTTTATTGGAAAAACTTTTTAATAAACATATCAATCATTGGCTTCTTTATCTTATCCTTCGTCAGAATTATGATTATAGCTATCAGTAGATATATACATGCCATGCATCCAAAGCCCGCCCAGTAAGAACCAAGCCAAATTGAAAGAATAAAAGCTACTGCAAGACTTAAAAACAGAAAAGTAAGCAAAAAAGCGACCGCAATTACGACGTCAACAATAAAACTTGACAGGAACTTTGAGCTACGGTCTATAGCCTCATACTTTGCCAGTTTAATCTGCGTTTCTGCATATTCCTTAAGCTGGTCAATAATGGGAGGAGGCGTTTGTTTCTGTTCTTCCATAGGCTTATTTTGTGGCCCTGAAAAGGTTTTTAATTCAGGGTGGTTATATTCATGCGTGTTCCAGGTCGTCCTGAAGTTCTTCTTCAGTGTTGCTTAATTTACTTTTGAAATTGTCTACCACCTTATCTTTTAAGCCCACAAGATTGTCAATCTCATTGGCAGCAGTTTCCCTTATAGAATCTCCCAATCTCTTAAGCGACTCAGTAAGCTTATCACGTGTCTCGGTACCTTTTTCGGGTGCAAATAATATTCCTAATGCTGCTCCTGCCGCTAGCCCTGCAAGCAATGCAACCACTACTTTTGAGTTATCGCTCATATCCTTTATAATTTTATAGTTTCAAATTTGTTTTATTAACGGTTAAATATCTTGCCAATTATGCATTTTAAGACTTTTTGTCGCTTCATAATATTAAAATATTACCTATTAATATCGGAATTTTCTTTTATCCAGCCAAAAAATATTCAATCAATATCAGCCGTCTGTTCCCGTCTTTATCCGCGCCAGTCTGTCGGCAGCTAGGCGGTTGGTCTCGTAAATCTCAAGCAATAATAAGAAATAAGATAGTAATAATGGCCCGAAAACTAAACCTAATATGCCAAATAACGGAATCCCTATAAATACCCCTATCACCGATATGATAGGGTGCGTATTGGCTATTTTTTTATTGATGATCATCCTCAATACATTATCTACATTACCAATAAAAAGTAACCCGTAAGCCAATAGCAATATTCCCCGCACAGTATGATCATTTGCGAAAAGGATAATACTTGCAGGAATAGTTAGCGTAGGCGCGCCTACCACAGGCAAAAACGAAATAAAGCAGCCGATAACACCCCAGAAAATAGGATCGGGCAAGCCGAATATCCAAAAGCCGTTGGCCAGTAAAGTCCCCTGGGTGATGGCTATAATGCCCTGCCCCAGTACATTGCTATAAGTTGAATCACGCAGCGCCTGTGAGAATCTTAACGCGTGCTGTTCTCGAAAAGGGGCATATTTTAATAAACCTGCTTCAAACGCTTTTATCTGGGTGAACATAAAATACAGCAAGAAGTACATTACCAGCAAGGTAAGTACTATACTGACCGCGCTGCCGATAATTGACGGAAACAGTTCGGTCACATACACTCCTAGTTTTTGCATCGTGGTTTCAGCCAGTTTAGGCTGATTGAGATGCGATGCCGCGAAGGTGTCTATCTTATAGATCCATTCCTGTATCGGAAGAGAGTCTTTATTGATACCCGATATCTTATTGACCACCATTATACTCAGCGAGAGGAATGGTATGACAATAACCACAAGGGAAAGAAAAATGATCATTAGGGCAACGATGCTTTTGTTCCAGTGTCGCTCTTCAACAAGTTTAAGATAAACCGGTCTGAAAATAGTAAACAACACAATAGCACCCAGTATAGCACTAAATAAACCGCTTAATGCATAAACTAAAAAACAGCCCAATACTATGATAGCTACCAGTATGATATTGTTTCGCTGTTTATAGTTAAAAATCGACATCGGGGAGTAATTGCAATAAGTACGGTAATTTAACAAAAAAAGGCACTGAGATGTTTCAGTGCCATATATAAATTCTATTGTTTTACAGTCAATTATAAATCATCAAGCAGCATGTTTATCTTGGCGCAGCTTATGGCGATGGTATTAATATAAAATTCGCTGTCAGAGCCTGCGTCGTCCGGTATTTCGTACTTCAACTGCTCAACAGCAAGGTTGATATTCGAAAGCTGATTCCTGATGTCATGACGAAGCCTTCTTACATTATCGTTTGTTGATTTCTCCCCTTCTTTTGGCTCTTGCATGATTTTATTTGCCCAGGTTAATAGCCTTCATTTTATTATACAGCGTTTTCCGGTCGATATTTAAAATCTCTGCAGCTTTAGTTTTGTTAAAGTTCACCTCACGCAGTACTTTTAAAATAGTGTCATACTCTGCCTCCTGTGCCGCATTTTTCAGATCATTTCTGTTCTCCCTGTTAACAATTACAGGTTCTGCTGCAGCAGTGGCGTACATAGGTGCTTCGGCTACCGGGCTTCTGTAGTTTGATATTTCCAAAGGCAGGGCTTTCATAGGTATTACATCGCCTTCGGTGATCAGTGTTGCACGGCGTACCACGTTTTTAAGTTCGCGGATATTGCCTGGCCAGCGATAATTCATAAAGCAATCTGTTACTTCCTGAGAGAAAGCGGTGACATTACGTCCCAGTTCACTATTGGCCATTTTTAAAAAGTGTTCGGCCAATAACATGATATCGCCTCCCAACTCGCGCAGAGCAGGCATATAGATGGTAAACTCGTTGAAACGGTGATAAAGGTCCTCCCTGAACCGCCCTTTCGATATACCATCCTGCAAATTTTCATTTGTAGCGATGATAATGCGCACATCCAGGTCAATCTCTTTGGTACTGCCTATTCTCTTTACTTTTCTTTCCTGCACCGTTCTTAACAAGGCGGCCTGTATGTCATAAGATAAGTTACCAACCTCGTCAAGGAATAACGTGCCGCCATTAGCCATCTCAAAGTGACCAATTTTGGTATACAACGCACCAGTAAAAGAGCCTTTTTCATGCCCGAAGAATTCGCTTGCCGCCAATTCTTTGGTAAGCGAACCGCAGTCCATTGCAATAAACGGCATATTCGCACGCTGACTGTTCAGGTGGATATTTTTTGCCGCCGATTCTTTACCTGTACCGCTTTCGCCTAAAATAATTACGCTGTAATTAGTGGGCGCCACCAACTCAATCTGGCGTGCCAGTTCTTTTGATGCCTTACTGGTACCAACAACAAAGTCATTGCCTGGTAATTGTTTTTTCACTTCACGGCCATTGTTCCCCCTTGCCATTGGCGTAGCTTCAGGTTCGTCAACCAAGGCGTGGTGGGTTTCAAAAGCTTTATTGATCGTATTTAATATTTCATCGGGATAAAGCGGTTTAGTGATGTAATCGTATGCGCCCATTTTAATGAGCTCAACGGCCATTTTTATATCAGAATAACCGGTAATGATGATCACACCAGTTTTTGGATATTGGCTTTTTATATTTTTCAGCATTTCGCGGCCATCGGTATCTTCCAGGCGGAAATCGCATAAAACAAGGTCGAATCCCACATTTTTCAGTAATTCCATACCCCCGGTACCTGTGGCAGCAGTAGTAACGTCAAAACCATTCCGGGTTAAAAACTTGGAAAGCAGAAGGGACACATTAACTTCATCATCTATGATGAGTATTTTCTTCATAACCGGTATATACTTTTTGACAGGTAAACGTATTTATTGCACGTCAAGTTACACACAAATTTGCTAATTTTTAAAGAGTTTTTAATTAAAGGGCTAATTTTTAAATTTTTTTTAATAAATAAGAAAGACGAGAAGCTAATCGCTTCCCGTCTTTTTCTAAAGGTAGTGTAGTATGTAAAATTATTACTTGGTATCAAATGCGTAAGCTACGCGCAGGCCAAAGAAGTTAACTTTGCTGTTGTCGGCAACGCTGCTGAATTTAGTAGATGCTTCGTAACGTACACCTGCATCAAGATAGCTTTTGCCACCTAATGGGAATTGATAACCAATTTGAGGAGCATATACAAATGCTGCTGATTTGTCGTAGTTAAAATCTGATTTGTTTAACAGGAACGCAGCACCTGCTTCACCCTGTACATAGAAGTGGCTGATCGGGAAGTACTTTAAACCAGCTTTTACCGGCAACAACTGAATGTTGGTAGCATCTAATCCCTGTACACCACCGATGTCCTTTTTACCCTGGATGCTGTTGTATCCTGCATTAACGGTTACGAATAACTGATGTGGCAGAACCGGGATGTCCGCTTGTACCGAACCGCCAATGTTCCAGTTATAAGAATCGTTTAATTTTCCTGTCGGGATACCGGCATCAGCACCAACGCTTATAACTATACCATTAGGGCCTGTTGAAGTTTTAGTAGTAGTGCTGGTAGATGTAGTTTGTGCTTTTGCGCCCAATGCGAATCCGGCAAAAGCTAATACTAAGGCTGAAATTTTGAATGTAGTTTTCATTGTATTACTTATTAATTGTTCATGTGTTTGGTTGAAACACGGAGCAAAGTAAAGCACGAAAAATACCTCAGCGTTTCATCTGAATGTCACGATTATTCAATCGTTTGATTGACAATAAGATAAATTTGACTAATTTTTTGATTTAGTCAGGATAATGTCAAAAAAGTGGCTTATTGATGCCGAAAATCGGGTTTCCGTTTTTCTAAGAAGGCGCTTACGCCCTCCTGGAAATCGGGAGTACCGAAGGATTTTGCGAAACCTTGTATCTCTTTTTCGTAACCATCAACGCCGGTTTGGGTGGCTGAATTGACTACGCTAATTGCTGTTTCGATCGCCAGAGGAGAGCGGGTTAATATTTTGTTCATGATCTCCTCGGCCTTGCTAAGCAGTTCATCCTGCGATACTACATAATTTACAAGCCCCCATTGTAAAGCGTCATGGGCGGTGACCATGTCGCCGGTGAGGATCATCTCAAAAGCTTTGCCTTTACCTACCAGTTGAGTTAAACGCTGCGTGCCTCCGTAGCCCGGTATCAAGCCCAGACTCACTTCCGGTAACCCCATCTTTGCATTTTCGGATGCGATGCGGATATGACAAGCCAAAGCCAATTCCAGCCCACCGCCTAAAGCAAAACCATTGATGGCCGCCATCACGGGCTTCTTCCCGTTTTCAATCTGGTTAAAAACTAGCCGGTGTCCGTTACGGGCTAATTGCTCACCTTGAGCAGAATCAAACGAAGAGAATTCCGATATATCAGCTCCGGCAACAAATGCCTTTTGCCCTGCCCCGCTGATGATGATACCGCCTACACGGTCATTGTTAAAAGCATCGTAAATAGCGGTATGCAATTCGGCCAGGGTGTTTTTATTTAAAGCATTGAGCTTACTTTCACGGTTGATGATGATATGCTGGATAGCGCCGTTATAATCTACAAGAAGGTTTTCAAACATGACAGACAGAATTTAAAAATTACGATGTTCTTTCACCCAATCGGTAATGTACTGAACAATATCTTTGGTATTCGTCCCCGGAGGGAAAAGTTCGCCTACACCTAATTGCTTTAGCTCGCGCATATCGCTTTCGGGAATGATACCACCGCCCGTTACCAGTACATCGTCCATTTTTTTCTCTTTGATGAGCTGAAGTATTTTAGGAAAGACCGTCATATGTGCTCCTGAAAGAATAGAAATACCGATGGCATCCACGTCCTCCTGCAAGGCAGTATTCACTACCATCTCTGGCGTTTGGCGCAGACCAGTGTAAATCACCTCCATACCCGCATCCCGCAGCGACGTGGCAATAATGCGTGCACCGCGGTCGTGCCCGTCGAGGCCCACTTTAGCAACTAAAACACGGATTGGTCGGTTAAAGGCATTACTCATGTAAAACCGGATTGGTTGGCGTAAAAGTAAGAAGAAATTGTTGATGGTTGACCAGGTTAAGTGGTTGATTAAGTTAAATGGTTGTTTCGTCTTTCCAGACCTATGTCGCTCTACCTGTCTAAGAAAGGCCGGGGGGGTAAAATCTAAAATTTCTCCATTATATTTTTCTTCCAAAGCTGAATTGCATATTGCTTAAATACATCTGGAGCCACTTTAAAAGAATCATCCATAATATACCGGCCGCCATCATATTCTTTCTCGCTTACTTTAACCTTGCTTTCTCCACGAATCGCATATTTTTTATTTCCTTCATGCATAATTATCTTCATACTTGAAGGGCTAACGTCCCCGCGGCAAGCTGTTACATACATCAACCATACCTCTGCTTTACCGTCATTATTGAGATCGGTAACCGAAAACGTATTAGGAACATAACTTGCTTTAGTATCGACAAGGCATTCACCCGTAAGATCGTGCATTTGCCAGGCTATAACGTATTGATCACCTTTGACAATATAATTGTAGGCGTAGACATCCGCTTTTCGTGCGTCATTACCCTCAGTATCCCTCACATTAACATTTCCAGTTTCTGTAGTAATCATTAAATGCTGACCTTCGGCGTCTGTGTATTCAACAGCGTCTACTATGTGACCAGAATAATGAATAGATTGTGGGATTTTCTTTTTATCAACCGATGTTATTTTGATTTGCGCAAATGCGGTTTGTATCAATATGGTCGACAGAACGAGGCTCAAAAATTTCATTTGATTTAGATAAGGCATGATAACAGGGCTAAAATATATAATCAAATCATACAGATGATAACTTTTTGAATATTATTTTAACAAGAACCCTTTTACGGCTACCTTTGCCCCGCAAATAATTTATTACAAATACCATGAGTTTCAGAACAGAACACGATACCATGGGCGAGGTACAGGTACCTGCCGATAAATACTGGGGAGCACAAACCGAACGTTCACGCAATAATTTTAAAATTGGTCCGGAGGCATCTATGCCGAAGGAAATTATAGCTGCTTTTGCATATTTAAAAAAGGCTGCGGCCTATACCAATACCGACCTGGGCGTATTACCCGCTGACAAACGTGACTTGATCGCTCAAGTTTGCGACGAGATATTGGCCGGCAAGTTGGCTGGGGAGTTTCCTTTGGTGATCTGGCAAACCGGTTCGGGTACACAATCGAACATGAATGTGAATGAGGTTGTTGCTAATCGTTCACATGTATTGCAAGGCAATAAATTAGGCGAAGGCAAAACATTCATCCACCCGAATGATGACGTGAACAAATCACAATCGTCAAACGATACTTATCCTACCGCTATGCACATCGCGGCTTATAAAATGCTGATCGATGTCACTATACCCGGCGTTGAAAAACTGCGTGATACTTTAAAAGCAAAATCAGAAGCATTTAAAAGCGTAGTAAAGATCGGCCGTACCCACTTGATGGATGCTACGCCGCTTACATTGGGACAGGAATTTTCAGGTTATGTATCGCAATTGGATCACGGACTGAAAGCTTTGAGAAATACGCTTGACCACCTGTCGGAATTAGCATTGGGTGGCACAGCAGTTGGTACCGGCATTAATACGCCAAAAGGTTATGATGTAAAGGTGGCTGAATACATTGCGAAATTCACTAACCTGCCATTCCGCACGGCTGAAAATAAATTCGAAGCACTGGCTGCTCATGATGCCATTGTAGAAAGCCATGGCGCGTTGAAACAGATAGCTGTTTCTTTAATGAAGATCGCTAACGATATCCGCCTGCTGGCTTCGGGCCCACGTTCGGGTATTGGCGAGATCCATATTCCGGATAATGAGCCGGGATCATCTATCATGCCGGGCAAAGTTAACCCAACCCAAAATGAAGCGGTAACCATGGTAGCTGCACAGGTAATGGGTAACGATGTGGCCATTTCTATAGGCGGTGCAAACGGTCATTATGAGCTGAACGTATTTAAACCGGTTATGGCGGCTAACTTCCTGCAATCAGCACGTTTGATTGGTGATGCCTGCGTATCATTCAATGATCATTGCGCAAAAGGCATCGAGCCGAATTATGACGGCATCAAAAAGCACCTTGAAAATTCACTGATGCTGGTTACGGCGTTGAACCCGCATATCGGTTACGAAAACGCAGCTAAAATTGCTAAAACCGCATTGAAACAAAACACATCACTTCGCGAAGCCGCTATCGGTTTAGGCTTACTCACCAACGAGCAATTTGATCAGTGGGTACGTCCTGAAGACATGATCGGAAGTTTGAAATAAGGATTTTACAAAAAAACATACAAGATGGGTGTCACACGGAGCTCCGTCGAAGTGTGGCGCGTAGAGGCCTGCCCGCCATACTTCGACTGCCCCAGCATGACACCCTTTTTTTAAACAGAATAATGCAAAAAATCTTCAGCTTCCGTCTTTTACCTTTCGCGTTTTGCCTTTCAGTTTTCACCATACTAAATGGTTGCTGGTTTAATCCCAATACCCAGGGCCGGGGCGAGATCTATCTGCAAGGTGAATGGAAGCAAGATTCTGTTCCGAATCAAAAGCAATTGCTGGAGTATTCGTTGTATCATTTAAAATTTAGCTGCGATTCTTTTTATATTCAGATCAACTCCTTTAGCAAAGTGAACAACAACGCTGATACCTGTGCGCATTCGGGTAATTGGTCAGAATACCTTAAAGGCACTTACAGGCAGCGCAATGATACCTTATTTATAAAAGGCCAGTTCTGTAATCCTGACTATTCGTTAAAGGAAAATGCGGGATGTTTACGCATCGGCGTTTATGAAGAGGGCTTCAAGGTGAAAAAACAGACGGATTCGGTCGTTCAATTTGCCAGTACATCCAACATCCTGCCTATTAACGCACATTTAATAAAACATACTACCTGCAATCCAAAACCATTGTAAAATGAAAAACTTCTTTAAAAAACTAATCATTGGCGCTGCTATCATCTATGCGCCACTGCAATCTATGGCATGGGGCCCTCAAGGGCACCGCATAGCCGGACAGATTGCCGACAGCCATTTAACCGCCAAAGCCCGCGCGGCCATAAAAGCTATCCTGGGCGACGAAAGCATAGCCATTGCCAGTAACTGGGCCGATTTTATTAAATCTGATCCTAACTATAATTACCTATCGGCCTGGCATTTTGTTGACCTTGATAAACAATATACCCTGCCTGAGCTCCAGGTTTTCTTAAACCAGGATACTACTGTGGATGCTTACACAAAGCTGAATTTCCTGATCGCAGAATTGAAAAAGAAGAACTTGAGCAAGGAAAACAAATTATTATATCTGCACATGCTGATCCATATTGTAGAGGATGTACATCAGCCTATGCATGTGGGCCATACTGCTGACAAAGGCGGCAACGATATCAAAGTGACCTGGTTCAACACACCAACCAACCTGCATTCGATATGGGATTCGCAATTGATCGATTTTCAACAATTGAGCTATACCGAATACACCGCAATGATCAACCACAGCACCGCCGAACAACGTGCGGAATGGCAAAAATCACCGATCAGTCAATGGATTTTTGAATCGGGCCAAATCGCGAATAAAATCTACGTTGAAACCAAAGCCGGCGATTCTATTAACGGGTATAAATACAATTTTGAATATATAGCCACCGTTAACCAGCAATTGCTGAAAGCAGGTGTTCGTTTGGCGGGGGTGTTGAATCAGATTTTTGGTTAACCCGTTGTAAAGTTGAAAGGTTGGAAAGTTGAAAAGTTATTTTTCTTAATCCAATAAACCAACCTTACAACTTTTCAACCTTACAACAAACAAAAATGAAAATCCTAATGGTCTGCCTCGGAAACATCTGCCGTTCGCCGTTGGCGGAGGGCGTCATGCAGCATTTGTCTGATGAGCAAGGCCTCGGTTGGCAAGTTGATTCTGCGGGAACAGGTGGCTGGCATGTGGGTGAAGGACCTGATCGCCGCTCAGTTCGCACGGCGCGTAACCATGGTATCGATATCAGTAAACAGATCTGTCGCCAATTCAGAAGGCATGATTTCAGCAACTTCGACCATATCCTGGTGATGGACAAATACAACCTGTCGGATGTATTAAACATGGCGCCCAATGAAGAGTCCGCAGCAAAAGTGAAACTATTATTGGGCAACAAAGAAGTGCCAGATCCTTATTATGACGATAGCCAGTTTGAACCGGTTTTTGAACTGATCGAATTGGGTTGTAGAAATTTTATTAAAGAAGTCTTGAGTCAAAAGTCTTAAGACTACTGACTTTCTACATAGATTTCCCGCGCAGTCAATCCCTCCAATTCCTGGGGATTATGACTTACAATGAGCACCGTCGTTCCCAACTCATCCCATATAGATTTCAACCCTGGTATTAACTCCGATTTCATTTTGGGGTCTAGAGCAGAAAATGGTTCATCCATCAGCATCAGTTTGGGCCTGATGGCCATTGCCCTTAAAATAGCCAGGCGTTGTTGTTGCCCGCCTGAGAGATATTCTGGTTTATGCGAAGTAAAAGTTTCCAGTTTGCCAATCGTAAGCAGGCGGTTAGTCCATTGAGCGTCATCCGATACATATTCCAGGTGTTGTTGCACAGTCATATTGGGAAACAGCGCATAGTTCTGAAATACAAAGCCTACCTTTCGTTTTTGTGGCGAAAGAGAAGTTTTCAATACTGTATCCAACCAGACCGCATCGTCAACTGATATTTTACCATATTCGGGCTCAATAAGACCGGCAATTATCTTTAAAAAAGTAGATTTTCCGGCTCCCGAGGGGCCGTATATTTTGGTAATACTACCCGTTTCAAACTGCGCTTCAATCTTTAGCACCTGTTCTCCGCGATAAGCCTTCAGCTTTTTTTCTATGTCGATGCTGATCATTCTAAAGGGCTTTTGGCTTTATATTTATTAAAAACGAACACCGATATCACCATAATAAATGTGATGCAAAACAGTGTCAGCGAATAGGCATTTGCGGAAGCATAGTCCATGTTTTCGACCGAGTCGTATACTGCAATGGAAGCTACACGGGTTACTCCCGGTATATTGCCGCCTATCATCAACACCACTCCGAACTCTCCCAGCGTATGCGCAAAAGTGAGTATGGCCGCCGTTAACATGGAGGCCCGGATATTAGGCAGTAAAACTTTGATAAAAGTTTCTCGTTCCGATTTGCCTAAGGTGTATGAAGCTTGCGAAAGCGATAAAGGCAGTTGCTGTAAAGCCGATTTTATTGGCCCGATCATAAATGGCATGCTGTAAATTACCGAAGCCAGTACCAATCCCTTAAAAGAAAAAACAAACTGAATATCAAAAGTATTGTGCAACCACTCACCAATCCCATGTTTGGGACTGAAGGCCATCAGCAAATAAAATCCCAAAACCGAAGGCGGCAATACCAACGGCATGGTGATAATCGCTTCCAGGATAATCTTTGCTATCGATCTTCCCTTTGAAAGCCAATAAGCCAATGGTAAACCAACGATCAGCAATATCATTGTTGTGATAGCTGCCAGTTTCAGAGTGAGCCATATTGGGGTTAAGTCCATTTATTAAAAATAATAGCGATGATTGTAAAACCATCGCTATCTGTAAAATATTTGCTATGATTTATTAAACGCCATACCCATATTCCTTTAATATCCTTTTCGCGGCAGGGCTCAGCATATATTCATAAAATTTCTCTGCACTAGCCGTTTCCTTGCTTTGCTTCAGGATGATCATGCCCTGTTTTATTGGTGCATAGCTTTTAGGGTCGATCTCTTTCCAGTAAATGGTGGTCTTGCCCTCTATATCCTTTACCAATGCCCTCGTTGTAAAGCCAACATCTACCGTTCCGGTCGTGATATAGGTATTAACCTGCGATATACTTTCACCGGTCACTATCTTTGATTGTATATCATCCAATATACCTTTTAACTTCAATGACTCTTCTGCCGCTTTACCATAAGGGGCAATGGCCGGATTTGCAATGGCTATTTTCTTGATCCGGCCGCTTAGTAAAAGCCTTTCCCAATTCTCAAAACCGATATTCTGCGAGCTGCAAATGATCAAACTCCCATAGGCATAAACTCCAGGTTCTTTCGTGCTGAAGCCTTCTTTGGCTAAGCTTTCGGGGAAACTCATATCAGCCGAGAGGAACAAATCAAATGGTGCCCCGTTTTTTATTTGGGTTGATAAATTACCCGATGAACCAACAATGGGCTGTATATCAATACCGGTCTTTTGTTTAAAGTCTTTCCCTAATGCTTTGATCACACCCTGCAAATTGGCAGCAACAGCTACTTTCAGTTCCTGGGCAAAGGATGTTATTGAGGCGAAAAGAAAAAATACGGCTATTATAAAGGGAATTTTTATTTTCATAGGGATTTACAAATGATATTATTTTTTCAATTCTTGTTAAAAATACGAGCCTGTATTAACATTTTGGCAAAAAAGAAATAATTTTTACTATGTATTTTGTACACTAAGTAAAATTAATCCTATATTGCATCTGCAAACAACTAATCAACCAATTGCAAACCTGAGATATGCCTGCGTAAAAAACAGGCATATTTATTTTAAAAACCAGCCATGAAAAAACATATTGTACGCCTTATAGCACTGGCGTTGCTTTGTTGTCCGCTCTTTTCGCGTGCGCAAACCAATGGTTTTATAAGTGTAAAAGGTAAGGGTATCATCACACCCGACGGTAAAAATTTCCTAATGCGCGGCACCAACCTGGGCAACTGGCTTATCCCCGAAGGGTACATGTTTAAGTTCAAAAGTGTCAATTCGCCCCGACTTATAAATGAGGCTATAACCGAACTGATTGGCCCTGATGAAGCAAAAGCTTTCTGGGAAAAATACTTACATACATATATAGAAGAGGGAGATATTCATTATCTCAAAACTTTAGGGGTTAACTCTATCCGCATACCGTTCAGCTACCGCCTGTTTACTAAAGAAGATTACTTAGGCCAAAACAATCCTGACCGGGGGTTTGAATTACTTGATAGCGTAATTAGCTGGTGCAAACACGAAAACATTTATGTGATACTGGATATGCATAGCGCACCCGGTGGCCAAACCGGCGATAATATTGATGATGGTTATGGCTACCCCTTCCTGTTTAAAAGCGAAGCCAGTCAACAGCTGGTGGCCGATATTTGGAAGCGAATAGCCGATCATTATAAAAATGAGACTATCATAATGGGTTACGATCTGTTGAATGAACCGATAGCTACCTATTTTAATGCAACTGAACTGAACCCTTACCTGGAACCTGTATATAAAAAAATCACAGCGGCCATCCGTACTGTCGACAAAAATCACCTGGTGATACTGGGCGGTGCCCAGTGGGATAGCAATTTCAAAGCATTCGGCTCACCGTTTGATTCAAAAGCGGTATATACTTTTCATAAATACTGGACCGATCCGAGCAAACAAGTAATACAGGATTATATTGACTTCCGTGATAAATACAATGTGCCGATCTATTGCGGCGAAACCGGCGAGAACAAAGATGCCTGGGTAGGAACTTTCAAAAATGTGCTGGAAGAAAACAATATCGGCTGGCACTACTGGCCCTATAAAAAGATGGATAATGTAGCCGGCTTTGTCACTTTCGATGTTCCTGCGGGATATGATAAGGTCATCGAGTATACCGAAAAGCCACGTGCAAGCTTTGAGGAAATCCGCAAAGCCACACCTGCAGATCGCGAGCTGATCAAAAAGGCACTGTATGATTTTATAAATAACAGCCGCTTTGAAAATTGCAGACCGAATAAAGGTTATATCGGAGCTTTGGGACTAGGCAAAAAATGAGACAGCAACTCATCGTATATTAAATAATTGAAAGACATGTTATTACCCAATATACATAAATTCAGGAACCTTGCACTGGCGGCTATGATACTGCCTGTCACACTGGTGTCTTGCAGTAAGAAAGATAATGCGACGCCAAATAATCCGATTCCTCCCAAATCGGTGGATACGACGAAAACCACCACAAAGCCAACTTACTCTTTGGTGTGGTCGGATGAGTTTGACGGAACGGCAGTTGATACGTCCAAATGGGTATTCGAAACTGGCGGCGGCGGATGGGGCAATAACGAGCTGGAATATTATCAGGCAGCTAACGCCAGTGTCGCCAACGGCAACCTGATGATCACCGCTAAGCAGGAAAGCGTAGGTAATGAGCCGTACACTTCGGCACGAATGACCACCCAGGGTAAGGAAACACCAACTTATGGCCGCGTCGAAGCCCGCATTAAAGTACCGATGGGCCCGGGGTTTTGGCCTGCATTCTGGATGCTGGGCTCCAACATACAAACTGTTTCATGGCCAGCCTGTGGCGAAATGGACATCATGGAACATATTAACGACACAGGTACCATTTATGGCACCATGCACTGGGCTGTAAACGGGCAGCATTCGCAATATGGCAGCACTATCAATGTCTCTACAGTAAGCGATTACCACATATATGCTATCGAATGGGATCAAAATGAGATCAGGTGGTACGTAGACAGCACCCTTTATCAAACCGGTAACATCCAGAATAATATTAATAGTACAGGTGCTTTCCATTTGCCTTTTTTCATCATCCTAAATTTTGCGATGGGTGGCAATTTCCCAAACACACCTGTTAATCAAGGTTTGCTGCCAGCAACTATGTATGTGGATTACGTGAGGGTTTATAAGCAGACGAATTAATTAAAGTCGGACTTATGCGGACTTTCCGACTTTCGGACTATTGAAAACAAAATTTTCATTTAGACGGTTTTTATTTAGCTTCGGCTAAGTTTAAACCGTTTCTCATTTATAAACCACTCTGATGAAATCTTTTGCCTTATTTTTACTCTGCTTCATGCTGTCTTTTACAGCCACATTCGCACAAACCGAAAAAGTATACCACGTAAAATCGCCCGATGGCAAGATCGACTTGACTGTGTCGGTTGATAAAAATATCAGATGGTCGGTAAATCATGAGCAAACCGAGGTGATCACGCCGTCGGAAATTTCAATGACGATAGAAAAGGGCGGGGATTTTGGTAAAGATGCAGTGGTCAAATCAGCTAAAAACACATCGGTTAACCAGGAGATACACACGCCGATCTACAAAAAAGATAATGTTCGCGATCATTATAACCAGTTGCTTTTAACTTTTAAGGGAGATTACGGATTGGCGTTCAGAGCTTACAATGATGGTGCGGCCTATCGCTTTGTCTCCACACGCAAAGGTGATATTATCGTTAAAAATGAAGAGGCGAATTTCAATTTCAAAGATGATGACAAGGCATTTCTGCCATTTGTAAACGATTACAGGAATCATGATAAGTTTACTACCTCTTTTGAGTCGCATTATGACAATATCAACCTGTCGGGCATAAAGAAAGATTCACTGGCTTTCCTGCCGGTGTTAGTTGACCTGGGCGACGGTAAAAAAGCCGCCATACTGGAAGCAGACTTGCAAAATTATCCGGGTATGTATGTTACCGGTCGCGGCAAAACTGGTTTGAATGGTATTTTTGCACCCTATCCAACCAAAGAATCGTTAAAAAGAATCAATTATGTTGTTGATGACCGTGCAAACTATATTGCCAAATCAACCGGCGTACGCAGCTTTCCCTGGAGAGTGATAGTGATCAGCACTGAAGATCGTCAGCTTGCCAATAACGATATGGTGCAACGTTTGGCAGAGCGTTCAAGAGTGGTTGATGAATCGTGGATCAAACCTGGCAAAGTGGCCTGGGACTGGTGGAACGATTGGAATGTTACCCACGTGGATTTCAAGGCGGGTATTAATGTGCCGACTTATAAATATTATATCGATTTCGCGGCAGCAAATAAACTGGAATATATTATCATCGATGAAGGCTGGTCTGACGATTACGATCTGACCAAAACTAAACTGGATATTCAGCAGATAGTCGATTATGGAAAACAGAAAAAGGTAGGCGTGATCCTATGGTCAACCTGGTATGCCATTACCCGCGATGCTGAAGGCTTATTTGAGAAATACGCTAAAATGGGTGTGAAGGGTTTTAAGATTGATTTTATCGATCGCGATGATCAAAAAGCAGTTAGCTCCTTATATGACCTGGCCCAAAAAGCCGCAACCAATCATTTAATGGTCGATTATCACGGCATGTACAAGCCGAGCGGTATCCAGCGGACCTTCCCGAATGTGATCAACTGCGAGGGTGTAAAGGGGTTAGAGAACATGAAATGGGGAACCGATAATCAACCCGGATATGATGTAAGCATACCGTTCATACGTATGCTGGCCGGTCCGATGGATTATACGCCCGGAGCTATGCGTAATGCATCCAAGTCTGCCTTCCGCCCGGTAAACAGTAACCCGATGAGCCAGGGTACACGCAGCCACCAACTGGCAATGTACACCGTTTTCGAGGCTCCTCTACAAATGCTTTCGGATAACCCGACCGCTTATATGAAGGAAAAAGAAAGCACCGACTTCATAGCCGCTATTCCGACGACTTTTGATGAAACAGTAGCTGTTGATGGTAAAGTAGGCGAGTATGTGACCATCGCGCGCCGCAAAGGATCAGCCTGGTATGCCGGTTCCATGACCAACTGGAGCAACCGCAAGATCAGCATCGATCTGTCCTTCCTTGGCGAAGGTAAATACAAGGCCATCATTTTTGAAGACGGCGTAAATGCCGACCGCGATGCGACGGATTATATCCGAAAAGAGGCTACTGTAACGGCAAAAGATCATCTCGAAATTTCCATGGCTTCCGGCGGCGGTTGGGCAGCGAGGTTCGAGAAGCTTTAATCAGCTCGGAGTTGCGGTGGGCTGTTTGAGTTGCAGAATGTCAAATAGCGTTCAAACAATAATCAGATCAATCTGTTCAAAATTTTCGGGGGGATGGATTTTTGAATGATCTCTGATTAGTTTAATGCCAAACGACGTATCTCCATTTGGTTTTGTTAGTTCCGTTAAAGGAAAGATCATACTGGCATCTTTACTGGCTTGCTTATTGGCAATCCTTGCCTGGAAAACAACGGAACAGGCATTTGCAACTTTACTGGATTCTTTTGATACCGTCACTGCTCCTAATGATAAGCTTCGGCTGATCCATGAGATATCCATGAAGATGAACCGCATGGAGCAGGTACAAGCTTTCGCAGACAAGAAAAACAACGGAAATAATTTCCTGAATGAAACCAAAAGGCTCGGCCAAAAGATCGATACCCTAAAGAACCTTTACCCCGACAGGCCAAGTCAGCTCAAGCGTTTAAACACTTTAAAAAGGCTCCTGGATGACCGCGACAAACTTTATGTCGATTATCTGAACATAAGGTCAGGTTTGATCAATTACAAGCAATTTGCCCGACAGGTTGAACTGCTGCATGATATGGTTAACCAAAGTGCTGCGCAAACGGATAGCGTGGTGACAACTTCGGTTAAAAAAACAGCAACAACAACCTATTATCCTCCCGCTCCGCAAAAAACCATTGAGATGGATCACCCCGGATTCTTTAAAAGGCTTTTCGGCCGAAAGACTCCTTCCGCTGTTGTTGACTCTCAAACAACGCAACCCTATAGTGTGGTAGACTCGGAACTTAAAGAGAAGAAAGACACCATATCGCTGGCCATGCGCGATAGTATGTTAATGGGCGTCGGCAAAGTCATCCGAAACATCGAGCACACCCGGCAAAAAAGCAGCGCTTTGTTTGTTCACAAAGAAAGCATGCTCGACCAGACCAACGCAAAAATTGTCCGCCAGATACAGCTTATTCTGAAAAAAATTGAGGCTGAAGCATTGGCTCAGTCGAATGCAAGCAGCTTGGCGGCAAAGCAGGTAGTGAAGAACAGTGTAAAACGCATAGGGTTTATCCTGAGCCTGTTCTTTTTATTCATCTGCCTTTTAGTATACCTCATTTTGCGCGATGTGACACGCATTAACCGGTATCGTAAACAAATAGAATTGGCTAAGGAAGAAGCGGAGTACCATGCGCTGGCCAAACACCGGTTTCTTTCCAATATGAGCCATGAGATCAGGACGCCGCTGCAGTCTATCCTTGGATATACTGAGCTGGTTAAAAGCGAGGATTATCCTAGACCGGAAAACATTGAAGCGATCTATAATTCATCTAATCACCTGCTCCATATCGTTAACGAGGTGTTGGATTATAACAGAATACTGTCTGGTAAGTTCACATTCACCCGTGAGGCATTTGATATACGTGCACTATTGAGCGAAGTGATATCTGTCATGCGTCCCCAGGCAGCCAATAAACGGATCGACATTAAAACAAATTTTGATCTGTCGTCCGAAAATTTCGTGTCTGGCGATGAATTCCGGCTAAGGCAGATTTTGTATAACCTGATGGGCAACGCAATCAAATTTACTCATGAAGGCGAAGTCAGGTTAGCCGTGACATCCTTTAGAGCCGGCCAAAGAACCAATCTTCGCTTTGACATCAGTGATACCGGGATCGGACTTTCTGCAAATGATTGCGACCGCATTTTTGGAGAATTTGAACAAGCCGATGGCAGCTTGCATAACAAGAATGGCACAGGACTAGGTCTGGCTATTACCAAGCAGCTCGTTGAACTGCAAGGTGGAAGTATCTGGGTAAAAAGTAAACTAAATGAGGGAAGCTGTTTTACATTTGAGCTGCCTTTTGAAATAGCTGAAGAGCTTGCTGCAAGCAATGCGGATTTAGCAGAATTGACTGAGGCAGATTACCCAGGCAAAATCTGGATAGTGGATGACGATCCTTTTATTGTCGACCTGGTAACCCAATGGGCTGAACGACATGGCATTTCGTGCAAAGGATTTGGTTCACCGGCTGAAATATTAAATATGCCATGGGATAATGATGTTGAAATACTACTGATCGATATCAGGATGCCTCAAATGACCGGTATTGAACTTTGCCACCTGATACGGCCGAAGATATCGTCGCAAACATGTGTCTGCGCGCTAACAGCCCAGGTGATGCCAGAAGAACATCAAATCGTACTCAAAGGCGGGTTCGACTGCATCCTTACAAAACCGTTCACTGAAAAAGAGCTGTTGGACATGCTGAGGAAGCAGCGGCACAATAAGCCGGTCAAAGAGTTCGCCCTCAATCAGCGAGCAATCGAAAAATTAACATTTGGCGACCCGGCTATGGGCGTCGAAATTTTAAGGCGTTTTGCAGAAGATAGTACATATGATATTGACGCTTTGCGCAACGCACTTAATACTGACGATATTAATTCCGTCGTTTTATTACTGCATCGCGTAGCCGGCCGCACCGCTCAAATTGGCAATAAAATACTTGCTGGCAAATTCAGAATTATCGAAGTCAGATTGCAGAATGAAAATTCGTTTTCGCAAAACGATGCCAGTGAGATTCTAACGCTTTTAAACTCTTTGCAGGACTTTGCCGGGGAAGTGATCGATTACAGTGCCAGGGCAAGTTTAGGAAGTTAAGCCGGACTATCGAGGCCGTATTTTTCCAATTTACTGTATAAGGTTTTCCGGTCGATGTTCAACAGTTTTGCTGCCTGCGATTTGTTATTGTGTACATCTGCCAGCACTTTCTGGATAAGTTTCCTTTCGTTGATCTCATTCTGAAACTTAAGATCCGAATCCGGCTTTTCTTGTATTTGTGATACAAAAAGAAACATTTCATCCGGTAACGAGTCCGTACCAGCCTCATCGCCCGGTGTCAGCAGCACCATTCGCCTGATCACATTCTTAAGCTCACGTAAATTGCCCGGCCAATCATAGGCGTGCAATATCTCAAGGGCCTCATGGCTTATTTTACTCATCCGGCGGCCGATATCACGGTTTGCCTCAGCTATAAAAAATGTGATAAACGCATCGATATCCGCTGACCGCTGCCTCAAAGGCGGAAGCTGTATTTTAAATTCATTGATACGGTGATACAGGTCGAGCCGGAATAAACGGGCATTTACACTAGTTACCAGCTCATCGTTGGTCGCCGCTATTATCCGTACATCAACGGCGATGTGTTTGTGCCCACCAAGAGGTACTATGATCTTTTCCTGCAATGCGCGCAAAAGTTTTATTTGCACTTCGTAATCCAAGTTGCCTATTTCATCCATAAACAGCGTACCACCATCCGCCTGTTCAAAAACACCCTTTTTATCGGCAATTGCACCGGTAAAGGCCCCTTTAACATGGCCGAACAACTCACTTGAGGCAAGGTCTTTTGAAAGTGCGCCGCAATCAATTGCTATAAAAGGCTTTGAGCTGCGCTTGCTTTTTTGGTGGATCAGCCGGGCTACATATTCTTTACCTGTACCGCTTTCCCCTTGTATAAGCACTGAAAGATCGGTTGGAGCGATCAACTCAATATGTTCATCCAGCTTTTTTGATTGTTGATCGGTTCCTTTTATAACGCCCGGAACCTGGGATGATGTTGCTTTCTTTGTTGATAAAGCATTGTTGATCACTAATACTAGCTCATCTGGATTAACCGGCTTAGTGATATAATCGAAAACGCCCATCCGCATCGCCCGTACCGCTGTCCGCACATCATTGAAGCTGGTCATCATAATTGTTGGCAACAAAATGTTGGTTGCGCGGGTTTCATTTAGTAAATCCAATCCTGTACCATCGGGAAGACGATAATCCAATAATAAAAGGTCAAATTGAGTATCCTTTAGAGCGTTTATTCCCGTTTTAACAGAAGATTTCAGAACAAGCTCATGCCCTTTTTTTTGCAAAAAATTCTCCAGCACTTGAGAGAACGTAGAATCATCGTCAACAAGCAGAATTTTTGCCATCGGAATGGGATTTTTTACAATAATAAAAAGAATCGCCCCTTTAAGGGGGCGTTCTTCTAATTCTCAAGAATTAAATAATAAAGGAAGTTTAACAATTGTTTTGATTAAATTAATTAAGGTAAACCTCCCTCTGGAAATAATTAGCGTTGTGGTTTTTTAGTTGTTGTGTCTTTTTTAGTTGTCTCTTTTTTCTTCTTAGTAGTGTCTTGTTGCATAGTTGAAGCTGAAGCTACAATTGAAGAGAATGTGAAAGCTGATAACATCAGCATTAATGCTAATTTTTTCATAGTCGTATTTTTTTAGTTAATGTTATTAACCACAGCCTCATAACCGTGCCAAAAGAGAAAAAAAGGCCTTTTATGTGTGGCCCCGGCAAAAAAAGGCAAAAAAAGTGTTGCATTACTCCACAACTTTGGGGAGAGATGCAACACCAAGCGGTTCGAGTCCTGCTCGCTTGCTTTTAAAGCCGAAAATCCTGAGACTTTTCTTTGGGTATCTCATTCCGGTTATCGTTAAAGCCCGGCAGCAGCCTTTGATGCTAGCACTCGCCCGGCAGGCAACCACAGTAAAATTTTGATGACACAGGAGTCGGTTCTCTGCAAACTATTGTAAATTTGATAATAACGCCATTCATTAATAAGTCAAATCAATTCGCCATGATCAAGAAACATTGTTGTTTGTCTTTTTTAATTTTCAGCTTTTCACTCCTGCTAGCGCAGTCTGGCCTTGCCCAGTCGGCGATGTTGTCAAAAGGAGATGCAGCGCCTGTATTTATTGCAAAGGCCAGCCTGGCCGGCAGTGAATTTGATTTTTCATTAAAAAAAGCCCTTGCTAAAGGGCCCGTTGTGGTCTATTTCTACCCTTCTGCTTATACCGGCGGCTGTGATGCTGAAGCACATGCATTCGCTGAACTAAAGGAAAAATTTACGGCGGCGGGCGCTACTATTATCGGTGTGTCCGCTGACGATATTAAGCGGCTAAATGCATTTTCTTCCGATCCGAGCTACTGTGCGGGCAAGTTCCCCGTCGCTTCAGACCCTGACGGCAAAATAGCAGCAACATATGGCCTGACAATGGGAGCGCCAAAATCCGGAATTAAAGACGTACGCGGCCAGGATCTCACACATGGCTTCATCCCGCGAACCACTTTTGTTATCGATAAAGAAGGTAAGATTGTAGCGGTCTTTTCATCACAAACTGATCACATTTCGCCTGCCGACCATGTTGAAAAATCGCTAGCGATTGTAAAAGAGCTATAATTCGCGAACCAAGTTCAAAATTTGGAATCCCGTTGTTCGACATCAGTGACTTCCAACAGTTAGCTTGTTGACTTTGTATACACGTTATAGCTCTTTATCATAGCTAAAAATCCAAAAAATCGCCTGATGCCTGTTTTGAATGGTTTCTTAAAAAAAACTGAAAAGCCGTTTAATTAGTCAATTGAGTTAAATCACCGGGTCAGTTAACCAGGTTAGGACTTTCGTTGACTTCATCGGCATACAAACTCTCTATTTCGGCGATATACTTGTCTGTGATAACTTTGCGTCTCATCTTTCCGGTTGGCGTAAGTTCTCCGCTTGTTAAAGACCATTCCTCGGGAAGTAGTTTTATTTTCTTTATCTGCTCAACGTGATTAAATTCAGGATTATAACTATTGACAATGGATTGATACAAGGCAATAACCCTCTTATCCCTGATGAGCTCCTCGTTAGACGAAAAAGTTATCTCGTTTTGCTTGCACCATGGTTTTAAATTTACATAAGAAGGCACAATGAGCGCTGCCGCAAATTTTTTGCCGGCCCCAACAACCATCATCTGTTCAATAAATAAACTTTCCTTCATCCTGTTTTCGATCGGAGTTGGAGCTACATATTTACCTCCGGATGTTTTAAAAATTTCCTTTTTGCGGTCTGTAATCTTTAAAAACGAATTTTCGTCTAAAACGCCGACGTCACCGGTGTGAAACCATCCACCGTCCATCACTTCGGCGGTCAAGTCCGGGTTCTTATAGTAACCGGCCATAACACCAGGTCCTTTGCAGAGTATTTCACCGTCTGCAGCAATCAGCACCTGTACACCGCTTATCAATGGGCCCACCGTTCCAAATTTTCGCTGATCGCTTTGATAGTGGTTGACTGAGAGAACCGGTGAAGTTTCTGTAAGCCCGTACCCTTCTAAAATAACGATACCTGCAGCCGTGAAAATCTTTTCGAGCCTTACCGGGCAGGCAGAGCTGCCTACCACTATCGCTTTTACATTACCTCCTACTGCGTTGCGCCATTTGCTGAAGACAAGCTTATCTGCTATGGCCAATTTCACTTTATATAAAATGCTTTTATGGTTTAGTTCGAATTGGTCCGCCACCTTTATCGACCACAAGAAAATCTTGCTTTTTATTCCGGTAAGCTTCTTGCCCTCGATCATTATTTTCTCAAACACTTTTTCGAGTACCCTGGGTACCGCGGTAAATAAAGATGGTTTTACTTCCCGCAAATTTGGACCTATGGTTTCCATGCTTTCTGCATAGAAAATAGAAAAACCAGAAAAAAGATAGATGTAAGTAACCATCTTCTCGAAAATGTGGTTCAAAGGCAAAAAGCTCAGAACTCGCTTTTCAACAACGGGTATTTGGTTCAGCACATCGCTTGAGGCATTTGCATTACTCAGAATATTTTTATGGGTCAACATTACACCCTTGGGATGGCCGGTAGTGCCCGAAGTATAAATAATCGTAGTTACGTCGTCTTCGCTAACAGCATCGCTCGCCGCTTTCAACTTTTGGTAATCCTGCTCCTGTAATGGTTTTAACAAGTCAGTCCAGTGCGTACCGCCGTCTACCTGATCAAACGTAAAAATCGCTTTCAAAGAAGGGATATGGGCGTGTATTTCATTCGCTTTATCATATAATTCCTGATTATTTACGAATAAATACCTCACCTCTGCCTGGTTCAATATTTCTTCAAGCTCACTGGCATTGCTATTGGGATATAATGGCACCAACACTGCTCCTATTTGCTGCACGGCCAGATCGGTTATTAACCATTCAGGCCGACCGATACTGATCAATCCGATTTTGTCCCTGCCCTCAGTCGTGCCATCACCACTAGAAACCCCCATATTCAAAAGAGCCGCAGACAACTGATTGATCATATCATGCACCTCCTGTGTGCTATATGCTTTCCATGTTCCGTTCACTTTAGCATTTAACAAGTCGGGCAGCGGCTCTTCTGCCTGAATTGCCATGCAATCGAACAACCTTGTCGCCTTTTCCATGTGTACAATAGTTTAATAAGGTAAAAAGTCAAAAACCACGAAAGCCTTGATGTCTTCTTTTGTTATTGGTTGCCCGTATCGCCCTTCATGGTTCACTATGATAACAGTTCAAATATTCCTGCGGCACCCTGGCCAGTACCAACGCACATGGTCACCATGCCATATTTTTTATTTCGCCTTCTCAATTCATTAAAAAGCTGGACTGAAAGCTTCGCACCGGTACAGCCGAGCGGATGACCGAGCGCTATAGCCCCTCCGTTCACGTTGACAATGTTAGGGGCAAGGTCCAAACCTTTAATTATGGCTACCGACTGGGAAGCAAACGCCTCGTTTAGTTCAATCAGGTCAATATCCTGTTGCACCATTCCGCTCATTTTCAACACTTTTGGTATTGCAAAAAGAGGGCCAATCCCCATAATACGCGGAGCGACACCAACAACCGCATAACTAACCAGCCGGGCAATAGGCGTGAGGTTATGTTCTTTCAAAAAACGTTCGCTTACGACCATCACAAATGCAGCCCCATCGCTTGTTTGTGAGGAGTTCCCAGCGGTCACCATCCCTTTGGCGTCAAAGACAGGTTTAAGCTTCGAAAGCGCATCTAACGATGTATCAGCGCGAGGCCCCTCGTCTGTGTCGACAATAAATTCTCTTTTTTTCTTCTTTCCATGTTCGTCCACGTAGGTTTCTGAAACGTTTACGGGAACGATCTCATCTTTGAATTTCCCTTCCTGTATGGCTCTCATGGCCTTTTGATGTGAGTGGAAAGCAAACTGGTCCTGTTCGTCACGGCTGATATTATATTCTTTTGCAACAGCCTCGGCCGTTAAGCCCATTCCCCAATAATAATCAGGGTGGGTAATAGCAACCTCAGCATTGGGTATTATACGCCACCCCCCCATAGGAACGAGGCTCATACTTTCAACACCGCCGGCAATAATGCAATCGGCCAAACCGCTGTGCACCTTGGCAGACGCGATAGCAATAGTTTCCAACCCCGACGAACAATAACGGTTTACAGTCATTCCCGGAACTTTATCAGTATCCATCGCAAGCAACGAAATCAGCCTGCCTACATTTAAACCCTGCTCTGCTTCCGGTGTCGCATTGCCTACAATAATGTCGTCAACCTGTTCCCTGTCAACATTCGGTATATCGGCCAAAAGTTGTTTGATAACGTCTGCCGCAAGCGTGTCCGGCCGTGTAAACCTAAATCCTCCTCGGGTGGCTTTTCCAACAGCACTGCGGCGGGCCGCTACTATGTATGCATTCATTGCAACTGGGGTTAATATATAAAATCAGTTTCTCAAAACTTTGCCACCCGTAAGGATGGATTGTATACGTTCCAATGTTTTTCGCTCAGCACAAAGCGATACAAACGCTTCGCGCTCCAGGCCCAACAGGTATTCTTCACTTACCGGAGTCGGTTGTGAAAGATCACCGCCTGAAAGGACATAAGCCAGCTTTTGGGATATCTTTACATCATGCTCGCTGATATAATTGCCCGCATACATTGTATTAGCACCGACATAAGCCAGCCCAAGGGCTTGTTTTCCTAACACCCTGATATTCGTGCGAGGAGTTGGCTGCACGTACCCTTCATTAGCCAGCATCAGGCAGTGCCGCTTTGCTTCCGCCAGCAACCTGTTCCGTGACATGACTACAACGTCTCTTCCTTTTTTAAGATACCCTAATTCAAACGCCTCATAGGCCGATGTAGAAACCTTTGCCTGGCCTATCGTCAAAAATCTTTCCTTGAAGTTATTTAATTCGATGTCGCCTTCCTGCAATTCGTCCGAAAGCCGAAGGGCAAATTCCTTGGTGCCGCCTCCCGCCGGGATCACGCCTACTCCAAACTCTACCAGTCCCATGTATAATTCAGCGTGAGCAACCACTTTGTCAGCATGCAGGCATATTTCGCAGCCCCCTCCGAGGGTCATCTGATGCGGCGCGACAACTACCGGAATTGAAGAATAGCGTATACGCATCATTGTGTTTTGAAAGGTCTTCACAACCATGCTCAACTCATCAAATTCCTGTTCAACCGCAAGCATCATTATCAGGCCTACATTAGCCCCGGCGCTAAAATTGGCCCCTTCATTAGAGATAACCAGTCCTTTATAACTGCTCTCTGCAAGTGTAATAGCCTTGTTAATCCCTTCAATCACTTCACTTCCTATGGTATTCATTTTTGTATGAAACTCAAGGTTGATTATTCCATCCCCAATCTCTGTAATAGTTGAGCCGCTGTTTTTCCAGATCACATTTGTTGAATGGAGGTTATCCAGCAAAATGAAGTTTTCCGTGCCGGGTATTACTTTGTAGCCTTTTGCTGGTATGTCATAATACCAGCGTGCACCATTTTCAGTTTTGTAGAAACTTTCCACACCCGATGCCAACATATCGTATACCCATTGTGCAGGTTTTTTGCCGGCAGCCTCCATTTCTTTTACAATGCTTATCACGCCCAAAGTATCCCATGTTTCAAAAGGGCCCATTTCCCAGCCAAAGCCGGCGTTCATGGCGGCATCTATTTTATATAGTTCGTCTGCTATTTCGGGAATGCGATTACTTGAATAGGCAAAAAGTGCGATAAAGGTTGCGCGATAAAAATCACCTGCCTTGTCTTTCGCGGCAAATAACATTTTAAGCCTTTCCTTCAAACTGTCAATCGTTTTTGCGGTTTCCAACGAAGTAAACTTTACCTTTTGTGAAGGTTTATATTCCAATGTTTTCAGATCGAGCGCGTAAAATTCGTTGCCGGCGGCTGTTTTCTCTTTTTTATAGAACCCCTGACCGGCTTTGCTTCCCAGCCAATTGTTTGCCATCATAATGTTTACAAATTCAGGTAGGCGGCACAGTTCTTTGAGTTCATCATCAGGAGAATTTTGGCCAAGGTTTTTTGCTACATGAACCAATGTATCCAATCCAACCACATCATTGGTACGAAAGGTAGCCGATTTTGGACGACCAATAACCGGGCCCGTAAGTTTGTCAACTTCTTCCACGGTCATACCGGTTTTATCCACATAATGCAATGCCGTCAGGATACTGAAAACGCCAATCCGGTTGCCTATAAACGCTGGAGTGTCTTTAGCCAGCACGGTCGTTTTGCCCAAATATTTTTCGCCGTAATCCATTAAAAAGTCTGACACTTCCTGCAAAGTATCTGTGGTCGGAATAATTTCCAATAGCCTCAGATATCGGGGTGGGTTAAAAAAATGCGTTCCGCAAAAATGCTGTCTGAAATCATCGCTTCGCCCATCGGCCATTAAGTGTATTGGTATTCCCGACGTATTGGAAGTAACCAGTGTACCTGCTTTCCTATATTTTTCTACCTGTTCAAATACTTTTTGTTTGATGTCTAAGCGTTCGACAACCGCTTCGATCACCCAATCGCATTCTGCAATCTTAGGCATGTCGTCCTCGAAATTTCCTGTGGCTATTCGATTTGCGAAAGATTTAAGAAAGATGGGCGAAGGATTGGATTTTAACGCAAAGTCCAGGGCATCATTAACTATTTTGTTCCTCGATTTTGTATCGCCTGAAACCGCCCCATCGGGCACAATATCTAACAACAATACCTGCAGGCCGGCATTAGCAAAATGGCAGGCAATCCGGCTGCCCATCACACCGGAACCTAATACCGCTACTTTCCTTATTATTCGTTTAGCATCCATACGGCGCACATTTTATCGACGGGTTGTCGAAATTTGATCAGGCTTAATTATTAGGTAATTTAATCATTTGAATCAGCTTTAAAAGCAATATTTATTCTCAGCGATCAATTTCTCAGCGATATTTCTCCGAGCTTGTGTAGTATTAATGTCGTCCGTCTTCGTGAAACGTTTTAACCCCATTATCATCATTTTTCTTTCATCGCCCTCGGCAAATGAATTTATCGCCTCCCTTCCTGATCTGGCTATATGTTCGGCGGCGTCATTAAGATATACCCGCATCATATTTAGCTGTTCCTGGCAGGCATCCTCGCCTCTCAAATTAACCCGTTTCTCGACACGCAACTGCAATGATTCGCTCACATAGAGTTCTATCAGCATATCGGCCAGGCACATTAATACTTCCTGTTCTTTGGCCAATTGCGTCATCAGTTTTTGAACAGCCGCACCCGCCACTAGCAATACGGCTTTTTTAAAATTGGCTATATATCTCTTCTCTTTTGAAAATAAACTTTCCTCGCCCGAATTACCAAAATCAGGTATGCTTGTCAGCTCACCTGCAACTTTTTGAGCAGCGCTCGTCAAATCCAGTTCACCCTTCAGTGCACGTTTCAACATCATGTCTACCATCAGAAGCCGGTTAATTTCGTTGGTGCCCTCAAATATCCTGTTAATCCTTGAGTCGCGATAAGCTCTTTCCATTGGTGCTTCGGCACTATACCCCATTCCACCGTATATCTGAACGCCTTCATCAGCAACATAGTCCAGCATCTCGGATGCATGCACTTTGATAATAGCTGCCTCTATCGCGAACTGCTCAGTTCCCTTCAGCTTCGCGTTTATTTCATCCAGCCCGGATGCGATATACATCTTTGTAGCCTCCTCAATATTTTGGCTGACACGATAAATAGCCGACTCCGATGCATAAGTCAATATCGCTTGCTGCGCTAGCTTATAGCGTATGGCGCCATATTTTGAAATTGGCCTTCCGAACTGTTCCCGTTCATTGGCATAGTGTACTGCGGTAGTAATGATCTGTTTCGCGGCCCCAACGGTTGCGCCGCCTAATTTTATCCGGCCTATGTTCAGAATGTTCACCGCTATTTTAAAACCATTCTGCCGCTCAGACAATAGGTTTTCGACCGGCACTTTGCAATCGTTAAAAAACACTTGCCGGGTTGAGCTACCTTTAATACCCATTTTGTGTTCTTCCGGATTGAGTGTAAGCCCTGCAAAGCCTTTTTCCACTATAAACGCGCTCAAATTTTCGTCATCGTCAATTTTGGCAAACACAGTGAATATGTCAGCAAAACCTGCGTTCGTAATCCACATCTTCTGACCGGTGATCAGATAATATTTACCATCTTCAGATAGGCGGGCCCTGGTTTTCCCGGAGTTAGCATCAGAACCGGCGCCGGGTTCGGTAAGGCAATAGGCCCCTTTCCATTCGCCGGTAGCCAGCTTGGGAATATACTTTTGCTTTTGCGCTTCATTGCCGTAATACAAAATGGGCAAAGTGCCTATTCCTGAATGCGCCGAAAAAGCAACAGAAAACGAATTGCCAGCACCTAATTTTTCAGTAACCAGCATCGATGTCTTAAAATCCTTTCCAAAGCCGCCATAAGCTTCCGGAACTGATATGCCCAACAAGCCCAGTGCTCCGGCTTCATCTATCAAATGAGGCATAAGCCCTTCTTCCTGTTCATCGATGCGTTTTAAATTTGGTATTACATTCTGAGCGAGAAAATTCGTACAGGTTTCGGCGATCATCAGTTGTTCTTCATCCCATTCTTCCGGGATAAAAATGCTGTCCGCCGGGGTTTCCCTTATCAGGAACTCGCCGCCTTTGATAGCTTTTGCTGTTTCTGTAGCTTCCATAATTAACTATATAGAGTAGAGGTGGTAACCTTTGAGGTTAGGGTATACAATTAGTTATTACTAACTAAAGGTACTTGCTTTTTAGAACCTATAAAAGGGCTGTAATACGGAGATATTGGTCAAAAAGTCGGGAAGAGGGATTGGTTGATTGAGTTGATTAAGTTTATTAAGATAGCCTAACTAACGTTTGACCGGACAATTTAACGAGTAATTACCATCCGGTAATCTGAAGGGGAAAGACCGGTATGCTTTTTAAAATATTTACCGAAAGACGATTGGTCGGGAAAATTGATATTTTCTGCTATCCGGGCGATACTGATCTGTTGGTCTCTCAATAAAACTTTAGCTTCCAGTATTACAGCGTCTTCGATCCATTCGCCTGATGTTCTCCCGGTTACTTCTTTTATCGTTTCTGTTAGATGTTTGGACGAAACGCAAAGGGCATTGGCATAAAATTGAACATTCCTGTGTTCCTTATAATGATGAAAAACAAGGTTCTGAAAAAGTAAATTCAATTCCTGCTTGCGGCTCTGCCGGGCCTTTATTATAACATGTTGCTTTTCATAAATAAACTCCAATTCGTAAAGCAGCATAATAAAGGCGGCCCTGCTAATTTCCTGGCGATAGGGATGCTTTTCCATCTCCAATTTCTGTTGTATCAGTTTGCAGGCATCAAGTATTATATCTGCGTCGTTCTGGTCAGCTTGAATTACAGGGTGAGACTCACTTTTGAAATAGCTAAATGACTCCAGAAAAAGACTATTGACATTATTTCCGGACAGGAAAGCCTTGGAGAAAACAATAAACCGGCATAGAAAATCATCACTACTATTGTAAATTCTCAAAATATGAAACGGCGTTGCAAGGAGCATTGCACCGGGAGTAGCTTGATAAACCTGCAGATTTACTTCTACTTCTGCATTTCCCCTGGTGCAAATACCAATGATATAACCGTCAGATCGATAGGGATATTCACTCAATTCCAATAATTGCTTTTCGTCCGTGATAAAAAACTCCGGTCCGATCATTTTATCCGCGTACAAATAAGCAAATCTCGACAGGCTTAGCTGACCAATCTTTTTGTTCATGGGTTAGATATAACGGTTAGTTACTCGGTTGATCAAAGCTAACTAATTCTTCTTTTTCCTGGATATTCCGAAACAGGTTAGTACCTGATCAATTGCGGAGGTATCTCTTAATACATTGAACCGTAACTTGGTCATAGCATATTCTGACATTTGCCAACCCAACGGCAATACCGGCGACAAGGTACTTTTGGGTAGCCGTTCGTCGGTCGGCCTGAATTGATAAAAGCCATAATGTTTTAAACGCGAATAGGAGTAATTCCATCCGTCAGCTTTTTTGGTATAGCCTATCCTGCTGTTAAATAGACCTTTGGGTGGTGCAAGCAACTCAAATAAGTTCCCTGGCTTCCCAATTGGTTCTGTTGTTAATATTGAATTGGGGAGTGAAAGAAACTGGGGCTGGATGCGGCGAAATATAGGATCCTCTCCGACAAGCTTGTTGCGTACCCTTTCAAACACATTTAGTACCTGAAGTGAAGTTTCAGCGCCAGAATTATCCCAGGTCCCTCCATCCATAAAGTGATGTCGCCCATCTAATTTAGCGGAAGGGCTAATATAGGGAAACCGGGCGCTAAGAAAAGCCGCTGTACTAAGGCGCAAATCGCCGGGGTCTTTAATTTCCTGTTCAAGCATTATAGTAGCAGGGAAATCCAGTTTATTCAGCAATACCGGTGCTATGATGCCCTTTTTGCCGCTATCCACATCGAAAGTGTTTGCAAACAGCAAGGGTACTTTATAACTTTTGTTCCTATACATCTCGCCTATAGTAACCTTCATATCCACATTATTTGCAGCTGTATGCCTTTCCCAATCCTGCTCCATTAACCTGGCCCTGTCAGGCCAGGGCGCCATTCCCAATGCGGATGCCAGCATATCCCGCCCAAGCAATGCGACCATATCAGCGGTAAAATAGTCATTCCGGTAAATGGCAAGCGAGTTAACCGGATAAAAGGTAGTATCATCTTTTCTTGATTGCCCAAGACGATATCGTGCGCTGCAAAGCAGTGACGAACCAACCGTACCACCAGATGAACCGGAATACGAAAAAACATAATGCTGAAAATCCCATGCCTGGAAATTCCCGGATTTTACCAGGCTATCCAAAGTGCCTATTACCATCGTGGTCCAGACCGTTGAGCGTATACCCCCGCCGTATGCATTTACAAAAAACACCGGGTAAGGTTTACCTGGATGACTGACCGTAAAGTCTTTAATGTCTTGTTTGCGACTGTTTAACCAATGCTCGGTATAACTGTCTAATGAATCCAACGATTTATGATAGTTTTTTTGTTTTTGAATATAGGCTTCATGAAAGACCGTGACTGTACTTGCCGACCGGTAAAGACTAAATAACAATAAGAAAGTGATCAGGCTTAAACCAACTTTCTTACCGGTAAACTGCAGAAACGAGAAGAACAGCAAATAGCCAGTCAAAGCACATAATACTACCGGCATGGTAAAAAAACGATTGTCGCGGGTAATAGTATTCAGAAAAGATGGAAAATTGCATAAGACAAAAAAGAGCAAGGCGGCCAAGCCGCTAAAAGTAATTACGGGTGCCGCATGCCATTTTGAAAGTATATGAGAGCTGGTGCGCAGGGTGACAGTAATCATAAACATCAGCGACATTAAGACCAGATCGAGAGATAAATAAGCAAGGAAATAGGGTTCGCGGTTGTGCGTGCCATACCCCCAGCCCCACATCACCAAAGGAAACGCCAGAATAGCCATGCTCAGCCAATACCGCCATCTGACCACATGTGTTCCATTTTTAAAAATACGGTCAATCCAATGATACTGCAATGCAACTGTGTAGAAGGCCAATACGGTTATCAAAATGATAATTGGGGGTATGCCGCTAAGTTTATAATCAATATGATACGAATTCATTGCCTGAAGGATACCTATTGCCGGTATCAGAAACCCTGCGGCCCCAAACAGCCGCGCTGTATTCACTTTTGCAGATGGCCGTCTGGTTGCCGACGCTCTTGCTTTAGCAAAATCGAGTGGTCCCATAAAAAACCTTCTGTAACTGATGTTACGCGCATTATCGATTGCTTTTGGCAGGTGCCAGCACAATAGGGCCAACAGTGTAGTCGATAGCAAAAAACAAATGCTAGCCACGCGGGATGTATTGATCGAAAGAAACAGATCCTGCACCTGGTTACTAAATATTCCCAGGAAGAAAACAAGCAAGGTGAGCAGCACAATGCGGAACCGCCAGGAATAAAAACGGAGGCTTCCCAACCATACAGAGGTAAACTCAAGCCAAAGCCTTGGCTTACCCAATTTAAAGGCCTCATATAGTAGCCTGATAATGATGATAAGTAGCAACGCGTATTTTGTCCAGGCAAAAATGCCGATAGTCCAGGCGTCGGGCAATGGTTCCATGAGCCGGAAATGCAGCAGCATCCTGCTAGTGGCTACATTCACGAAAACATCCATCAGCCCTGCTATAATCGCCAGGGCTCCCATCGTCAAAACAGTGCCTTGTGAAATAACCTTCTTCCGTGGATGAGCTTTTTGACAACCTATCCTGATGATGAGGATAAGCAAGATCAGGGTGTAATCTAAAATAAAGCCATAGTCGGCGTTATTGTGCAGGATAACAGCTTCGATACCTGTTACTGTTCGAGGGTAGTTGGCATTACTGGTATAAGTCTGCGTTTTTTTAAATCCGGCTTGCCATTCTTTCAAAATGGAGTCCCGCCGGGCGTTATTCATATTAAGTTCCCAGTCGACGACACCCGATGGCGTGTATTTGGTCACCACCAGAAAATGGTCTTTCCGGGTCATGCTGCCCACAACCAGGAATGCAATAAGCAGCAATAAAAAAAGAGGCTGGAAACGAACGTTAACCCTATTTTGCAAACGCTGTAACATAATCCAAGGAATAAGGTAATCTACATAAAGTTACCGAAAATTTCGCAGAGATTATTCTTAGGATTGTTAATCGCAACTGCAACTTAACTTTTATCACAAAAGAGGCATTCGACCTTCATAACCGTAAGTTCAGTTCTTCGGTTCAATGGCACCTGAATGGGAAAAAGTAATACTTTGTGTTACTTTATCACTATAACTGCGGCACTTGCCGCCGGGACCTTTATTTCAAAGTTAGTCTTGCCAATTTGAGATTCTTCCTTATCCACCGGTGAAAAGCTACCATCGCTTTGTACCGCGGCTCCGGCAAAAGTAATGCCCGTTGTAGCATTAACTCCGGGTGCTGCCAGACGCAAAACACTAATACCAGTAACCGTTTTGCCGGCATTTATACTAAGGGTAAGGTCTTTTTTCTGCTCTTTATTAATGATGGTCATCGTATAGCCACTGTTTGTGCTGCAGGCATAGGCATTATAGTTGAAATCCCTGTTAGCGTCAACATTAACCGGAATAATTGTACCCCCTGAAGCGCCATATTTAAAAGCCAGCATTGCATAGTATACAGCCCTCGCGTTGCATTGCCCTGTAGACGAAACGGATATTGGTGTGTAAACCAGTTTGCCACCATGGAAATTGATGCCCTGCCCGTTATTAATAGCAATTGACCACATTAGATCCAAAGCCCAGAGTGTTCCGGCAAAGGCATCACTCACAGCCGGCTTACCGCCTCCCCAAATACTATTGGTCTCGGTGATCCGGTAGGGTAAACCGGCCTTCTTTGAAGCATCATCCAGGCCCTTGAGATAAGAGTCTTCGGTGTAATCGGTCGAAAGTATGGTTTGACAATTGATGGAAGGATTAGTAGCGGGGCCGTCGTTGTAATAATGGGCGTCAAGCAGGACGATATTGGCGGAATTGTTTGCTGCAAATGTTTGTGCCCAGGGCAGGTGATCACTTACATCCGGCCCCGCGAATTGTGCCTGGGGCACCTCCGCTTTTATGGCTGCGAAATTCGCATTCCACTCATTTTGATAATCCAGTGCTGAGTAGGTCAGGGGCCGGTAACCTAATTTAAAATAATCCGGCTCATTACCTATTTGCAGCGCATAAAGGTTATCGCCGAGTTGCTGATAAAGGTATTTAGTTTCGTCTATAGAAGCGCGAATGTTGTTGTGCCCCAAGTTAAGGCCGAAAATAACCTGCCAATTGGTTTTGCGCGAAAATTCCGCTAACTTGTCTATACCCTCCGGGGTGAGCACATCAAAATGGCTACCAACATTAAATCCGTTGCCTACCCAATCGGTCTCATCGCTACTATTGCCACCCATACGGATAATTCCCGGCCCAAGATTTTTAAAAAGCTGCACCATGATCGGATTACTGGGGTCCAGATATTCCGGATTGCGGGATAAAATCCAGTTCTCAAAACTTAACCCTTGAAAGTTCGCCGAAATAGCTTTTGCAGGATGATCGATATCGAGGGTCAAGGTTCCATCCGTTTGTTGTGTATGCGGAACAATCTGGGGGTCATTTTTTCTTGAGCAGGCACTAAGCATAAGAAGGCATAGCGCGAGGATATAGGTTTTTTTCATTGTGACAGGTCCAGGTTAAGGACGACTAATATGCAAAGGGTTTAATTAACTTTGGTTGACGGCGTTATATTTTCGTCAATACGTCGTAACTTTCGTTTTTATAACTTCCCTTATTGTAACTTTTTTATGACAAATAAAGTGAAAAAGAGCAAAGATTTTAATTGTTAGCAGCGAAAAAATTGGGGCTTTTTCGATTTAGCTAAAAGTTAACCATACCCTATAAATCAGATATTTTATTTAATTGATGAGCAAGAAAAAACAAGGGCACGCCTCTTGATTATTACATTCAAATAATCTATTCGCTTTAATTGCAAAATACGCATCTAACTGACCAATAAACCATGGGCTCGATTTCATCTTATTTCAGATAGGTATTGAAAAAATCAATGGTACGTTTCCAGGCTAGTTCTGCCGCAGCTTTGTCGTAACGCGGCGTGGTGTCGTTATGGAAACCGTGATTGGCATTTTCATAAATATATGCCTGATATTTTTTGCCGTTGGCTTTTAAAGCTTCTTCATAGGCAGGCCAACCGTTGGTTATGCGGGTATCCAATGAGGCATAGTGCAATAGCAAAGGCGCATGGATTTTGGCCACATCTTCAGCAGGCGGTTGCGCCCCATAGAAAGGTACTGCCGCAGCAAGGTCTGGCAACCGAACAGCCATCTGATTAGCAATACCGCCACCAAAGCAAAATCCCACGACACCAACTTTACCATTGCAATATTGGTTCTGCTTCAGGTACTCAAATGCAGCAATAAAATCCTCCAGCATTTCGGCAGGTTTTCTTTGCGCCTGCATTTCGCGCCCTTTATCGTCGTTGCCGGGATAACCACCCAGTGGTGTCAGTGCATCCGGTGCTATGGTGATAAAACCGGCTACTGCTGCCCGTCTCGCTACATCCTCGATGTATGGATTTAATCCGCGGTTCTCATGTACTACCACTATGCCGCCAAGTTTGCCTTTAATATCTTTCGATTTCGACAGCAATGCTTTGATATTACCGCCCCCTTTTGGCGATGAATAAGTTATATATCCTGAATCTAAACGCGGATCCTCCTGTTTTATCTGAACGTTATTTTGATAATCCGGCATCAGGAAACTCATCAGTGAAGAAACCGTTAGTCCGCCAACAGCATAAATAGACAATTTATGAACAAAAGTACGGCGGTCTATCCGGCTATGTGCGTAATCGTCATACAGATCAAATACTTCCTGGTTTAGGTCTTCTTTTTTAATCTGGCTCATTGGGTTGTTTTTATTGGTTGTGCTTAATTCAAATATAGTCAATATCAATTAAGCTTTAAGTGTACTTATTTTTAAATGTTGTTTTGACAATTATAATATTAGTACTACATTAGCTTGAACAGTATTAATCAATAAACCTAGAGCCTGTTTACCAAAACTTACTATGAAAACTAAAATACTACCCTTGTTTTGTTTGCTGGCTTCGCTTGTATTTATAGATAGCTTGCATGCACAGGAAAACAAAGGATCTTTATTATTTAATGATGGTTGGGTTTTTCATAAGGGAGAAATCTCTGAGGGTGAAAAGGGCGGGGAACCGAATACGCAATGGCGAAATGTACAAATACCGCATGATTGGGGTATTGAAGGCCCATTTAGCGACGAGTGGGCAAGCGCGACAGGCTATTTACCGGGCGGCATTGGCTGGTATAAAAAATCGTTTACTGCACCCGCAGGCTGGCATAATAAAAAGGTATTCATCAACTTCGACGGGGTTTATAAAAACAGCGAAGTATGGATCAACGGACACTACCTGGGAAAAAGGCCAAACGGGTTTGTCGCTTTTGAATATGATCTTTCATCTTATCTTAATATCGGCAGTAAAAATCTTATCGTTGTAAAAGCTGACCATTCAGAATTTGCTGATTCGCGCTGGTATACCGGCTCTGGCATTTATAGGGATGTTCACCTGATTGTTAAAGATCCGGTTTATATACAGCCTTCCGATATTGCATTTTCTACGCCAGAGGTTTCTGCACATTCGGCCAGTTTACAAGTAAGTGCCGGGGTCAGCAACAGCACTGCTAAACCTTCAGCCATAACTTTAAAAATGGTTTTGACTGATCCCAAAGGAAAAATTGCGGCTCAGGAAGAGCATAAACTGCAGGCGAAACCTGGTGCAAATATGGTTCATTATCAACGATCATTTTCAAATCCATTGTTGTGGAGCGTTGATGCGCCTAATCTATACCAGTTGAAATTGTCTATTATTCGTGATGGAAAAATATCCGATGAGGTAACGCAGACCGTAGGTGTCAGAAGCATCCGTTTTTACGCAGATAAAGGATTTTTTCTAAATGGCGAAAATCTCAAGCTAAAAGGTGTCTGCATTCATGATGATGCGGGGGCACTCGGTGTGGCAGTGCCCGTTGAAGTATGGCTACGACGATTAAAAATTCTAAAGGAAGCGGGTGTTAACGCTTTACGGTTAAGCCATAACCCGCATGCCGCTTATTTATATGATCTATGTGACCGGATGGGTTTCCTGGTGATGGATGAGGCTTTTGACGAATGGGAAATAGGCAAAAACAAATGGGTGAAGGGTTGGAACGTGGGCGTACCATCAAAAAATGGTTATCATGAATATTTTAAAGAGTGGGCCCATCGCGATATCGAATCGATGATCAAGAGGGACCGCAATCACCCATCCGTCATTCTTTGGAGCATAGGCAACGAAATTGATTATCCGAATGACCCTTACTCGAACCCGGTGCTGGACAGCGGCAAAAATCCGCAGATTTACGGAAGAGGTTATTCGGCTAAAAATCCACCGGCAAGTGATATGACCATCATTGCTAAGGATTTGGTTAAAACAGTGAAAATGATCGACACCACAAGACCGGTTACCGCAGCTTTGGCGGGAGTGGTTATGTCGAACAAGGTTGGTTATCCCAAAGTGCTCGATGTAGTGGGCTACAATTACCAGGAATACCGTTATGCAGCAGATCATAAACTATATCCTGAGAGGATAATTTATGGAAGCGAGAATGGCATGGCACGCCAGGCATGGGGCACCGTAGATAGCAATCAATATATCTCCGGTCAGTTTTTATGGACCGGGATTGATTACCTGGGCGAAGCCGGCAGATGGCCAGAGAGAAGTAATGGTGCAGGCCTTATCGATCTTGCCGGGTTCAAAAAGCCTGAGTATTATTATCGCCAAAGCCTTTGGGCGGCTAAACCGATAGTATACCTTGGTGCGAAAGAAATCGCCCAACGCGAAGATAACGGTATTTGGAGTCACAGGAATGTTCAATCAATTTGGAACTGGCCAGAAGGCAGTAAGCTCCGGGTAGAATGTTTTACCAACTGCAAAGAAGCCGAGCTTTTCCTGAATGGTAAATCTTTAGGAAAAGTGCTAAGAGATACCAGCAAAGGCCAAATCCCCGGATGGAATGTGGATTATCAATCCGGTGAGTTATCAGTAAAAGTGTATAACGATGGAAAGTTGGCAGCGACCTACGCCATAAAAACTTTTGGAACTGCTGCACAGGTTAAGGCAAGTCCTGACGAAGTGATCTTCCCAAAATCGAAAAATGGGATATGCCAGGTCGAACTGCAAATCGCTGATGACAATGGTAACCCGGTTTATACTGCTGAAAATGATATCAGCATTACCATTTCAGGTGATGCAAAACTGTTGGGACTTGAAAGCGGGAGCACCACCAGTCACGAAAGCTACCAGGCTAATCACCGGAAGGCATTGAATGGTAAGCTGATGGCTTATATTCAAACCGATGGTAAGCCGGGGAATATCACCCTTTCTTTCAAAGCCAAAGACCTCAAACCGGCATCGGTGATCTTATCTGTAAAATGATCATTAGGCTTTATTGCCAACCAGCAACTCGTCATAGCGAGGAGTGAGCGACGAAGCAATCGCATGCTATACAGGGCGGATAAGCACAGTTTGCGATTGCTTCTTCACCACGCAGGCCATTCATCGCAATGACACGACGGTTTGACCTGTTAGTATATTTAAAGTCCGGTGTAGTTCACTACAAACACGTTTACCGACAGGCCTTCCAATTTTATCTCCTGCTTCTTATAGTTCCAGGCAATTGTTTTGGTTTCCGGGTGAACACGGTCCTGGTTATCGATGCTGTTGAATGCCAGTTTATCATTTGACGCCAACTGAATCCATTCAGCTTTGCCATTTTTCACTTTTGATTGTTCGATATTCAAATCAATACTGCGTGGAGTTTCTGAAGCATTAATTACTTTGATGATCAATTGCTTTTTGTCTGTATCGAACACCGCACTGCTATATAAACCATCCTGACCGGTTACGGCTTTACCATTCAGCAACACGGATGCTATATTGGTTCCCTTGTATTTAGAGAACATTTGCTGAACATAGTAATTTGGCGTAGCCACCGAATGCAGGTTATCAAACCAGATCAGGTCGGGGCGCCATTGCCAGGCGTCAACCCGGGCAAGCAATGGTGCGTAGGATGCCATTTGCACTACATCGGCGTTACGCTCAAGCCCGGTCATAAAAGCCGCTTCCGACAGGGCGCTATACCAGGTGTTGTGGCTTTCGGCATGGGTATCCTTTTGTGTTTTGTCGTCAATGTGTGCGGCATACTCTCCGGCAAATACTTTTGAGCTGTTACGATCATAATTATCATACCGCGTAACATTTTTCAAAAACCATTCAGGCCGCATATAATAGTGCTCGTCAATGAGGTTGGTCTTCTCCTGGCGCATCACTTTTGAAAGATAGTCGAACCGATCGCCGTTCGGATATGGCCCCGCACTACCCACTAATTTTATTTCAGGATATTTTGCCCAAATCGCTTTTGAAAACAGTCTGAAGCGGTCTACATATTGCTCGCCCCATTGCTCGTTCCCTACACCAATCATTTTCATGTTAAACGGCGCCGGATGGCCCATCGCCGCGCGAAGCTTACCCCATTTGGTATCCAGCCCACCATTGGCAAACTCGATCAGGTCGAGCGCATCTTGAATGAACGGATCAATTTGGTTTAGCGAAACAACTTCGGCACTATTATACTGACAGGCCATCCCGCAGTTTAGTATCGGAAGTGGTGAGGCGCCAATATCTTCGCATAACTGGAAGTATTCATAAAAGCCCAGTCCAAACGACTGAAAATAATCAGGCGCCTGGTGGTCTTTCATTTCCATGTTCCAGCGGTTAATAATGAGTTTACGGTCTGCCACGTCGCCTACTGTACTTTTCCATTGGTAGCGATTGACTAAATCCCGGCCTTCTACAATGCAACCGCCAGGGAAACGCATAAAGCCAGGTTTCAGACCAGCCAGTTTCTGAACCAGGTCGGCACGCATTCCGTTAGGCCTATGTTTCCAGGTATCAGCAGGAAATAGCGAAACCATGTCGATCTCAATTTTCCCCTGGCCTTCAAATTGTACATTTAGTTTTCCTTTTGACGCAGTTTCGGTTGGAGTAAATGATGTACGATAGGTTTTCCAATCGCCGTTTACCTCTTCGAGCGAAGCACGTCCAATTGGTTTGCCGTTTTCGTCAACAGCCTCAATGCTTACCTTAACATTGCCTTCAAGCGCATGTGCGAGTATTGAGAAGTTATATTGATGCCCTTTTTCAAATCCCATTCCCCGAAAACCTTCATTGGTCAGCACATATGACCCTTTACCATTCTTTAATGAGATAGTGGCATAACGGGCATTGCTCCCCTCGCCCCGGTTCACGATCAATAATGACGCATCAGCACCATTTAATGGTTTATCATCCCAACCCATTGTCGGGTTAGCAAACTCAAACGAGCGGTTCTTAACCATCTCAGCATAAATACCGCCATCGGCTGCGAAATTGATATCCTCGAAGAAAATACCCCACATGGCCCGCTGTATCCCCGGACTGGTTTTATCTGTTCGTATAGAAAGCTTCTCTGGCGCTTGCGCATGAGTTTGAATTCCCACCCAAAGCAGCGATGACGTGATTAAAATGATTCCTGCGGTTTTTATCCTCATTATACTGTTATCTTAATTAAGTGACAATACTACAACCGAAGCGGGCGGCATAACCACGTTTAGGCTTTCGCCTTTCATACTAGCCCTTTTAAATGCTTTTGGCTGTATTTTATCCGGATTGACAGCAGAATTATAATCATTAACCTTTGCTGATGACAGTATTCTGCCGTTTATATCTTTAAACTTAGCGCCATGCATATTAACAGATACAGTATGCGGATGATCCGGATCGATATTTACTAACGAAACATGTACTACGCCATCTTTTGCTTTTGATGCTGATGCTGAAATAGCTGGTAGTTTTTCGCCTTTATGCTCGTACCATTCGCTGTTAACCGATACCGGTAACAGCGTCGCGTCCTGATGTACATTGTACATTTCCATTACGTGGTAAGTTGGCGTTAATATCAATTTCGGGCCATCGGTTAATATTACCGCCTGCAAAACGTTGATGCATTGTGCCAGGTTAGCCATTTTTACACGGTCGCTGTGGTTGTTAAAGATATTAAGTGTTGTGCCGGCAATCATGGCATCGCGCATCGTGTTTTGCTGATACAAGAAACCAGGATTTGTTCCCGGCTCAACATCGTACCAACCACCCCATTCGTCAACTACCAGGGCGACCTTCTTTTTAGGATCGTATTTATCCATAATCGCCGAATGTTTAGTCACGAGCGTATCCATAAGCAATGCCCGCTGCATAATTGTAAAATACTCATCCTTGCTAAAAGCAGTTGCAGAACCTTTGTGGTCCCAGTTGATCACGGCATAATGATGCATCGCGATACCTTCGATCAGGTTCTGCGGTATATTTTTCATCAGCACATCAGTCCAGTGGTAGTCGTCCGAGCTAGCACCCGAAGCAACACGGAACAGCCTGGTTTTACCTGCGGAATTTGCCATAAACGTTGAGTATTTTCTAAACTCGTTGGCATAATATTCAGGCGTCATATTACCGCCGCATCCCCAAGCTTCATTACCCACACCCCAAAACTTCACAGCCCAGGGATTTTCACGACCGTTCGTCTTACGAAGATCTGACATAGGGTTTTTACTGTCGGTATTGGTGTATTCCACCCAATCGGCCAGCTCCTGTACCGTTCCACTCCCTACGTTTCCGGCTAAGTATGGATCGGCACCCAATTTTTCACACATATTTAAAAAATCGTGCGTGCCAAAACTGTTGTCCTCGGTAACGCCCCCCCACCATGCATTCACAATCGAAGGCCTTTTATCTTTGGGACCAATGCCATCCCTCCAGTGATAAGTATCCGCAAAACAACCGCCCGGCCACCGAAGAGAAGGAATTTTCATCTTTTTAAGGGCATCGATCACATCGTTCCGCACACCATTGGTGTTTGCTATTTTAGATGTATCGCCTACAAAGAATCCGCCATAAATACCATGGCCTAAATGCTCAGCAAAGTGGCTGTAAATATATTTACTGATCACTGGATTGGATGCGCCTGGGTTAACATCCAGGTTGATACTGGTTTGTGCCTTTCCGGCGTGTGCTGCTGCTATAAAAAATATGCAGGAAGCAACTAATGCTTTATATCTCATCAGGTTTTAAAAATTGGATGAGCCAAGATAATAATTATTGTCAAATCAACACTTAAAAAGAAAATAATAATTTTATGTTAACTAAAACAGATGGCCATTCTATATGTCGACCTGGTACTTAGTTTATTTCATTATTGCAATGACTTAAAATTCGCAAACACCAAACAATTAGTGTTGTTTTAACACTAATATCAAAAGCTCTCGCAAATAAAAAAAGGCCCCGAGTTATTCAGGGCCCATGATAAAATATTAAGGAGCGGCAATTAAATTTTACTTATAACCTGGCCATTTCGGGCAAATATTTCGCAATCAAGTCCTCATAATACGGTTTTAATTCGGAAACAACAGGCGTAACCGGGCTTTTTGAGTACAGATCATAGGGGTTAAACATTTCTACCCATTTAAACATTTTCTGATCGTGGTCATTCAACAGGTGATCATACGCTTTTTCACGATGTTGTGAATAGAATGAGTGGTAACGTATCATATAAAGTGCCGGCTCCGGAAGGTGATCTTTGGTTAGTTGATACATATACTCGTCGTGCCCCCAGGATATTTCCACCTTATCCATCCCGCAATTAGGCGAATAAACTCCGTATTTGGTATTAAAGCGCTCATCATATGTGTCCGGGTTATCAGCAAAAAATTCAGGGTAAACAATTTTATCCGAGAATTTGCAACCAACGGGAAAGGTATCACCTACCACATTCCATTGTGGCTCGCCAAACAGGCAGAGTACTTTGCCCAGGTCATGAATAAAGCCTGTCAATACAAACCAATCCGGGTGGCCATCTGCACGGATCGCCTCAGCCGTTTGAAGTAAGTGTTGAAGCTGATCGAGCTGCAGGTCAGGATCAGACTCATCCACCAGAGTATTCAGGTATTCTAAAGCGTCCCACCAGGGCATTTCTCTTTGCTGAAATTGCAGAAAGTGTGCCTTTTTGGCCAGCACGTTATCATAAGTCTGATATTTATGATTTAACCGGTAAAACTCGCGCACAGTATCCACCTCCGGGTTGTCATAATTCCTGAATTCCTCTTTGGTTTTGGCCATATTGCCAGGCTCAGGGTACCGTTTAAGTACATCGTCTTCCCATTGGTCGAGACTCGATAACGGGGACATTTCCTTCTTGGTTAGCTTTTCCATAATTGATTTATAATTGATTCTAATATACTAGTGTTAATCGCCTTTATTTAAATTTGTTAGAGCCGATCCGGCATTTATTTACGTAATCGTTTGCACAAATTCGTTAGGTTACCTTATTTCTATATTCTTGTTTTTATCACCCTGGATTTGAATTTGTTTAGTTTCCAGGTTGCTCACTTTGTTCATTATGATGACCGGCTGCGCCGTCACTTTGGGTACCTTTAAGTTGTTTAGCTTAAGCCCATTTACGTCGTCAGCAACAAATGCTGAGCGGTAGTCAGCCCCTTTATTGGTTAACAGCATATTTTTGATCCTTATTCCATCGGCGTGCCGTATATAAAGTCCCCACGCAGGCAACTCGCCAAACATCGAGAACTCGGGATAATTTTTTATTCGTTCAGGCACTCTATCCAACGTGTCTTTATTTATGAAGGCATTTTCTTTTTTCCCACCACCTGAATAGTTAATAGTAATATTTTCAAGTGTCACATCTTCTACCCTGCCGGATGGAATACCTACGATGGAAGAAGGAAACACATTATGCGGTTCGCGAATCAGCGGACCTTCCATTTGATAACCTGCATCCGGTTTATCGGCTGACACATCAACCGTTACATTGCTGATATGAATTCCCCGCACCTTGCCTACAGTTGCCTTTTGATTGCGGTGACCGAGACGAATAAAAATCGCATTTCCGGTGTTGGTTGCTTTTATATTTTCGATGTCAATATCTTCCAATATACCGCCATCAACAGATTCTAATGCAATGGCAGAGCGATAGGTGTCATAGACAACGATGTTCTTTATAGTGATCTTTTTAAATCCGCCATGGGATGCTGTGCCGAATTTGATGGCGCTTGCGCTTGATCTTACCTTGCAATTAGCCACATAAACATTCTCACATGCTTCCTGTGGATTCTCCGATTTGAGACAGATGCCATCATCAGCAGCATTAAAAAAACTATTGGTAAGCCTGGCATTTTTGCAATCGGTTATATCGATGCCATCATTGTTCCAGAAAATTACGCTTTCAACCCTTATGCTGTCTACTAAAAGGTTTGAGCAACTTTTATAATTCTGCACCCAGCAAAGGCCATTTTTTATGGTGATCCCTTTGATTTTTATGTCATCACAATTTCTAAACTCGATCAGCTTGGGTCGATTATCTTCTTCCGGGCGAACCTGGTGCCATGGATTTTCCGTTTTCCACTCCGTATCGCGCAAAGTACCGGCATTCAGACGTACATAGATGTCCTTTAGCAATGCCTCGCCCTGGCCATCAATGGTGCCCTGACCTGTTATGGCAATATGGTGTTGATGATCGGAAACAATTAGCGCAGAAGCTTTCCCATCGCCATAATCAGCTCTTACAGGGCTTCCCAGAAGAAAAGCGTCTTTATCAAGCTGCAACTCGACATTTGATTTAATATTGATGACTCCGGTAACAAACTTACCGGCGGGTACAAGTACCGTCCCTCCGCCTTGTGCTGAGGCCTCATCAATAACTTTTTGAATAACGATTGTATTATTAGTCTTCCCATCGGCAACCGCGCCATGCCTGGCAATATTATAAATCTTCCCTTGGGGCGATGCTTTTACAATGGCGCAACCTAATATTAAAACAACAAAGAGCAATTTGATTTTCAATGCTTTCATTAGTGACGATTCATATTTTAAAAAACAACTTGTTTCGGTACAAAAACCACAGCAACATAAGTTGAACAAGAGTGACACTTATTGCTGTGTATACAATCTGCCAACCGGTTGGCGCGAGATGGATAAGGCCGCCAAAAAGATATGCAGCTGTATGTCCAAAATTTACCAGCCCTTCTGAACATAAATAGATCAAGATAGAGTTGGTACCAATCCAGACAAAAGGCATCGACCACTTTTTTAATCCGGCCACATCTATAAGCAAATAGAACACGGCCAGAAACTGTAAACTCCATCCTCCTACATATAAAACGAATGAGCTTGACCACAACCGCTTATTGATCGGGAACTCCAAGTTCCAGGCACTGCCCAATAAAATAAGTATCAGACCGGCACCGAAAAGTATTAATCCCTTTTTAAGCATTGTCCATTTAGGTGACTGCCATCTTAAAAAGCTGCCGGTAAACACGCCAAGCAATGCGGTACTTATTGCCGGTATAGTAGATAAAATGCCTTCGGGATCGTGTATTTTGTCATGCAATCTGCCCGGCAGCAACAACGTATCAATATACGATTCCAGTGAGCCTTGCATGGTTAACACTCCTGCGCCATACCCTGGCACAGGGACAAACATCATTGCCGCCCAGTAGCCGGCCAAAAAGCCAATAAACCATAGCATTTGCCCCCGGACACCACAGTTCAGATAAACAATTCCTGCGAAAAGCCACGCCAAACCTATCCGGCCTAGTACACTGGCAAATCGCGTATTCTCGTAGCCATTAAACTTCAACGCGCCGTTTACTACCATACCCAATAAAATGAGTATGACCGTGCGCTTTAACATTGACAAATAAATATCCTTTTTTGCCTTCCAAGGAAGCTGCCATGCTTTGCGCACGCCTGATTTTGCGGCCTTGCTTCCTATAGAATAAGGCATCGAAACACCTGCTATAAAAAGAAAAAGCGGGAATATCATGTCATAAAATGTAATACCATTCCATATCGTATGATGCAATTGACCGGAAAGCCATAGCAGTACCGGCCATTGCGTAACTTTTGCAAGAGCATGTACAATCTGTTCGCCGCTCATGATCCAGAACATATCAAAACCTCGAAGTGCATCGAGTGACAAAAGCCGGCCTGGTTTATTTGGAGTGATCTGATTTGTCATTTAATTAACTCCGTTTTCATAAGCTTCCCCTATTGTCTTGCGATATTTTTTATAAATGGCCTTTGTTTCCGCGATGGTGTTACCAACAGGATTAAACGGGTAATCTTTATGTCCATTTACCCATTGCCATTCCCATTGTCTAATCGATTGGTCAAATGTTTTTACGTCTATTTCCTTCCCAGCATTCATCGCTGTTCTCATTTCGGCAAAAAACTTTTCCCAGCGCACCTTGTAAAAGTCATTTAGCAAGCCGCTCCATTGCCTGCATGAATACTCATGCAATGGACTATTCTCATCGCCCCACAGAGTGATCAAATCGCGGGCATTGCGTTCATAAATATCCTGTTCCTCCCGGGTATTACCTTGTTTGCGCGCATCAGAGATCCATTGCCCAAGTAAAAAGTCTTTACGTGTCGCAAGTAGCCTATCCATGTCGCTTATCAGTTCCAAAAACTGGTTGCTGTAGTTCTCAAAATCGGTTCTATTCTTTTGACGATAGGCATCAACCCACTTTTTTTGCAGCGGAAGTGCGTAATTGGCTAAAGCCTGCCGCGTAACATCGACCAGGTCATATCTGAAACCATCGCTACTGCTGCATTGCGGAATGGCATTGATTATGGCATCCCAAGCAGGCAAGAAATCCTTTGGTTTATAATTGAAAGTGGTCCGCGTCCAAACGGTGTTGGAATCCAGGGTAGGCCGACCGGTTATGATGGATTCAGAACCGTCCCTTATAATCGTTCCGCCACTGTATACAGTTTTTCGTAATACATCCCATGCCTGCGCTGTATATTTATTCGTACTACCATAACGGTTAAGCTGGTAGCGTTTTATCCAATCATCCAAATTAATTGGCTTATCCTGCCAGGTATTCGCGGTCATGAGCTCATATAATACCGGATTTTGTTCAATGGCCTCCATCGTTAATCCAATGCCTTCCATTTTTTTTGAGGCGGGGTCTTTCAACGCTTCTGCCGGACCGTCTGCTACTCCATTCATGCGACCGAACATCACAATGTTACCACCGAAATTGTGCAGCATATTCCATATCCAGGGCTTACCATAAAAGGCTTCGGTCCGTTTCCAAATCGGCTGTATTTCGGCGGCCAGGTCCAGCACGATCATACGGTCATCGGGTACGGCGTTCAGCAACGCTTTTACCTGTGGCTGCTTCCAGAATTTACGGTCGCTATAAAAAAGCCAGCCCTGCATCACCCATATCCCCTTTTTGTCTGCCACATTTATAGCCTGGTATACCCGGTTGCTTAATGCCGACAGGTAAGTGGTGTCGTCCGTCGGTGGTTCGTTTTCATTAAAGGTGTCTGCCGAGTATAAATGATCTGTTCCGTATAGTTTGGTTTGCTCCTCAATAAACTTCTGGCCTATTTTAGCAAACATCGGATCCTCAGTGTCCAGCAAGTAAGTATCATCAAATCCGTTATGCCAGTTGGTTTTTTTTAGCTTGGAGCCGGGGAAATATTTTGAAAATGATGCCGGCACATGCCCGGTGAATGATTGCAGAATCGGCTTCATTCCCAGTTCTCTTTCGCGCTTCAATATTTTCTGCTGCAAATCCCGGTGGCTTTCCATCCAGCTTAAAGGAAGCGGGCCGCCCCAGCCATCCAGATTGCCCATCCAAAACCAGGCAAAGTATGCCGGTCCGCAGAAGAAGTTTTTAAGGTCATTGTCGCTAAAGCCCATGTCCTTATAGACTTTGTACCAGGTATACTCTTGCCCGGTAAGCGCAAGTGGCATATTAATACCATGCATAGCCATCCAGTCGATCTCCTTTTGCCAGCGATCCCAGTCCCACCAGCTCATGCTATAGTTGTAAGTACAATAGTTCAGATAGTAGCGGTAAGTATAAGGTGTTGCTTTGTGAATCTTCCGGCCTACAACCGGCAGCTTTTGAGGTAATTTTAAATTGGTGCCATTCCATGTTACCTGGCAATGGCAATACTGGTTCAGATAATAATACAAGGCAGAAGCAATGGCAACACCATTGCTGCCTCTTAGGATAATCTTACCTCGGCTGCTTTCAATCTCAAAAGCATCTTTGCCGTCAGTCCGAAGTTCTTCCACTGCAAAAGATGCTGCACGCTGAGGAATTACCCTTTTTATAAGCGCATGTGAAGCTTCCTTATTTACCTGCGCATCTGCCGGCATCGCAAAAAATGCAACAGCAAACAACGTCAGGCTAAACAAAAAGAAACGGAATGGTAAAATACTTTTCATAAGATCAAGTTACGAAGCAAATCGCACAACCGGCATAACGGGTAGCAAAAAGAATGTGGGCCGAAGCCCACATTCTTCAACTAGCCATCTCAATCTATTATTAACTATCAATATCCCGGGTTTTGTACCAGTTTGCTATTCAACTGCAACTCAGGAGTTGGTATCGGGAATATACGTTTGTTCGGATCAGCATCCGTTTTTAATCCCCACGGTTGCTCATACAGTCCAAATCGTATCAAGTCGTTCCTGCGCCAGCCTTCATCAGCAAATTCACGAGCACGTTCTGCCAAAAGGGTATTCAAGTCAACTGAAGTAAACGCTGCAGCCTGGGCTCTTGCGCGCACCTGGTTAACTAATGACAGCGGTGAGTCACCATTAGTTGCGTTACCACCACGCAATATCGCTTCCGCTTTTTCAAGCAGAATATCTGCATATCTGAAAAGGGCCACATCATTGCTTTGGTTACGTGTTGGCGCCTGGCTGTCCGGGTAGTACTTATTGTTGCGGTAACCTTCTTCATTCGCCAACTCATCATTACCGATGTCAAAGGTTGAAGGATTCCTCCACACAATATTTGGAGTAAATTCCAGCTGATGCACTACTGTGCCATTAGGGTCTGAGCCACTGTAGCTGTCGTCCAAACCTTTGTTGGTAGTTGTTATTGTAATAGGGGTACCATCATCATAATATTGTTTTCCTGTCAGATATTGCTTATTGCGAATATCATTAGGATCATTAAAGTTAGCATAGTATGATGGATAGGTATAAACCGGGCCATCCGGAGTATATGGCATATTATATTTCGCCTTCAAAGCAGGGTGTAATGTCCACCGGGCATAGTACATACCTTGTGCATAAACACCATCGTAAGGAATGGCATAGATAAAATCTTTGATCTGCGGACCGTTGTTAGGCTTAAACATACCCAAATAATCAGCATCAAGAGAATATTTGCTTGCTGAGATTATATTGTCGCACATAGTCACGCAATCCTGGTATCTGGCAATGCCGGTATAATATTCGGCATTCAGGTACATTTTAGCTAAAATAGCATAAGCCAGATATTTAGTTGGCCTGCCGTAGGTTGTTGCGTCTACGGTACTACTCAAGTTTGGAATTTGTGCAAGCAGTTCGCTTTCGATAAAAGCGAAAACCTTTGCACGTGATTGGGTAGCCATATTGCTTGTGTCGCCGAACTTGGCAATGATCGGAACGTTACCGAAGTTATCCATCATAAAGTAGTAACACATAGCACGCATGGTTTTTATCTCGGCTATAGTCTGCGTTTTAGCCGCGCTTTCAGGAGCCGAGTCGAACAAGGATACAACCTGGTTACAAGCGCTGATGGTACCAAATCCCCACTGCCACATAGTCTCAAGATTGCCATTGTCGCCGGTATAAGTGTGAAGGTTTAGAGTAGAATAGTTACCACCATCAAACCAATTTCCTCCACGCGCCACTAAAACTTCCATATCGGTACTTAAATTTTCTACTAACCACCATTGCCTGCCCGGAGCGCCTCTGAATTGCGTATAGATAGGACCCGTAGCCGCTACAAACTGAGCTGCAGTCGTCGGGAAATTCGCAGGAGTAAGCGTTGATTTGGGGGTAACGTCTAATTTGGTACAGCCCGACAAACAGACGGTGGCTGTACAAACGGCTAAAATGCCTGTATATAAATTTCTTTTAAAACGATTCATCTTGTTTGATCTTAAAGTTTAATTATAAATCTACTTGTATGCCGCCAAGGAATGTGCGGGTTTTTGGATAGTAGTTATTCATATCCACACCTATAAATTGCCCGCTTGCTTGTCCATTAAGCGTCAAATTCAGCTCCGGATCAACTCCTTTATATTTGGTAATAATGAACAGGTTTGTACCAGTAACATACAGGCGAACAGCGTGTACATAGTTGCCTGGTACTTTAAATCTGTAAGACAGCGTTGCATTACTTAATCTGATAAATGAACCGCTTTCCAAATAACGTGTCGAATATTTGTTGGCATTTACATCGGTTGCTGGTTCACTTAAAGTCATTACTGGTACGTTATGGGTTGAAGCTGAATACGGGGTATTAAAATCAGCCAGCGATGCATCCATTATTTTGTTGCCGCCTTGTCCGCGGAAGAAGAAGTTAAACGAAAAATTCTTGTAGTTCAAAGTATTGCCCCAACCAAAGATATATTTTGGCTGAGCATCGCCTGCATAGGTACGGTCAGTACTGGTTGGACTTGTAGTGGGCTGGCCGTTTGCACCCAGGTACGTAGAAACACCATTGGTACGGCCCAGGTATTTAAGCGTATAAAACTCACCCAGCGGATAACCTGGCTCTATGATAGAAACTGTAGTACCACTTTGTCCCGGTCCTTCAGGATCACCCGCGTATATTTTGGACAAATTAGAACCCAATGAGGTGATCTTGTTTTTGTTAAATGATATGTTTCCATAGCTCTCCCAGGTAAAATCCCGGGTTTTAACAGGTGTTCCATTCAGGCTGATCTCTACGCCCTTATTATCCATGTCACCAACGTTTGCCACCATGGTACCAAGCGGATGAGTGACGGTTGAAACGGGGATAGGCACAATCATATCGGTTGTTTTCTTATCATATATGTCAACTGATCCGCTTAATCTGCCTTTGAGGATTGTAAAATCAATACCCCCGTTTATTGTGGCGGTTGATTCCCATTTCAGATCAGGATTGGGGTTCTGAGTAGGGCCAATGGCGCTTATCCATTGATTGTTGTAATAAAATGTACCTGTTGAACCATATAAAGTCAAAGGAGTATATGGATCAAAGCCCTGTGAATTACCTGTTTTACCGTAACCTACGCGTATTTTAAAATCATTTAGCCAATCCAGTGATTTCATGAACGATTCATCGCTCACTCTCCAGGCAGCTGAGACACCCGGGAAATACCCCCAGCGGTGATTTTTACCAAAAGCATTTGAACCATCACGGCGAAGTGAAGCCTGCAAAATATATTTACCGTCATAGCTGTAATTCAACCTACCGTAAAATGAAATTAACCTCAAAGTCTCATCGTTAAAATAACCATAGTAAGGCAAATTTTTCTGCCCAAGGCCCAGGTTGTAATAGCTTGTTGCATCCGAAACGAAGTTCTCATTGCTTGCACTAAAACCATTATTATTTTCACTGCTGTCATATGAATAACCTACCAGTGCTTTTAAATTATGTTTGGACGCCCAGGTATGTTCGTAACTCAAATAATTTTCAAACAGTTTTTTAGTATCCTCAAATTGTGCACGGGTAGCGACACCATTTTGGCCAATCGCCAATTCTGAAGCAGAGTTCAGATAGGTGTCATCTCTTGTATTTCTGTCCTGATATGCCAAGTTCAGATTATACATAAAGCCAAAGGGCAGCTTTAACTCGGCTTTAGCATTTGCCAAAAACAAGTTTACTTTTTGCCTGTAAGTATTGGTTTCAAGCAGGCCCAGCGGGTTATAGCCTAATTGCAGAGTCGGATCATCATAAAATGTGCCATCAGCATTATATACTGCACGGGTTGGCAGATACTGAACTGCTGCTCTGAATATATTAGGATTAGCTCCATTGGCTGAATATAACGGTATATCGTTTACTGTCAGATCCTGATTGGTAACTGAATTGCTTAACGAGAAATCCAGCTTCAACTTATCATTTAATGCTTTTTGCGATACATTGATCTTACCGATAAATCTGTCCATCGCGCTGGTTTTTATTATGCCCTGATCTTGCAGATAGTTGATGTTTGCTCCAAACACAGTTTTATCTGTTCCACCGCCAAAGGACAAGTTATGATTTTGTGAAAATCCACTGCTGCGCTCAATTTGCTGCTCCCAGTTAGTGGTCCCGTTATCATTTGCGGGGGTTAAGCTTTGACTATTTGCAGCAAGGAAAGCTTTTAATTGCGCCGCAGTCGCTACCTTGAACTGATTTGCGATTTTTTCCTCTCCTGCATAAGCATCGTAGGTCATTCTCAATTGACCTGATTTAGCTTTTTTGGTTGTTACGATGATAACCCCATTGGTAGCCCGGCTACCATAGATAGCTGCTGCGGATGCGTCTTTCAATACATCAATAGACTCGATATCAGAGGGGGCAACCAGGTTAAAATCAGCATCAGGGACATTATCTATAACATAAAATGGTGAAGACGCTGCACCGGCACGCAGTGTTGAAGGTCCTCTTAGAGTAACTGTTGCACTACCATTGGGGTTACCATCACTGGTAATATTGAGGCCGGCTACTTTACCCTCCAAAAGGTCGGCGGGATTAGTTACAACACCTTTGTTAAAATTTTCGGCTTTAACAGTCGAGATAGCGCTGGTCAACTGGCCTTTGGTGCTGGTACCATAACCTACAACAACCACCTCATTCATAGTCTTTGAGGTTTCGTTGAGCGTGATTGTTAATGAAGCTTCATCGCCTACCATTTTCTCTATAGTCTGATAACCTATAAAACTGAATCTTAAGACTGCACCTTTGGCTGCATTGATAGAGAAGGCGCCGTTAGCTGCAGTTGCGGTTGAAGCGCTTGTTCCTTTAACCTGCACGGTAACACCAGGCAATGGTATGCCTGATGCATCTTTTACAATGCCCGTTACAGTTGTGGTTTGAGCCCACGAACTGCCAAAAGTAAAAGTGAGCAATACAAGCAGAATACTACACAAGTATCTTGTCCTGAATAGTTTGGGTCTAATTGTCATCATAGTTTTTCTTTAATTAGTTTTAGTTGTTGATTTGGGTTTGTAAACTTTTATTAGTTGGTAAAATTTTATTAAATTTATATAGCAGTATATAATTGTTTTTTTAACAATTATCAGTGCACAAATACTGCTTCGATAAGTTTTATCCTTTTATCAGGTCTATTCAACGGCGTATATTAGCGCCCGCTAAATGTTATTGTGAAACCTAAATTGAAGTTTTTTTAAATTGCTTTTACTGATTTACAGTTATTTATTTACGTAAACGTTTACGAATAAAAGTAAATTGAACACTTATTACTTGAAAGTGGAAGATTAGAGTTATGGGAGAAGTTAACATTAAAAAGCTCGCCAGCGAGCTGAATTTATCGGCCGCTACTGTCTCAAGGGCGTTAAGGGATAGCCATGAGATTAGCGCTGAAACCAAAGCAAGGGTAATGGAAATGGCGAAGAAGCTGGCCTATGAACCCAACCCTTTTGCAAGCAGTTTACGACAGCAGAAAAGCAAAACGATAGCTGTGATAGTACCCGAGGTCGCCAACAATTTCTTTTCGCTGGCTATAAAGGCAATTGAAGAAGTGGCCCGTGCAAAAGATTATCATGTTTTGATCTATCAAACTCATGAAAGCGGAGAGATTGAGTCTTCATTTATGACCAGCCTTTTAAGCGGCCGTGTTGATGGCGTACTTATCTCGCCGGCATGCCATCTAGCTAACAAAGAATATTTTCAGAAAGTGAGCGAGAAAATCCCAATGGTTTTCTTTGATCGTGATCATGATGATATTGAAGGGGTAAAAATTACAACTGATGATTATGAAAGCGCTTATAATGCGACCCAACACCTGGTGGAAGCGGGTTGCAAAAAGATAGGATACCTTGCAGCCCTGGAAACACTTACAACCGGTAAAAAAAGACTGCAGGGTTACCTGGACGCATTAAAAGATAACGACCTTGAAAGCATGCCCGCTTTAATCGAAGGTAATTGTGAAAATAATGATTCATGCCGCTCAAAGGTCAAAGACTTTATTGCCGAAAAAAAGCCCGATGGTATACTGTCGTCAATTGAAGAGTTAGCACTCCCCTGTTATTATGCCTGTAAAGAACTAAACTTAAATATTCCCAAAGACCTGAAGCTGATCACTTTTTCTAATCTTGCACATGCCGAGCTACTTAATCCTCCACTTTCTACCATTAATCAACCAGCATTTGAAATAGGGAATGAAGCTGCGACAATTTTGTTCAAGATGTTCAGCAAGCGATGGTATGACCCTAATATTATCATCAGCCTTAAATCGAATATTATTAAAAGGGAATCAACCAGCTCTTAGATTTACATAACAAATAGTTTACACAATAATTGTCATTTAAACAATAATTATGGTTAAACTTGTATAAAAATTAACCTTTTAAACCATTTTGCTTAACGTTGGCTAAACCTTAATATGCAAAAATATTCCAAACAGACCCGTTTACTTTTAGCGGTAGATTGTATCATTTTTGGCTTTGATAGCGAAGAGCTGAAAATACTTTTAATAAAACGCGGATTTAACCCTGAAAAGGGCAACTGGAGTTTAATGGGCGGCTTCGTGCAGGAAAGTGAAAGCATAGACCAGGCGGCGAACCGGATTTTAAAGGAGTTAACCGGAATTGAGGGGGTATACCTGGAGCAACTTTATACTTTCGGCGATCCACACCGCGATCCGACTGAACGCACTACAACAGTTTGTCATTTCGCTTTGGTTGATATTGACAAATACGAAACCCAGTTGAGTAATGATTACCGTGCCGAATGGTTCCCTATCAAACGGTTTCCGAAGCTTATTTTTGACCATGCTGAAATGGTCGAGATGGCCAGGAAACGGCTGCGCTATAAAGCAGCATTCCACCCAATTTTATTTGAGCTGCTACCCGACAAGTTTACTTTGCCCCAATTGCAGAGTCTATATGAAAGCGTATATAGCACAACGATAGATAAAAGGAATTTTAGTAAACGAGTGCTGGCGACCGGCTTACTTATCAAATTAACCGAAAAAGACAAGACGGGCTCCAGGCGGGGCGCTTTCTTTTACAGGCTCAATACACAAAATTATTATGCCAAATTCCAGGCATTCTTAAATTTTATACCAAACCCGGATACATTGCATTATTGAGATAAGTTGGAATAGACGCTCCAAATTTAAATCGGAAAATTTTGCGCTTAAAAATAATTGTTATTTTTACACTAATTATAAACCAATAAACCGCCCTGATGAGAAAGAACGTTTTTGCCGTTGTTATATTGACCTGCGCTATATGGCTGAACACCCATGCCCAGACAACAAAAGTTGCAGCTACTCCTCCAATGGGATGGAATAGCTATAACAGCTTTGGCTCGGCAGTGCATGAAGACGAGGTAAAGGCAAATGCTGATTACGTCGCAAAAAACCTGAAACAACATGGCTGGCAATATGTGGTAGTTGATTTTCTGTGGTCGTACGATAACCCTCCTACCAGTCATATAGGTAACCCTTATCAGAAAAGGCTCCAGGATGGCTCTTACATTCCTTGGCTCACAATGGACAAATGGGGCCGCTTACTTCCTCAGCCCACTAAATTTCCTTCTGCGTTTGGCGGCAAGGGATTTAAACCGTTGGCTACCTATGTTCATCAGTTAGGGCTGAAATTCGGGATACATGTAATGCGCGGCATCCCGCGACAGGCTGTTTGGGCTAAAACACCGGTATTTGGCGCAAAGGAGGTCACTGCCGATATGATTGCCGATACTAACTCAAAATGTGATTGGATGAACCATATGTACGGGTTGGATATGAACAAACCAGGCGCACAAGCTTACCTTAACTCGTTGCTCGATCTGTATGCCTCATGGGGTGTTGATTTTATCAAAGTGGATGACATTTCGAGGCCATACCATAAAGAAGAAATTGAAGGCTACCGCAAAGCCATTGCGCATTGCAAAAGGCCGATCGTTTTAAGTATTTCGCCGGGAGAAACACCTATCGGCGCAGCCGAGCATGTCAAACAAAACGCCAATATGTGGCGCATGGCCGACGACTTTTGGGATAATTGGAAAGAGGTGCTTCACATGTTCAACTATGCCAAAAGCTGGGAGGGGCAAGGTGCCCCCGGACATTGGCCCGATTGCGATATGCTGCAGATTGGCAAACTATCCAAACGCGGACCGGTTGGAGAAGAACGCTACAGCAGGTTTACCGAAGACGAACTTTATACGCATATTACCTTTTGGAGCATTTACAGGTCGCCGTTAATGATTGGCTGTAACCTGCCAGAAAACAGGGAAATAGAGCGCAAACTGTTAACCAACGACGAAGTATTGGAGGTTAATCAGCATGGACAATCACCAAAGCAACTGTACAAGGATGATAAAAACATGATCTGGTATTCAATGGCGCCAAACCATAAGGGGATTTATGTAGCCCTATTTAATATCAGCGACAATACTCAGGATGTATCGGTTGACTTGTCAGCCTTAGGCTTTAAAGGCAAGACTCAGATCAGGGACCTTTGGAAGCATCAGAACATGGGCGCATACGAGGGCAGATTTACGAAAACGATTAATAAACATGGCACAGCACTATTTCTTGTGACTGACGGTAATTAAAATAGTCGTAAATAAACATACTGGTAAAATATTTCAAAATCTGCGACACCATTATTATATTCAGTTCGTCTACGGCTTAAATAATGTATCCTGTCATGAAAAAAATCAAAATCCATTTTTCCTTATTACTACTTTCTTCAAGTTTGCTGGTGGCCTCTTGTTCTGTTATGAGAGGTAATTACACCAAAAACTGGCGGGGAAGCGATGTTCCCGGCCATATTTATGCAACCTTCGATGGCTTTAATGGCCACCACGATTTTTATCCCAAGTCATTCGCCGGTACTAAAACCAAAATAAAATATTCAACTGATGTGCCCACCGGCACAATGGCCCTGGAAGTAAAATGCGACGGGAAAACAGTTCTAAATCGTGATGTTACAGGTACCGTCCGTGACTCTTTGACATTTGATAACCCCGGGCACAATCCGGTTCAGCTCACCCTCAAAGCAAAAGACGCTGCTGGCAAGTTTGATATTACCTATTGAATTCTATTTTTGAATGAACAGAGGGCCTCAAATTGAAGGCCCCTTTTGTGATCCCCCACGCTCAATCCAATTAAAGTGTAAATTTTTTTTAGGACGAAACCGTCGCCCGCCGCTTCCGTATAAAGTGGTTATATTTGCATTACCTCTGCCTCGTCGATCATTAACTACGGTTTATGATCGCAATCAAAATTTTATTAAGAAATGTATACAATACTTATTGAAAAAGTAAGCATTGTATAGTACGTATATGTTAATTCGGAATAAATGAATTACCTGAAGTCAAAGTGCATTGGTGCTTTTGAAAGAATAAATGCCGTAGAGGCAATAGTTTTTGTTAAAGATAAAACGTGTGCAGTTTCTCCTCCTTGCAGCGCTGTCTCGTTTAAAATACCCCATTGAGGAACCCGCTGAATAATACGATATATGGACGAAGGTTTGAATAGGGAACAGCCTGTAGTAAGGCTAAGGGCTTTCCGGGCAATTGACGACCCTATTGCGTGCGAGCTTTTTATTGAAGGACATACACATGTACTGACAAGTATAGGAGTAACTAAAGTGACCTCTTCGAGGCACGAATGGACCAGGAACCCGGCGGCATTTGTCATTATTGTCGAATCGCTGGACGGCAAAAAAGTATATGGAGGCGCCCGCGTGCATGTAGCAGGTGGCACCGAAGCCTTACCTATTGAGCAGGCCACTATCGGCCTGGATTCATCTGTTGTTAACCTGGTATGGAAATATGCACAGTATGGCACCGGAGAAATATGCGGGTTGTGGAACTCGCGCGAAATAGCAGGTTATGGTATCGGCAGTATCTTTTTAACCCGCGCGGCAGTTGCTATTTCGACTCAAATCGGCTTAACCTCGCTTTTTGCATTATGCGCCCAATACACGGTTGCTATGGCTGAAAGCGTGGGCTATCACCGCGAAACCAGCATAGGCAATGATGGCACATTTTACTATCCCAAAATGGACCTGGTGGCAACATCAATGGTGCATGAAAACATCGATACGCTCAGTACCGCAAACGAAGACGACCGGAGTGCCATATTAAAACTAAGAGAGGGCCTTAACCTTGTTCGCACGGAAGTATTGCGAAAAAAATCAATTGAGATTCACTATGAACTGAAAATACCTAACCTTGAAAACTGGAACCTTCAGGCTACCATCGCAAATGCCAAGAAGACCTTTCAAGAGACTGACTGGACTGAGGCTCGTCTCAATCTTTTGTAATAACATTAGTTTTTCATAAAAGATTTTTCCTGACAATTAAATTATATTTGCTTGCTATTTTATGAATCCTATAGAAGAACATATTGCTCATCCTGAGAGATCAGGCAACATTTATGCACCCATCATTCTGAGAATCAGCAACTCCGAGGATAAGAAGACCTATGACCAACTCCTTTCTGAAAAGATTGCGCTGTTTATCTCAGACGAAATAGAGGGCCAACTAAAAGAACTTGTAAAAAGCCAACGCCCATGGGTGATGATAAAGCCGGAAGAATATGCCGGGCTGATCAGCGAACACCTTAACGGCACTGATATAAGAGATTATGGCGTATGGGTTTACTATCCATGGAGCCGCAGGCTGGTGCATTTACTTGATGAAGAGGAATTCATTGAAGTGCGGACAAATCGCAATCAATATAAAATAACCAGGCAGGAAAGAGATCTGCTGGCAACAAAAAAGATCGGTATCATCGGCCTTTCGGTAGGGCAATCTATAGCCTTAACCTTATCTATGGAACGAGGCTATGGTGAATTACGCTTAGCCGACTTTGACTTGCTTGAATTGAGTAATCTTAACCGTATTCGTACCGGGGTGCATAATTTGGGCGTCCCTAAAGTAATTATTGCTGCACGCGAAATAGCAGAGATTGATCCATATCTAAAAGTAACCTGCTTTTTTGAAGGATTGACCGATGCTAATATGGAGGATTTCTTCACCGGCGGAGGAAAGCTGGATATACTGGTAGATGAATGCGATGGCCTGGATATTAAAATACTTGCCAGGTATAAAGCCCGCGACTTGCGTATACCAGTTGTAATGGATACAAGCGACCGCGGCATGCTGGATATAGAGCGCTTCGACCTCGAACCGGACCGCCCTCTGCTTCATGGTACCGTTACCGGTATCAATCCACAAAATATTAAAGAATTATCCAACGAAGATAAGGTGCCTGTCATCCTGCAAATGCTTGGTGTAGATAATATCTCATCCCGCGCCAAAGCATCAATGGTTGAAGTACAACAAAGTATCAATACCTGGCCGCAGTTAGCGAGCTCGGTAGCATTAGGCGGTGCGGCAGGTGCTGATGCATGCCGGCGTATATTGCTCGACCAGTTCCGCGGATCAGGCAGATACTACATCGATTTTGATGAGATCGTAAACGATCAAAGCACTTCTACTGCAAAGTTTGATCGCAGCAACCCGTACAAACCGCTTTCAAAAGACGAAATGCAAACGCTGGCAAAACAGGTGTCTGTTGAAGTTAACGCTTTGGATACTATACCATCAGAACAGGTCATCCAAGATTTGGTTAATGCGGCTTGTGCAGCTCCATCAACCGGAAACGATCAACCATGGAAGTGGCTATACCACCAGGGCACGCTTTACCTGTTCCATGATGAGCATCGCTCGTTTTCATTTGGCGATTTTCGTAAGATCGCTTCATATATTTCTTTTGGCGCGGCTTACGAAAACTTAAATATCCACGCCTTGAAACAGGGCCTGGAGCCTCATTGCAAATTTGTTGGCGGCCCCGATCAAAAGCTCGTTGCTGCCATACGTTTCAGGCCGGTAGAAAATAAACCCCTGGCACAACTGTTAGAGCCACTCGATAAAGTAATCTATAAACGCCTAACCAACCGTAACCAGGCGCCTAAAGCAAACATCTCTGCAGACGCTTATCACCATCTGGTCAATCTTGCTGAATCAATACCAGGCGCAGAAGTCCAGATATTTACTGATGAAGCAACCCTTGGTCAGTTTGCCGAGATCATTGGCTTTTGTGATCGCGTAAGGTTGCTGAGTAAGGAAGGGCATTACGACTTTGTGCACCACGAAATGCGCTGGACCAGCGAAGACGCCGAAAAAACCCGAGATGGTATCGATATCAAAACTCTTGGCCTTAGCAATTCGCAAATGGCTGCTCTTGGCGTAATTAAAAGCGAACAGGTAATCGGCACCATTAACGATTTGGGAGGTGGCAAAGCATTGGATATGCTCGCAAAACGGACCGTATCAACAGCCTCTGCACTTTGCGTGCTTACTTTGCCTAAATATGAATTGAAAAGCTTTTTTGAAGGCGGACGTGCAATGGAGCGTTTATGGCTGGCTGCAACTGATCTTGGTTTGGCTGTACATCCGTTGATATCCCCGTTGTATTTATTCCCCAGAATTGTTTACGGAAATGGTGAAGGTATTGATCCAAAATTTGTACCTGTTTTAAGAGATCTACGTAAAAGGTTTTGCGAGCTGACCAATATCGGCGATGACCGGGCAGAGGTATTTTTGGCAAAAATTGCAATCGCCCCTGAACCTGAGTTAAATAGCTTCAGATTGCCGTTAGAAAAAACGCTTATAATAGAATAACAAATACCTATACCTGTCAGACAACTGGCAGAATCTGATTTACATGAAAAGGATATTTTTTTTATTACTGCTTTTACAAATATCATTTGCCGCAAAATTGGCGGCGCAATCTCCGGTAACATTTAATGGTGAAAATACCATTATCGGTAAATATGTGGCGATATTAAAAGACAGCACCGATAATTTTGATCTGCAAACCGTCAGCAAGTCAACTGCTTTCGTGCCATCGGCAATCGAGACACCTAATCTGCAATTAAGCAAGTCGGCATTCTGGTTAAAGTTTTCCATCCATAACACATCAGCATCCGATAGCCTGATGCTGGAGCTTGATTATCCAACACTCTCCGTCTGCGATTTTTATTATCCTGAAAACGGGGGTTATAAAGCGCAAAAACTTTCAGATACCCTACCGTTCAGTCAAAGGAAATTTCAGCATCAAAACTTTTTGTTCGACTTTAAATTGCCCAAAGACAGCACGGCCACCTATTATCTACGTGTAAAGAGTACGGAGCAAATGGTGCTGCCTCTTGTTGTCGGTACTTCGGCTCATGTTTTTCAATCCATATCGGTAAAAAATTTGCTGTGGGGAATCTTTATAGGAATCATCATTGTGATGGTAGCCTATAACTTCTTCATTTATCTGTTCACCAGGGATCGCAGTTATATCTATTACGTACTTTATGTTTCGTTCATTGGGCTTACTCAAACTACCCTGAGCGGATATACTTATCATTTCCTGTTCCCCGGAACACCTTTGCTGTTTCAGAAAAGCATCATTATTTTCCCGGCGCTGGCGGGCATTTCGGCTATGTTATTTGTAAGGGTATTCCTGGAAACAAAACATCGAACACCGATACTGCACAAGATCTTCACTATAGCTATTATTTTGTATAGCAGTGCTATAGTATTCAGATTAGCGGGTATTGACCAGGTAAGTTATCGCATGATCGATATTTCTGCAATTTTTACCACTATTCTTATTTATGCAGTGGCAGTAAAAATATCACTTCAGGGCGACAAGCATGCACGGTATTTCCTGATTGCATGGACTATCTTTTTTGCGGGTATCCTTATGTTCACCCTACGCAATCTTGGTGTGCTGCCTTATAACGACTTTACCAACTATACCATGGAATTGGGTATAGCCATTGAGGTTACTTTGCTTTCCATTGCACTTGCCGACCGTATCAACGTCCTGAAAAAAGAAAAGGAACTATCACAGGCAGAAGCATTACGAATTGCGCACGAGAATGAAAGAATCATACGCGAACAAAATACCTTACTTGAGGTAAGGGTTAAAGAACGAACTTTAGAATTGAATACCGCACTGGAAGATTTGAAGCAAGCTCAATCCCAATTAATTGAACAGGAAAAAATGGCTTCATTGGGTCAGCTTACCGCCGGTATTGCGCACGAGATTAATAACCCTATCAACTTTGTCACCTCAAACGTATCTCCTTTACGGCGCGATGTCGACATGATATTTAATGCGATCGACTTTATAGAGGGCGTCGCACTTTCAGACGCAAGCGCCGATGACAAAAGGTCACAGCTGGATGAATATAAAGAAGAACAAGAGCTGGATTATTTGCAAACAGAGATCAGGCACTTACTGAACGGCATTTATAATGGTGCTTCACGCACCGCCGAGATTGTAAAAGGCCTCCGGATATTTTCTCGTCTGGACGAGGATGATCTTAAACGGGCTGATCTTAACGAAGGAATCGACTCATCCATGATAATTCTGAATAATCAATTAGGCAACATACAAGTTATAAAAGAATATGGCGATCTGCCGCTGGTGGAATGTTACCCCGGTAAGCTTAATCAGGTTTTCCTAAATATTCTGTCAAATGGCATCTACGCCGTTCATAAACAATTTGGCAACAAAAGCGGCGGCGAGATCAGGATAACCACCGGTGCAAACCATGAAAATGTTGAGATAAGGTTTAAAGATAACGGAATAGGTATAGCTGAAGAAAACCAGAAAAAAATATTTGACCCATTCTTCACCACTAAGGATGTTGGCGAAGGCACTGGCCTAGGAATGTCAATTGCTTACAATACTATCAAAAGGCACAATGGTTCAATCAGGATAAACTCCTCGCCAGGCAATGGCGCAGAGTTTATAATCACATTGCCGGTACAGCATACAGTCAAGTTAAACTAAAGCCGAAACTTTATGTCAGAGAAACTCAAAATACTGTATATAGACGATGAACTGGATAACTTAACTGGGTTCAAGGCTAATTTCCGTACGGAATACCGCATCTTTATAGCCGAAAACACTGTGCATGCTATCGAGCATTTACAAAAGCATCCCGACATTAGGGTAATATTCTGCGACCAGCGTATGCCGGGAAAAACGGGCGTTGAATTTTTCGAAGAAATCAGGACCGCCTTCCCACTGCCTATAAGAATACTGATTACCGCCTATACTGATATAGAAGCTACTATATCGGCCATTAACAGGGGAAATATTTTCAGGTATATACGTAAACCCTGGATACAACAGGATATAATCTCAGCAATTGAGGAGGGCAATAAATTCTATATTGCCAATTCGATGCTGGCGATCAAAAACGAAGAACTGCAGCAAGCTTACACTGAGCTGGACAAATTTGCCTATAGCGTAAGCCACGATCTCAGAGGACCGCTTACAGGGATTTTGGGGGCCATTGACGTCGCGAAGGAAATGTCTGATATTAAAGAACTCAAAGATCTGCTGGTGCTGATGGAAAAATCGGTATTTAAACTGGAGGACTACATATCCAGCATGCACGATTATTACAGTTCAAGACGTGGTGAGCTTAAAATCGCCGATATCGATTTTGACCATATCGCCGAAGAGTTAAAAGATGTATACCGAATATATACTACCACCAATAAGATATCTTTTGAAACTACGGTAAATCAGCCCGAACCCTTCCGGAGCGATGAGTTAGTGATCAAAATGGTACTGAATAATCTTGTCACCAACGCCATTAAATACCAAAAAAGGAATTTTGACAACAAAAAGATCGAACTGAATATTTCTGTATATGATGGCCTGGCAACTATCCTGATCAGCGACACAGGTATCGGTATACCTGAAACCCATTTTGAAGAGATATTTAATCTCTTTTCGAGGGCCACATCCCAGCGGGCGGGATCGGGTATAGGACTTTATAATGTGAAAGGCGGTTTGCTTAAGCTGGGCGGCAGTATAGATGTAAGTTCTGTTTTAGGCGAAGGCACAGTTTTTAAGTTAATAATACCAAGCAAGTAAATATGGGGTTGTCATTCGTTATAATCGAAAACCTGGAGATCGATCTCTATATCGCTGATAAACTGATCAAAATGACAATGGGTGATAATGTTCCAATAGAAACATTTATGAGCGCCGAAACCGCATTGGACCATATTGTATCAGCGAAATTAAAAAAAGCCGAGAGGGTAATTATATTGCTCGATCTGATGATGCCCAGGTTAAATGGTGCCGATTTTATTACTCTGTTTGAAACCTTGCCCGGGAGAATAACAAATCATTACCAGATCGTCATCGTTACTTCATCGATGAACAAAGCAGAACTGGACAGGCTTGTGAAGAAAAAACACGTAGAGACTGTAATTGCAAAACCCCTTACCCAGGAAAAACTTAAAGCCGTTCTGGATCAAATTCAAATCAACACCAACGGGAAGAAAGCCCGATCAGGAGAGTAATTTTTGACGAAGCAGAAACTCCAGCTTTTCATTAGAGTCCTTTAAATCTTGTTTATCCTGCCAGGCTTTATAGGCCCTCTGTATGGTTATTGTCAATTCCTCTTCGTTCCAGGGCTTGGTCAGGTAATGGAATATTTTGCCTTTATTTACGGCTTCAATCACCGCATTCATATCAGCAAAACCGGTAAGTAAAACGCGTATTGGGTCTGGATATTTCTCCTGTATCTTTTCAAAAAGCTCTACGCCTGTCATCTGTGGCATGCGCTGATCTGAGATAATCACATGAAAACCTCTTTGCTCCAGCAACTTTAATGCCTCCTCCCCGCCTGAAGCAGTGTATACTTTAAATGTAAGACGGAATGTAGCCTGAAAAGAAAACAGGTTATCCGGCTCATCATCCACATAAAGTACCACTATTTTGTCTGCCGCCATATCAACTAAGAATTCAATATCAAAGATAATTAATATAACAGACATTATAAACTATGCCAAAGAATTGACATAAATATTAAAACAGGAAGATATAATGAAAAAATAAGCTACATCCCCGGCTTTTTAGCCATATCTATAAGATTGACGTCTTCCAGTTCAAGAGATTTCACCATATTTTGAACAGTTGCTTTATACTTTTTAAAATGGACCGTTTGAATGTGCGACTGATAAGCCGCGGTATCAGCATAAATTTCGAGAATAGTAATATGTGAAGGGTTGACCTTATCGGCAACTGCGTAATAAGTCAAAACACCTGGTTCTACCCTTATCGCCATTGCCATTTGCTCTTTTAGTGCTGCATTATAGTTATCCAGCTGTGCCGGATCTACTTGTATTTTGGCTATCCTTATCATGCGATGATCCTGCTGCGCACCGGCTTGTTCAATTGAGAATAATGTTGCCGCCATTGTGATAAGAATTAAAGATAAACCGTGTAAGATATTTTTCATTGTTGCAAATTTAATCCAATCCAAAATATAACTATCCATTATATTGTATATCCGTCACGTATTCCATCCAATCAACAGGCGAGCCATTTAGCTTCTCCTGTATGGCGATATGACTGATGGCCGTGGTGGCGGTAGCCCCATGCCAGTGTTTCTCGCCGGGTTCAAAATAAACCACATCCCCCGGCCTGATCTCTTCCTTCGGATCCCCTTCGCGCTGAACCCAACCGCAACCTGAAGTTACTATTAACGTTTGCCCGAGCGGATGAGTATGCCAGGCTGTCCGTGCGCCTGGTTCGAATGTTACCAAAGCCATTGCTACACGGGCAGGCTCAGGCGGATTATTAAGCGGGTCAATGCGCACCGTTCCGGTAAAGTATTCGGCTGGCCCTTTCCCCGAAGGTTGTGAGCCGATTCGTTTGATTTCCATTGTACTCTTTTTGATGTTTCTTGTTAACACATTCCAAATTTACTCTGGTTTGCACCAATCAGCTAATGATTATCAAATCATTATTTAAGGATTTCAAACCAAAACAACAGAACGGGGCCAGCAGTCTTCAGTCAGAATTATCCAGGAGTTACAAATTCCGGCAGCTAAAGTAAACTCAACGAAGAGTTAATACTGAGTCATCATTCAATTGTGATTCCAGCCTCTTCACTTAACTACTTGATTAGACCGCTGTTTTGAAGACACTGGGGATGTCGTGGGGAAATTATTCTACCAATTCCCCATGTTAAACAGAAAGAAAATATTATGTCCTAAGATTAAATTTTCCCCGGCGAAATTATTTCATTTTAAGACAGAGTAAAACATTATCTGCCAGCCCACAATTCATAAGTACTTTATTTCTAGCTATTTATAAAACTAGGTTAAAGGCACATTTATTGCCTCAATTTGCCTGAGAATGTTATAGTTAGGCCGAAAATAAACGAATGGTACAATAATGGCTATAACATACCGGATTTATCTGTCGAATTCAATTATAGCTCAAAAAAACGCAAAAAACTACTAGTTAATTACCAAAACTATGGAACTGAAACCTTACAAATCCGGAACTATGTTGGAACGTTATATTAAAGGTATTTTACCAATTATGCTTTGTGTGCTGTTGGTATACACGTCGTGTCGTAAAGATAGCACTACCATAACCAAGCCTCAAACCCAAACAATTGCCGGTTCTGAATTGAGCAAACAAGTTGCAGTAAATTTTTCCAGATCACTTGCCGGCAGCTTTGGCGGTGTAAACCTTAAAGATGGAGTTAATGTATCTGTGGAAGATCACCTTGGCCCCCATCACGCATGCGGTTGTACCAGCAACCCACTTTGTGGGTTCTTTACTGATTCCCTGGTAAACTATAACGCTACTAGTGGTGATACAACAATCCATACGGGCGGTAGTCTTAGGTTTTACTTTAATTGTATCAATGGTAAATTATCTGGCTATACTGCCTTTGATTCTTTGGTTACTGTTAAGACTACTAAAGCATCGGTGTATGAATACCATGTGCAGCAATTATACAATATAGCGGCACTTGACTCTGCAAAAAACTTCATCGGGGTAAATGGCACAAACGACCTTCGTACTTATTTAACTTACACTAATGGAGCACCTTCTGAAAATGGTGGTGCTACTTACAAGCTTTCCAACTTAAAGATCGATGTAATTAACAGAGACATTTTAAGTGGCACGGCAACATTTAAAGCATTTAGTCCGACCTGGAACTTAACCGGCACTATCACTTTCCTTGGCAACCACCAGGCCGATGTTACTACGAACGGCACAACGACACGTGTTAACTTAACCTTCTAAACAGAATAAAATTTTAACTTTTCATCCGCAAATCCGGATGAAATAAGGCCCTTAGATTATTTGATCTAAGGGCTTTTTTTGTTATAAGATGAATTTTGCAAGAGGCTGCCGAAGAAAACATCAGTGATTATAATCGCCTTAGAAAAGAAAAGAAGAACATACTTAAGCTGCTGCCAAAACGGGGATTTATCTCAAATATATATGGTTTGCCGTCTATCTCTTTGTAGTTAAAGCAGCATATCCCTTCAAAATCGATCGCGTTAAGAATCTCCGTAAAAAGACCCAGGTGCGGGCATTTGCCCAACCTATTGCCAATAAACTTGTCAACGCCCTTAACGTAGAGAGGTGTTGAGAAAAGGTAAACTACATTAAGCGAACAGACAACCCTTCCATCCCTGAATATCAGGTGCGTTGCATATTCTTTTTTCCCGGGTACTATTTCCTGGCAAAAAAAGTCCGGATCATTAATTTCTTTCCAGTGTTCTTTTTCTTTCTCCGGCGTATCGATTACATAGCAATCTACACCCATGTGGGCCACTTTCCTTTTTACTATGTAAGGTATTTTCAAATTTTTCCCAACGCGGGGCATATCATTTTCAAAGCCCTTTTCAACCAGTGTTGTATAAAACAGGTACTTATCGTCGCATATATCTATTGCCTCCATCGTAGGAGTGGGTACCAAACTGCTATCTACCAAATCGCTATAGGGGATCAACTTACGCAGATTAAGCATATTAATCGGCATTACGATGTCGTACTTTTTGAAGTTTTCTGACGTGAATTCATCAAAATGTATTTCATGTTTTAACAAACGAAAGCTTTTCCTTATATCCTTTTCACGCTCGGCCTTAAGCGAAAAAAGTATCTTGAATTTGCGCTTTGCGAACCGCGCCCGCATCGTTTCATAAGCAAAATATAGCGCTTTATTTACTACAGTTTCCCATCGGATGAATTTAGCAATTATTGGATTGGTCGGTTTATCAGGCATCCGGTTATGATGTGAAGGGTGTAACGGGCTAAAAATTCTTTCGTCAGAAGCAGGTACTTTAACGGAAAGCCTCAACTTATTGTTGCCATTCATTTGTTGCTTAAAAGGTAGTATTATTAAAGCTAAAATTAGATTGTCACGTCGCTTTTTTAATATTCATAATGCACTATATACGAGAACATTACATTTACTACTTGTATAAAAACCATTTTACGGTACTCATATAACCTAAATAAATGCTTAAACCCCCACCCAAAATCCTAATACTTATAGGAACGATATAATAAAAAACGCCATTGTATATGATAATACAATGGCGTTGAGCCAAATGTTTTAGAATATCAATGCTGATGCTGTCCAAGCAATTGGTTGATTTTTCGCACCAGCATATTGATATCAAAGGGTTTGGTGATAAAGGCATCAAAGCCAAAATTTCCCAGTGACGATGCCAGCTCAGGATAGGCAGATATCAAAATGACAGGGATATGACAGGTATCCTTGTTACTTTTTATCTGCTGACAGATCTTTCCGCCATTGGTACCAGACAATAAATAATCCGTTAAAACTAAGTCAGGGCTATACTCACTTACCGATTTTAGTATATCGTCCGTTCGGCTTAACCCCTTGACAGTAAAGTCATTATATTCAAGCACGGTCTCCAGAACCTGCAGTATATCTTCGTCGTCTTCAATTATTAAAATCCGCTTTGCCATGTTATTCGTGATAAGCTATGTGTGAAAACTCAAATAAACTAAAATTGTTTTACTTTCTCTTCAAATCCTAAACCTATAGCTTATACGTTAATTATTAGTTAATGGATACAAGTTGCATAGAACCAACAAGTTTTCCGTTTTTTGTATAGGTTTCAGATTTTACCGGACGGGCAATTTTAGACGAAAACCACTCTATAGCATGCATGTGAACAGGAAACCCTATTCCCATCATTTTAATTTTCACCATTACATCATAACTGATGCGGAAACAATCAAAACTACCCGCCGGAGTGTTTACGACTTCTGCCTGCTCCACTTTCCGATTAGTAATATCCATTTGCATATCACCCATTTGGTGCCCGTCGTTTGCAATGTTCATGGTCATTGTACCATCTTCAAGTGTTTGCCCTGCTTTTACGGTTAACGGATAAATGAGATATTTAGCATCTCCGCTTACCTGCATTTTTCCTAACTGTTTGGCAGACGAAGCCGGAACAAACGATTTCATATCAATGCGGAGCTCATTGCCGTTGCATTTGATCTCGGAGTCAGAGGCCCCCATTGATTGCCCATTTTTGTCAATGATCTCTGTGTGATAACTGACCGTTGAAGCGTCTTTTTTAGTTGAAGTGTAGTTGATTTTTCCCTGCTCTTTACCCTTGCCATCCATGTTGCTGTAAACCAGTTTTTTCCCGTTTGAGGCGTTTATAAAATCTGAACAGCTTTGTGCTTTAGCCAAAGGCATAAGCATCGTTGCAGCTACTGCTGCAGCAATAAGTTTTTTCATAGCGACTAAAATTGAGGTTTTGAATTAAAGTAGGGTCGCTACAAGATATGAATTTATCGGTAAATCAGCAAGTTAGAATTGAAATTCCGTTAATCGTTGATAAAATGACACCTATTTATTATTTATCGCATCAATATTTCATTCTTTCTGAAGTCCTGATATGATTTTATAATATAATTTGCCAGATCATAGTCATTCCAACTACGTAACTCTCCTACGCTTGGCCAGTAATGAGCTTTAAAATCTTCGAGCTCATTGTTATTTATTGGGATGTTCTTTTTTATCGTCTCATCTGTAAAGCGAGCCGCTACCTCGTAATAAGCGATCTCATTCTTAGCGAATTTGTTAAACTTACGTGCATTGATCACCTCGCTTTTAAAATTCTCATAAATGAAGGTCATCGGTTTTAGCACGAGATAGTAGTAATGTGGTGTGCCTGTGTAAAAAACGCTTTTCTTCCGATATCCTCTCTTAGCCGAATTCAGATCCGCTAACACGGTATTTTCTTTTATGACCACTTCCGGCAACGAATAGACCGGCTGAAGAAATAATACTTTATCTAACAAGTCTGTTATGACGAACTGTGTTGACGTATAACCATCACAAGTAACCGCCAGCGTATCGTTAACGGAGGCCGGGATAGAAAAACCACCATACAGGTCTGATTGAGCGGTTGCTAATGTTCGTCTGTTGACAATCCGGGCGCCACTTAACCGTAGGTTTGTACCAGCTTTAAATACCATACCTTGCTGTTCATGCATGGTTTGAGCCCTACTCAATGATGCCCAAATAACTAGCAAGAAACCGATCAGAAATAATTTTTTGGTATGCATATCTTATAAAATTAATAAGGTATACATATCGGCAACAAAGTTTTAACCTTTTTTAACAATGATCATTTACCGGCAAATCATTTGATGCCAAAAAAATCGATCAGCACAGGTGTTATTGCCTTCTCCGAAACATTGTGGGTTTGCCCCTTCAACATTTTGAGTTGGCCATTAGGCATAACTTCTGATAACTTCCTCACAGCTTGCTGCATTGTAGCAGGGCTTTTATCGCCACCCGATACGAGTGTTTGTATCTTCACTGATGAAGCGTTCTTTTCGGGTAATGAACAATCGCCAACTATGGCAGCATCATAGGGCAGCGTATGAGCAATGCTTTTAAGTTTAGGCCATACCGGCATTATCTTCATAATAAAAACAGCTAGCGCCGGTAGGCCAACCATATCTTTCAGGAAAAATTTTACCGCATCGCTTCGCCTGTTTTCACTTATCATGGTTTGTAACTGCTGCAGTGAATCAGCAGGAGGCCGATGACCCTCACTACTCACCATAAACGGCGGTTCGTATAACGCCATTTTGGTAATATTCAACCCTTGCGCCGCGGCTGCCAGGGAAAGAATCGCACCTGAAGAGAAACCGGTAACAAATGCCGACCCGCCGTTAGCGTTAATCAGCGCTTCCAGGTCATCTATTTCACGTTCAACAGCATAAGGTTGTGTGTCAGAACTTTCATTCCTTCCCCTACGATCATAAGTAATTACGGTAAAATTGTTGGTTAATAACGGTGCCAGTTTCAGCATCGGCCCGAATGCACGGCTACATAATGCCCCGTCAACCAGGATCAACAACCGACCGCTTCCCGATTTGTCATAGGCTATCCGGGTACCATCTTTTGATATAGCTTCCATAACTTTTTGAATTAATGGATTTGAATCATTCCAATACACTGCACTGGTAACCATTCTCGGTCACCATGCGGGCAATCTTCTGCTGCGGGATGTTTTTGCCTTCCACACGAAGGACCTTATCGCAATCCTCCAGGTCAAAATTGATACTGAACATGGGAAATTGCTTCGACAGTACATCCAGTATTCTTTTCGCCTGCCTTTTATGCCTCACATTTGTTTTATAAACTTCTACCATGTTCAGTACCATTGTCATAACTTTTGAACTTTTAATTTGTGATAGCAGATATAAGAGCCGAATAAGAAAATGTAAAAAATGATCATAGGTAACCATGCCGCAGCGGGATCGCCAATGGCAATGAATGAATATGTAGCGCCGGTTAGATCAAAGAAGAAACCCGCATATGCCCACTCCTTTAATCGTGGAAAGCCCGGAACAAGAATGGCAATTACCCCCAGTATTTTTGCTACTGCTAAAAATTTAAATATGTACAGCGGATACCCAATGTGTTTGGCCATCTCAGCGCCCTGTGGATCGTTTCTAAATGTGCCGTATGCCGAAAAAAGCATAAGCGCAACAAGCAGGATGGTAAATACCCAATAAAGAATTTTGATTGTTTTCATGGTTTTAAGTGATTTAGTATGTTGATTGAAATATGTTTTAGTTCCAGTTCTACGTGATCAATGCGTTATTCGTTAATTTTTTGCAGGTATTCAGCCAACTGATCAAATGTACCGCCAAAGCCTTGTTGCATTGATTGCTGCATTTCTTCAAACTTGTTGTATTCTTCCTCGGTAGCATTAATCGGCTGGCCTTTTATAGTAAGTATGGTTTTGCCGCCGCTTTCGGTAAATGTCACTGTATTCAAAATCTCCAGCGGCCAGGGGTCGATAAATGCTGTCCGGATACTGTTGCCTTCTTCGTCGGCAAACGAGCTGGCAAATACTATTTTTTCGGGCGATATTATTTCCCTGTAAACAAACTTACCCCACATTTTACCTCCACCGAAAGACATGCCATAATGAAATATACCTCCCGGGCGGAACTCAAAGGTCTTTACCTCGATGTCGGAGCCTTTTGGCCCCCACCATTGGGCAAGGTGTTTCGCCTCGCTCCAAACTTTAAATACCACTTTACGCGGGGCATCAAATACGCGGGTAATCTCCAGGTCATTTCTTTTTGCCATGTTTCTTCTTTTTAGATTGTAATTCTTTCAGATAGTTGTCTAATGAATCAAACCGCGCTTCCCAAAATTGCCGGTATTGTTCCACCCAGTCTGATACTTCATTGAGTTTCTCCAAACGGCCCTCACAAAAGCGCTCACGCCCTTGTTGCTTTATCTCGAGCAACCCGCACTCGGCCAGTATCTTCATGTGCTTGTAGATGGCCGCCCTGCTCACATCAAAATTCTCACTCACCGAATTTATATTGAGCGACTTGTGCGCTATCATTCCCAAAATCTCTCTCCTTGTCGGATCGGCAATCGCCTGGAATACATCTCTTCTCATATAACATGAAACCTTTTGGTTTCAAATATAAATGCAACCTTTTGGTTTCACAAGTTCTTTTTGAAAAATATTTCAAAGTACAGGTGGTAACCAGGTGTTTACCAATCAACAATACAAACTTAGTGGCAAAATAAGGGATGTAAAACAGCTGAATGCGGCAATACGGAGGGCGAATTGCGACAGGATTTTTAGACTCTTATGCTGGGTTTCGGGTCAACTCTCCGCGTCTTGTCCAGAAATATATGGCGATTATTACGGTTACAACCGGAAGGACAGCGCCAAATTCGTCAATAAAATATTTGGTGTGCCCGGTGTCTTTGGTAAGCGGGGAACAAATTGCCTGGATAAAAAGATTATGGCTGGCATGTAAAATAGCAGCCGTCCATAAGCTGTTCGATTTTAGCCGGAACCATGTCAAAATAAAACTATCGCTCACCACCATTATGGTAAAGCAGGTAAGACCGTACCATGCGGGGGTGCCGCTATTGTAATCGGCGAAAATAAGTATAGGAAAGTGCCATACCGCCCAGCAAATACCAGTTATCAGCGATGTTTTGGTATAATTAGTTATCTTGAACAATTCAGGCACTAAAAAGCCGCGCCAGCCGATTTCTTCGCCAAGGGCCGCGGCGGTATTTTGAACCATCCCAAATATCCCCATGAAAACAAAATACAATAACAGTCTAACGCCTACAGGCAGATGCTGCCATCCGAATGAAGCTGTCACCTGGTTAAAAAAGTCCTTATTATAAAAGCCGCCCCAGCCAACCAGCCACACAATTAAATAGGCAGCAAGGCTATAAAGCATAGGCAAAAGATAGCTCCAAATGGCGTAGCGGGTTTCAGCCCATCGCCAGGCTAATGCAGATACCTTTCTGTTCAATACCCTGGAGGTAATAAGCGCCGATAAACCGGGGCACCACATCAGGCCTGTAACGTACAACCCAAAACCACTTCCTAATTTTCCTGTACGAATGATCAGAAAGTAAAATATAGAGCTCAATGCAAGCGTAACCAATAAAAAAATTGCTATCGCCTTACGGCTTTGAGAAGAGGTTTCCATTCGTTTTTGAAGTTAGGTTGAGCAGCAAGAATCGTAATTATCTGATAGATAAATATATCTGATAAAACAATGGAAACAAAATCTGCCCTATTGTATCAACAGTTTTCTGAAGGCTAAACTATCTCCTCTGAAAGCATCAAAATCGACTACATGGTTGATACCATTTATAGTGGCCCTATCCGAATGCTGCCAAAAAAGCCATTTGGTTTCGGGGCTCAGATTAAGCTGAGCATGATGGTAATGTGCTATCCATAGCGGATACCCGTCGAAGTACCCCTGCAGGTAGTCCTGGTAAAAACTGATACCCGAATAGATAATTGGTTTAACGCCTGTTTTATTTTGAACATAGGTCAAAAACTCCTTCAGCTCCTGCCTCATTTTGTTGGGATTGACGCCGTTTAGTTCTTCTATATCAACAACAGGAGGAAAATCCCCTTTTTCAATTTTAACGATTTGCAGAAAAAATTTCGCTTGCCATTTGCCATTTTTCGACGGTTTAAAATAATGATAAGCTCCGCAAGCGATTCCCATTTTAGGAGCCTCGCGCCAGTTACGCTGAAAATAAGGATCGACCAGTGTTATACCTTCTGTAGCCTTGATAAAGGCAAAGCTGATATGCACACTGTCTTCTTCCATGCTTTTTACTTTTTGCCAATCGATCTTTCCTTGTGCATAGGACACATCGATACCATGTATTGCATATTTATCGGGGATCCGGATATTGAAACTTTTATAGGTGCGGTAATGCGGCTCCTCACCTATATCGCGTATCCATCGCCAGGTCGAAGTAAATGTCTTGACCACATAACCATAGTAAAAGGGGGACAACAATATTAATAACACACCTACAACGGCAACTTTTAATTCTATTGGCCAACCTTTGCTTTTCTTTTTGACAGGGGCTTTTTTTCTTACGGGAGCTTTTTTCGACGCGACAGTTTTTTTATTAGGAGCGGGCACGAACAAAAATACAAAATGACCGTATTAATCGGATAACAATAGCTACTATGTTGAAAAAGTTCAAATACCGTGAAAACACGGGTTGCTTTTTCTGGCATTAAACAACAAAATTTGTAGTAACCTTTGGAATCGTATGGCCGAAAAAATGCCAGGTATGCCTAAGGCTGATATCATCAGCCGAAATTTGTGGGATGTGTATGCTGCCTTTATTGATTCTGAATCGTACAAGAAGTACCACCTGGCATTAGAAACCAATAATATAGAACGTTTTGAAGATTTCTTTCCACAAAATATACCTGGTTCGATATCAGCGTGTTCCCTTCAGAGAAAGGCTTATCAGTTTATTTTAAGGATATTACGGAAAGATTGAACTATATAAAAGCAATTGAAGAACAAAATGAGAACCTGAAAGAAATATCATGGCTGCGGTCGGCGACTTTGGACTGATATTTGTATACCTTATTAAACAAAAATTTTCACCCACGGGAAAAACATTAGGTATTTTTGCGTTATTAGCTATAAAAAACCGAATTTAATATCCCATTAAAGCTAAAAATGAAAATAAATATACTATGGCTCTTTTACGGAGTTGCACTGATCATATTTGTTAGCTCTTGCTCAAAAGACAACGCCAAACCTATCACCACTTCTACGCTTGGTTTGTATGAATATGCCGCCGACAGCGGCAAACGTGTATTTATCCCGGTTACCAGGATAGGCAATAAGACAATTAATTATTATAGTGTATTCGACACTGGCTCTTCCGGCATGACCATCGATGCGCACAGCCTCATCCCTGACACCATGATAACCAGCACTGGTATCCAATTTACTGGCGATTCCACAACCGTGAACGGCATTACCATTATTGCCGGGCAGTATACGCTTAGCTATGGTAATAAAACCGGCTTGACCAAGGAGTATGGCTACCTTGCATATGCGCCGCTCACCATTGGCGATGTGAACGGAAATATGAGCGCAAAACGTGTTCCTATATTTTTATATTATAAAGTAGTTGATGTGAATTCTGGTAAAATAGATAACAATCAGCATGCGCTGGATATTTTCGGTGTCGGGCCTGGTACAAGCTATGCGAATTCCTCGATAGCAAGTCCGCTGGTATATTTCAATAACAGTGCCGGTTTGGTTAGCGGATTTAAGCTTGCGGTACTGCCAAGAACTATGTTCAGCGGCAGCGGAACCTACGTTGCTAAATTGTTGACAGTTGGTTTGAGCTCAGAAGACATTACTTCGAAGGGCTTTATTATGCACCCGCTTAACAACAATGGCGTTGGGGGATATTCGCCGGATATTCCGGCCACTATTACTTATAGCAACCAGACAGTAACCGGAAATGTCTTATTCGATACCGGCACGCCGCTTTTCTCGATCATCGAAAACAAACTCGCTTTGAGCAGCACAGGCCCGCTTCCGGCGAACACGCAGGTAACCGTTAAAACTAATATGGGCTTTACGTACACATATACCACTACCTCAGTAACTAACTTAACCCAGGTCCAAAACCCAAATGTAACCGCCGATTACCGCACCATATTTGGCATCGACTTTTTTATGAACAATGAATACCTGGCGGATTATACGCATCACCAAATCGGGCTGAAGAATGATTAAAACCCGTTTTATACCGTAATTGTGGAGGGAATTTGTGTAATCCGGGTTTCAAAAAAAACAGAAGTATATCAAACCATATTTTAGCGTCCGGCTTTTTCATAGGTTTGCGTTATGGAACATATATTGGATAATCCGGCGTGGAACGCTTTAATATCGGGCAATGAAAATCTTCACCTGGGGAATGACTATATCAGGTATTTTGACTGGGATGTTTCGCCTTTTGTCGGATTTAAGGAAAACACAAAAGAAAGGTTTCAGGAACTCTATGATATGGCGCCCGAAGGCAGAGTGTTCCTGTTCGTAACGCCTGTTGAAATGGAAATCCCCGGCCCATGGAAAGAGCTGGATCGCGTTAAAGGCAACCAGATGGTTTATCAACCCGATGTGGCTCTTGGGGAACCAACAACGAAGCTCGCAACCTTAACCGAGGAACATGTTCCACAAATGCTTTCTCTCACCAAACTAACTAACCCCGGGCCATTTGCTGAGCGGACGATCGATTTTGGTCACTATCGCGGCGCTTTTGAGAACGGCGAGTTAGCGGCTATGGCGGGTCAGCGATTGCATGCTTTTAACTATGCTGAAGTGAGCGCTGTTTGTACACACCCCGATCATACAGGGAAAGGCTATGCAAGGCAATTGCTTGTTCATCATATTAACCGCATACAGGCAGCCGGTGAAATACCTTATCTGCACGTACGGTCGGATAACGCCCGCGCAATAAGGGTTTACGAAAGCCTTGGCTTCATTACGCGTTGCAATGTATGGTTCTCTCCTATTCAAAAATCAAAATAAAAGTTCGGCGCTGATTCTCTTTTTTCATTAAGTTTGGTTTCAAATCAACCCTATCTGCCATGAGAATTGCAACTTACAACGTTAACGGTATCAACGGCCGCCTTCCAGTATTACTTCGCTGGCTCGGCGAAACACAACCAGATATCGTTTGCCTGCAGGAGTTAAAAGCGCCTCAGGAGAACTTCCCGGAACAACAGATAAAAGATGCAGGCTACAACGTAATATGGCATGGGCAAAAAAGCTGGAATGGTGTTGCAATTTTAACCCGCGGCCTTGAAATAAAAGAGCGCAGACGTGTACTCCCGGGCGACCCGGAAGATCTGCACAGCCGTTATATTGAGGCTGACGTTGATGGTATTATAGTAGGCGGCCTTTATCTTCCTAACGGCAACCCGGCACCCGGACCAAAATTTGATTATAAACTCGGTTGGATGGAAAGACTCATCATCCATGCAGGCGATCTGATGGCCTCAGGCCTCCCTGTTGTGCTGACCGGAGATTACAACGTGATACCAACTGAAATCGACGCCTATAAACCGGAACGCTGGGTACAAGATGCGCTGTTCCGTCCAGAAACACGGGCCGCATTCCAACGCTTATTAGACCAGGGCTGGACAGATGCCATTCGTAAACTTCATCCACAGGAAACTATCTATACTTTTTGGGATTATTTCCGCGATGCTTATGGACGAAATGCCGGCTTGCGTATCGACCATTTCCTGTTAAGCCCGCAAGTAGATAAACGCCTAAAATCAGCTGGGGTAGACCGCCATGTGCGCGGCTGGGAGAAATCAAGCGATCATGGCCCGGTATGGATTGAGCTAGGTGATTAATAGAACAATCAGAATCGTAGCAACGGGATGTGCGATTCCTTCCTCGGGGAAGGGCAGGGAGGGGTAATACTACATTGCACATGTATAACCCCTCCCTGCCACCTCACATTCCACCCCACCCCTCCCCAAGGAGGGAATTAATAGCAGACAAAAAATTATTTAGCATAACACAACGGTACGATAACCACCTTAAAAAACTTAACAGTTACGCGCATGCTGTTCTGTATGCTGGCGCTGTATATCCGCACTCGCGGTGGATGATATCCCGTATATATCCTTCTGGCATTTTTGAATGGCGGAATTGGCACCGAAGTATGTAGAAAATTTACTTTGGAAGAATAATCCGCAGCAGGCAACGCTTCGTCATGTTTGTCGGGAGCGGATTCCGAACGTATAAGATCACTGTCCGCCGCTGCAATCAAGGGTCGTTCGCGCTCAAAATGATGGCCTGGAAAATTCACAGCAAGCATTAATTGAGCCCTGGCATTAGGGGCCAGAAGAAGGGTCAGGAAAGCTATCAGGAAAATATTAAGAAGTGATATCGGGGTATAGGATAAACGCACTGAATGACAATTATTTATACACAATGATACCGCTTTGCCATTAGCCGGCGTTAAACTTTAGATTAACTAATTATTACATATTAACAAGAATATTTACAATAAGGAAACAAGTAAATATTGCCTTATTTTTTATTTCTTTTTTAAGAAAAAACTGCAACTTAGCTGCCATTACTCCGTATAATTAATAGCTACTAAAGGTTCCCTTTACCTGTTTTTAAAGCCCCCAATTTTATGCGGAAACACATTGTCGTAATTGCAGATGATCCATCCAACCTTAAAGCCGTCGTTTCATTGCTTGAACAAGCGGGCTATGTAGTTAGCGCCCTGCCATCTTTTTCGTCCACGAAGGAACTTGCTTTCCTACGCCCGGATTGTTTTATCATAGATGAATGGCTTCCCGAAATATGCGGCCATGCTATCTGCCTGATGCTGAAAGCGCAAGCAAAAACCAAAAACACCCCAGTGATCTTACTGGCAGATATGTTTGATGATGAGCCGCTTGAAAACCGCTGTAATGCCGATCTGATCTTGAAAACCCCTTTTCAGCCGTTTAATTTCTTGCAAATAGTTTCCCTGTTAATAAGAAATTCGAAATTGGTACATAATTGATCTATAGCATCGTTCAATTAAACTTAAAAATGCTTAATAATATAATGGTGAGAAAAATTCCCATCTGAACAAGAAAAAATAGCTTAATTTTTCCTATCGCATTTTCTGCACGCTCTTTCGCATCCAGGTTCTTTGTTAATTTTGATTTTTGCCTCGCGCCAACTAAGAATCCATTAAGAATTAGTGTCAGGATCAGCACCAGTTTAACTTTAAACCAAATCTGATGCGCAAATGCTCCGTGTGTAATTATCATCATGCCCGTTCCGGAAATAATGAGCAGCGCGGCACCGATCCCCAGCAGAGCCGAAAATTTATCCATCAATGCAAGCAGAGTTAGAGATGGCATTCCGTCTTTCTGAAAGCTTTTGGAAAATGTATTGAAAGTAACTGTGTCTGCTACTGTCGTTCCGGCCATTAAAGCCAAACCCGATAAATGAGCGATCAAAAATATGTTCAGCAAAATCATTGTATTCATAATTAAAAGGTTTTTAAAGTTTTGTCTCTGAAAAGAAGGAAGCTGGTTACCGCCATATACACTGCGGTAAGACCATGGATCAACAGGTGTTGAATGTCCGAGGTACCATTTGTTGTCAATATGATCAGGCAATCTGTTGCGGGTACGATTATGGCCGCTGTAAATGCCCATGCTGTGGCCCTTCGCATGCCTAAAAACAGGAGCGGCAGAAGTACCAGACCTGAAAATATGTCCCGTATTCCTTTTATGCGCCCAAAGGCGATATCAGCTTTGCTGGAGAATGGTATACCAAACCCCACAGCATTGGCCTGCGGGCTGACAATAAACATTATTCCAATAAAAATTATCCCTGCTGCAACAAGCAGCGTCATCCAAAAGGATGCCGACCGGACACCCCATTTGCTGTTTTCAATAGTTGTTTTCATATGCTGTTATTTGTTTAACAGCACAAAATTCAGCAATGAAAATTCCCGGTTCATTCACCCAGGTTAATTAATGCTTACCGGCGATACGTTTGCGAATACGACTTAATGATTGCGGTTTAATCCCTACATAAGAAGCGATATGGTATTGCGGGATGCGCTGTACAATGTCGCGAAAGTCAGATAAGAATTTGCTGTAGCGTAGTTCTGGCGGATCGGTATAGAATGACCCTATCTGGCTAATGGCATTCAAGAATACCTGTTCTATACCCAGGCGACCGAATCGTTCACCGTATTCCACTTCTCTGTAAAACGCTTGAAGATCATTAAAGCTGATCACAAATATGGAAGTATCCTCAAGCGCCTGTATGTTTACGTAAGACGGTATTTGGGGTACAAAGCTCGCGTAATTGCACACAAACTCTCCTTCTTTATTGAAATAAGTAGTACGCTCTTCGCCATCACTGTTGATATAATACCTTACAAGGCCGGTTTCGATAAAAGTGACATAGCGGCACACATTACCAGCCCCCAGCAAATGCCCGCCTTTTTTGAAAACCTTTTTATGAAATAACCTGCGCACAACTTCCTCGTCCGAAGCTGAAAGCGGTATAAAATATCTGATCGCGTTTAAAAGTGATTCCATAGATAAAGCGGCCGGGCATAGCACCAGGTAACAATGATAAGGATTGAGTCGCTTATTTAAAAAGACTTCTGGAATGTAAACAAGTTTCTATGATCCTGCAGTAAAGCTTTTATCATCTGCCGACGGCCCGTAAATAGACGGCACGGGAATATTATTTAACCGCATGTATACTGTTAATTGTCCGCGGTGATGTACCATATGATTGATGGTTGACTCTACCTGCTCTTTCTTGGGCGAACTAAATAGAATATTGCCGTTAGCCTTTAGGTAGAATGCTTCCGAAAGATCACCTTCTTTCAATCCCCTTAATGCATCCTTCGCCTCCGAAACATTTTGTTTAAAATGATTTACCAGGTCCTGTGTAGTTTGCGGTTTAAGATGCTGAAATGTAGCAAAATCAATCTCTGACTTTTTGATGATGTGGGTTATCCACATCGGTATTTCTGCCACAAGCAGTGCGAGATAGCCTAACTCCATCGATTTTTCGTGCGGTTTCCAGCTAAATAATTCAGGCGGGATACGTTCCAGACATTTTAACGTCGACGTGGTTTCTGCTTCGAGCTCTTTAGCAAATTCTGCTGCAAATAACTGATCGTTCATGGCTTGGTTGTTTTTATCCCCGAATAAACACGTTTAACCGACGAATAGTTTTAATCGAGTAGGAAGGTAAGAATTATTTTCTTACCTGTCCTCTCACACCACGCGTACGTGCCGTTCGGCATACGGCGGTTCATTAAACATTAACAGGC